>OIZF01001303.1_pt1 | contig 14894 bp, 14 predicted proteins | sample 1588471 | NCBI WGS metagenome assembly OIZF01 (sample SAMN03283279) | human gut metagenome | biome: human-associated habitat; material: feces | host: Homo sapiens | place: Peru | collected 2012
GCCAATGGGTTATTATGAAAACGCCTTTTATAGGAACTACTGTTATTTATAATGAAGTGGCTATGTTTACGAAGACTTTTGCTTCCCTTTTAGCTCACAACGTTTTTATTACAGATAGTATGGAAGTATTAAACCGTATTACAAAAAATGAAATTTATAAAATGATTATTTTAGATACAATTACAAACTTGGCAAAAGGAGATAAAATATCGGAAGCATTCAAGGATAATTGGGCATTTCCAATTCCTGCTTACGAAATGTTAGTAACAGGAGAGAAAACCGGTGAATTGCCAGAAATGATGAGCAAAGTATCAGATTATTATCAACAACTTCATGCAGAATCAGTAACAAGAATTAAAACATTTGTAGAACCAGCAATTACTATTTTCTTAACTGTAATTGTAGGTACATTGATTTTATCAATTATTGTACCAATGTTTAGCATGTATAGTGCAGTTCAATCAATGTAGAGGTGAGATTTATGGAAATTTATTATATGATTGTAACATTCATATTTGGAGCGGTCTTAGGATCTTTCTACAACGTAGTAGGATATCGAATTCCAAAAGGAGAATCACTAATAACACCATCTTCTCATTGCACTAAATGTAACCATAAATTAGGGGCTAGTGAGTTAGTCCCTATTTTTTCTTGGATTTTTTTGGGAGGAAAATGTAAAAATTGTAAAGAAAAAATTTCTTGTTTTTATCCTGTTTTTGAACTAAGTTCAGGAATTTTATTTGCATTATCTTATCATTTATTTGGATTTAGCATACAATTTTTAATTTCCATTACATTTATATCTATGCTTTTAATTATTATCATTAGTGATTATCAGACAATGATAATACCAGATGAGGTCTTAATATCATCATCCATTATTCTATTAATAGAATTTATGATAAAAGATGGAGGAACCTCTATTTTAGGACATTTATTAGATGGCTTTGTATCGTTTCTTTTGATGTTTCTTTTAAAGAAAATAGGAGACTTTCTATTTAAAAAGGAATCCATGGGTGGAGGAGATTTAAAATTAATGGCTGTAATTGGAATGGTACTTGGTTGGAAGGTAGCACTAATTTGTATTTTTCTAGCTTCATTTATTGGATTACCAATTTCTTTAATTATTTTATTTAAAAATAAAACGGACATTATTCCGTTTGGTCCATTTTTGAGTGTTAGTGCTATTATATTATTTTTACTGCAACTGGATTTTCAAACAATTATTACTTTTTTGACATTTTAACGAATTGACATTTATGAATATCTGTTGTAGACTTAATATAGTTAAGATAGAGGAGGAATTATGAAACAAAAATTATTTTTACTTAGTGCATGTATGATTTTTTTGATGACAGGATGTTTTGGAACTAAAAATGAAAAAAAAGAAGTTAAAAAAGCATCAGATGTCACTGTAAAAGTTAATAAAACAGAAGGAATGGATTTAAAAACATATTTTACAGAAAACAATGAAATTATTTTTGATGTTACCAATACTGGTTCTGATATTATTGATTATTTAAATATTGATGTTGCTTTTTTTGATAAAGATGGAAATCTTATGAAAACAGATAAACAATATCTTAAAAATATAACATCGAAAAAACAAGACTTTGTTAAATTGTCTTTAGCTCAGTATGATGAAAAGGGTACAATTACATTACCAACAAGAATAGAAATTTCTTTAAATAAAACAATTTATAGCACAAAATTTGAGACTGTTTATAATGATAAAGTTACTGGCGAGGTTGCCAAAACAAATACAGATAGTCAATTATCTTTAAATTTATCAAATAATTTAACTTTGGCTTTCTGGTTCTCATAGACTTTCCAATATCCGGAATATAAAAAGTTCTTACCATTATTCTCCACAAAACCAACTACGTCTTCTACAGGATAACCAAGTAACAATCCCATTTCATGTGGAAAACTCTTATCGCCCTGCATATATGCCTCATATCTGAGACTAAATGTTCTAAGAATTTTACCAATCTGTAATGACTTATAGCCTGCTCTTATAAATACATTTTTAACATTCTCATCTGACAGGAATTCTTCTAATTCATTTCGTCTGAACAGTAAAAATGTAGTTTTAGTTCTGGTCTGTATAAGTCTGTAAAATGAAATTCCAGTACGATTTAGTATTCGTTTCACAACTTCCTCATTGCCTTTTGGAATAATCAAAAGATTTGAAACCTTAAGTCCTGTTATGAGCGGTGCACATTGTAATGCAAGCTGGGTTTCAATATTTTCTAAATCCATTCCCTTGACTATCTCGTATATTTCCTGACTCATAATGCCTCCATATTTCTGTTTAGTTAGTTTTATCTAACTAAAGTTTATTCTAGCTAATTATTATTTATTCGTCAAGTAGTCTAAATGATAAGAACTCTCAAAACCATATTCGGTTATGAGAGTTCTTATCATTTAGCTTTTTATTCATTTATTTACTTAACTAATATTAAGTATACTTCAAATTATTCAACTATATTCAATATAAATATTTCTTATCAATTCAAAAGATTCTGCATACTCTTAAGACTTATAAGTAATGTTGATGTATTATGGAACAGAGCTGATGTCGTAGGCTGTATAATTCCACTGACACCTAATAATATAAGTCCGGTATTAAAGCCTACAATATTTCTGTAGTTCTTACTGATTCGTTTCATTAAGCTGTCACTTAACAGTTTAAGTGTAACAATATTATATAAATCATCAGAACCAATTGTTATATCGGCTATTTCTCTTGCTATCTCTGCTCCATCACTTATGGCGATACCTACGTCAGCAGCCGATAATGCCGGAGAATCATTTATACCATCTCCAATCATTATTACCTTTCTTGATTTAGCCTTTTCTTTTTCAACGAATTTCGCCTTATCTTCCGGAAGCACTTCTGAATAATATTCATCAACGCCAACTTTCTTAGCAATTACTTTGGCGGTTCTGTCACTGTCACCCGTCATCATTACGATTTTACTGATTCCTGCTCTTCTTAGCGAGTTAATAACTGCTTCTGCCTCTTCCCTTAATGGATCTTCGATACATATTACGGCAGCTAAACTGTCACCTATTGCAAGATAGAGATGGGAATATTCATTTGGTAAATTTTTAAATAATTCTTCTTTACCTTCTGGAACAACGCATTTTTCATCTTCAAATACGAAATGATAACTTCCGATAATAACTTTCTTATCATTTATCTTAGTTGAAATTCCATGTGCTACAACATATTCAACCTTAGAATGCATCTCTTCATGGTCAAGCTTCTTAGCTCTTGCTGCATCTACAACCGCATTTGCCATTGAATGAGGGAAATGCTCTTCTAAGCAGGCTGCAATTCTTAATAATTCATCCGGCTCATAGCCATTGAACGAAATAACCTTTGCTACAGTCGGTTGTGCTTTAGTAAGTGTTCCTGTCTTGTCGAATACTATAGTATCTGCATTAGCCACTGCTTCTAGGAATTTACCACCCTTGACAGTTATATTATGCATACTTGCTTCCCTGATTGCAGAAAGTACTGAAATAGGCATAGCTAACTTAAGTGCACATGAGAAATCTACCATCAATACGGACAATGCTTTTGTTACATTTCTGCTTAAGAGATATGTAATTCCTGTTCCTGCTAAAGTATATGGAACAAGCTTATCTGCTATATGTTCTGCCTTACTTTCAAGTGCAGATTTAAGTTTCTCCGATTCTTCAATCATCATAACTATCTTCTCAAACTTACTTGAACCACCTGTTTCTTTAACTTTAATGGTAATTTCTCCCTCTTCCACAACTGTTCCTGCATATACGTAACTGTTTTCACACTTTCGTACAGGTGCAGATTCGCCGGTAAGCGATGCCTGATTAACCATAGCCTCACCGTCAGTTACCTGACCATCGAATGGAATTATCTTACCCATTCTCACAACCACTTTGTCGCCGACTTCAATCTCAGAAGATGGAACTAACACTTCATTATCATCTTTAACCAGCCATACTTTACCGACATTTAAAGACATTGTTCTTGCTAAATCATCTACTGACTTCTTATGAGTCCATTCCTCTAGAAGTTCACCGATTCCAAGTAAGAACATTACTGAACCTGCTGTTTCAAAATCACTTCTGATAACAGATACACCGATTGCAGTTGCATCTAATACTGGTACTTCAATCTTCTTATGCCATAAGCAATTAAGTCCCTTGCAAATGTATTTAACAGACTTAACGGTTGTAACACACGCTCTTACAGGATATGGCAGAAACAATCTGCCTGCATATCTGAAAATAATTTTATTAACTAATTTTTCCTGATATTTAGCATTCAATTCTCTTCCTGAATTCTCAACTAATCCTGTAGGCACTTCCACTTCATCATATCTGAAGTGCTTAAGAAGTGTAATTATCTCTTCTCTGTCTCCTATATAATTAATTGTGGCATCAGAAGTTCTATCGTACACTTTTGCAAATGTGACATATTTATTATTATTCAGGTAAAAAGCTAATATATCTGCCTGTGCATAAGTCATCTTATTTTGAATTATATGTACCCTTATACGACCTTTTATTTCATGCTTAATAGCAAATTTCATTATTCCTCGCTGCCTTCTTCTGTTTCTTCTGTCTCTTCTTTGAAATCTGTTGTCTCTTCTGTTTCTTCTGCTGCTTCGTCAGCTGTATCTTCTACCACTTCCTCAGCTGCTGCTCTGTCTTCGTTGATCTGCTGTGCTTCTGCATAAATATCTTCTGCATTTTCCTGAATTGTTGTGGCTGTTTTCATCACACAAGATTTTGCGCGAAGAACCGCTGCTGTACAGTTTGTGTAAAGCTTTTTCGCATCCTTACTTGCAAGTATCTTGATACCTGCTGTTCCGAATAACACACCTGCTGCAAAAATTCCTGTTGATTTACTATTTACTTTTTTTAAACATTTCAAATAATTTGACATGATAAAATTCCTCCTCTGTTTTTTATGGACAAATTATATATCCATTATTTTTCTTGTTTCAAGCCAATTCTGTCTTGTTGAGAAATTTTATCCAATAAGCCGCTTGCAAATGAAATTCGCTATCATTTATAATAATAAATTCATTTTTTTGCGCTTATACAAGTGCCGCTCCCAACTCCTTGCAAGCTGTAATTGCATCCTCATCGGGTGCATCATTGCATACAACACTGTCGCAGGCAAGTTCTATTCCTGCGTCTTTGCAATCGTCTTCCCAGTTTCTCATCCATTCTCCATCGCCCCATCCATAAGAACCGAACAATGCAACCTTCTTTCCTTCCAATGCTGGTTTACACTCGTCAAAGAGTGGCTGGAATTCATCTTCCTCCAAAACTTCTGCACCCATTGCCGGGCATCCAAAAGCAATTGCATCATAGCCGTCTACATCTCCTGCCTGAAATGCATCTGCTGAATAGATAGAAGCATCTGCTCCATTTTCTTTCATCCCTTCCAGAACTGCATTTGCCATTTCCTCTGTATTTCCTGTTCCACTCCAAAATACGACTGCTGTTTTACTCATTTTTCATTTCCTCCATTTTCATTTATTTATATCAAGTGATTCTTTAAGCCACTGTGAGCTTCTGTATGCTTCTTCCATTTCTCCAGAGCCGGTTATATACATCTGTACATTTCTTATATTTGCAAAATGTTCTTTCTGCTTCTTCTTTATTGCAATAAACTTTCCAGCATCCAATACAATGACAATTCTTTCCTTTATTGACAATAAAGCCGATCACATCTTCCAATGGATATCCCAAGAATAATCCGATTTCATGTGGGAATGTTCCGTTTTCTTCTAAACGTTCAATCAAATGAGAAATAGCATGATGCGGATCCGTATCCTGATATCCATATTTTCGAAGCAAGTTCATCACTCCTGGTTTTTCCAGATCTTGTTGCAACTTTTTCATGCGGCAGACATAAATCAACGCCCTGTTTTCTTGTTTTTGTAATATAAACAGGCTTAATCCTTTTTCTTTCATCTCTCTTTCCCAGTACATGATACTCGTTTCAAGTGATTGTATACATGTATATTTGCATGTAAATAAATTTGCGGTTTTAAGAGATGCCAGTGTAGGGGCACAATGCATGATCAGACACTGCTCCAGCCCTTCTGCAGTGTTTCCCATATTATGTTTCTTCATATCTGCAATCCTTTCACTTCATTATTTATGCACAGCAAGATTTCAAAATTTCTGTCAATGCATTCTGGCTGCTTGTGTGAGAACGCACAACATCTGTTTTTGAACTGTCAATTTCATCCAACGCTGTTTTTACCATCTTATGTGACACTGTGTTTGTAAATAATACGAGAAGATCTGGACATCCAATCTGTTTATCAAAATCCGCCTTCATATGTGTGAATACTTTTACTTTACATTTATAGGCTTTGCATATTTTTTTATACTGGGCTACCATTCTGTCGTGCCCTCCAACAATTACTACGCTCATTATTTTCCTCCTGTTTCTGATTATCATAATCTTGTATCTTCTATTTTCGTGTTACCATTAAATATCATATGTTAGCTTTTTCTAACTACATGGTTAGTATATTCTAACTTTCTATCCTTGTCAATTCTATTCCTTGATAATTTTTCTCATTTACTTTCTTCTATATTTGAAATTTTTCATCTACTATACAACCTTACAATATTCTTTCCAGAAATTAATGACCATTCGTCATTTTTGCTTATGGAAATCATTTTTACTTTCTGATATACTGGTGTTAAATTGAGATATTATACATACTCGTTGTTAAAGGAGGATTTTTATTTAGGATGAAGACAACACTTCAAATATTCAAACGTGACTGTAAGCGTTTGCTTCGCAATCCAGTTGCTATGCTTGTTGTGATCGGCGTCTGTATTCTGCCATCGCTTTATGCCTGGTTCAACATTGCCGCCAACATGGATCCATACAGCAATACAAAAGGAATTAAAGTAGCAATTGCCAGCAATGATACCGGAGCCTGCTCGGATGAGCTTTCTCTCAATGCCGGTGCTTCGCTTATTGAACAATTAGAAAAAAACGAATCTCTGGGATGGACTTTTGTAGATGAAGATGCTGCTATTGAAGGTGTAAAATCCGGAAAGTATTACGCTGCTATTGTGATTCCTGAAAATTTCAGCGAATCTCTTCTAAGTATCATCAGCGGCGAACCTCAGAACCCTGTTTTAGATTATTATGTAAATGAGAAGAAAAATGCGATTGCTCCAAAAATCACAGACACCGGAGCCGGTACGATTCAGCAGGAAATCAATGATACTTTTTCCAATGTTGCCGCTGAAACGATTTCGAATCTGATCATTAAGTCTGTCTCAAAAGTATCCGGTAATATGAGTGATATGAATACTGAGACACTTCGTTCCATTTCTGATATTCAAAAGAATCTGAATGATTATCAGACTACTTTGAAGAATTTTCAGGAAACTGTAAAGAGCGGCTCTTCGATTATCGCAGACACGCAAGTCTCTTTGGATTCTGTCAATGCAGCTGCTTTATCCGGTGCCAAAACACTTTCCGGTGCGTCTGATGTATTGAATACCAGCCGCAGTGCAATTGGTACATTTTCTTCGACATTCTCTCAGAGCCTGTCCGATGGAGACCAGTTGTTGAGCAATATTTACAGCTCTGCTTCTGACAAGCTTGGAACAATTGAAAATGATATGCAGACGATCAATGGAAATATCAGTAACGGGATTGCTTCTATCCAGAATCTGGTCGATTTAAATAATGAAGTGATTAACGATTTAAAAGCGATGACCGACAATATTTCAAACGAAACGCTTGTCGCAGCTTTAAATAGTAAGATTGCTGATTTAGAAAGTCAAAATGCCAAATTGCAGGAACTCGTCAATTCTTTAAAAACCGGAAATGACAATATAGCAACTGCTTTAAATGGTGCTTCTACTGCACGTACACAATTAAACACACTTGTATCGCAGAGTAAACAGTCCTTGAGGGATTACCAGAACTCTATGGATCAGACATTGCTGCCGACTTTAAATCAGTCACTGGATACATTTTCTACATTAAGTGGAAATCTTTCTGCTACAATGAATGGAATTTCTCCTTCTATTACTCAGTTGAAATCCATCCTCGGACAGCTCGACAGCAGCTTAAAAGACAGTGCTTCGGTTCTTGACTCGACCGGCACTGCACTTCAGACAGTAAACGACAAGCTTTCCAGTCTCACAACGGATTTAAAAGCTTTGCAAAGCTCCAGTGCATATCAGCAGTTTCTTTCTCTAAAAGGAATTGATGCAGATGGCATTTCAACTTTTATGTCATCACCGGTAACTGTTGATACGGAGGTACTCTACGATGTGAAGAATTATGGTTCTGCCATGACGCCATTTTACACAAATCTGGCTCTTTGGGTAGGCGGACTGATTTTGGTTTCTATTTTCAAACAAGAGGTAGATTTTAATGAAGAAATTCCAAATGCAACTGCGACTCAGTGTTATTTTGGCCGTTTTCTTCTATTCCTCATCATCGGACTTGTCCAGAGCGTCATCGTATGTGCCGGTGATATCTGGCTTATTAAAGCCCAGTGTAATGAACCTGCCGCTTTTATTTTCGCCGGAATGGTATGCTCCGTTGTTTACGTCAGTCTGATTTATGCAATGGCACTTGCATTTAAACACATTGGTAAGGCATTGTGCGTACTTCTGGTTATTTTGCAGATTCCAGGATCATCCGGTACATATCCAATTGAGATGATGCCTGCTTTCTTCCAAAATCTGCATCCACTCCTTCCATTTTCATATGGAATCAGTGCAATGCGTGAAGCTATTGCGGGAATGTATGCTCACAACTATCGTAGTAATTTATTGATCATGCTTGTATTCCTTGGAGTCGCATTTCTCATCGGTCTTGGACTTCGTCCTCTGCTGATGAACCTAAATTACCTGTTTGACCGCAGACTTGCTGTTACAGATTTGATGTTGTGTGAGACTTCCAGTACAGAACGAAGCACTCAGCAAGTATCTATGATTTATAAAGCAATGCTCTATAATGAAGTTACGCGAAAAGAATTGAACGATAAGGCTGAAAAATTTGAACGCACTTATTCAAGACGAATCCGTCGTGGATTCAATTGCATTTTCATGCTAGCTTTTGTTTTTCTGATTCTGATGTTCAGTTTGGAATCTAAGCTTGTATTTTTAATTTTGTGGATTGTTTCCGTAGTTGTATTGGCATTTTACTTGATTATTATGGAATATATCCACGACAAAACACAGAAACAATTAGAACTTGCCAAGTTATCTGAAGACGAATTATTAAAACTTTTGAAGAAAGGAAATGAACGATCATGAGAAACATCCTGGAAATTTTTAAACGTGACATCGTGCGGATCAAAACAAATGTAATCGCATTGCTGGTCATCCTTGGAATCACGATTGTTCCACCACTTTATGCATGGTTTAATATTGCCGCAAGCTGGGACCCTTATGGTAATACAAGCAGCCTAAAGGTTGCTGTTGCAAGCGTGGACGAGGGATATGAAGGAGATTTGATTCCTCTGAATATCAACATTGGTGACAATGTTCTTTCTGCTCTTCGTGAAAATACGCAATTAGACTGGGTGTTTACTACAAAGGATAAAGCAACGAAGGGTGTAAAATCCGGAAAGTACTATGCCGCTGTTATCATTCCTGAAAATTTCAGTAAGGATATGATGAGCATTTTCTCAAGTGATATCGAAAATCCAAAAATTACTTACTATTATAATGCGAAGGAAAATGCGATTGCACCGAAGATTACTGACAAAGGAGCGAGTGCAATCCAAAAACAGGTCAATTCTGTATTTATTGAGACGATATCCGAAACTGCACTTGTGGCACTTCAGTCTGTATCTGATATGGCAGATGAAAGTGGTGCTGATGTAATTCTTAATAACCTTTTAAATAACCTAAGTGCTATTTCAAATGATTTGACTGCTGCATCCGGTACAATCCAGTCCTTTTCAACCCTGACCGGTTCTGCCAAAAATATGCTGGACACAACCTCAGAATTTTTAACTGAGTCAAAAAAACATTCGGACAGCAACCTTGCTTCTTTGAAAAATACGAAAAATTCATTTTCCGACGTGAAAACATCTATCAGTGGTGCAACTGATGGAATTAACGCAGCAATTGCCGGAAGCCAGAGCTTTTATACACAGCTCTCTTCTATTATTGACGATGCGTTTGCATCACAGTCAGGAAGTGCAGAAACACTTGCTAACACGTTAAATGGTCTGGGGGACAAGCTGACTCCGATCATCAATGGGTATCAGACACTTAGCCAGGCATTCTCTGATTTGAGAAATACGCTTCCTGATGAATTGCCGAGTGGTATTGCAGAGGAACTGGATTCTATTATCCGTCGTTTGAACAGTGCTGTTTCAACTCAGCAAAATTTGCAGAACAAGTTATACCAGTCTGCAAAGGATATACAGAATTCGCCGGCTAACATTGCCGCCGCAAAGGCTGAGCTGGATCAACTGATCCAAACAAGCAGCAACAGCCTTGTTTCCATAAAAAATGACTATGAAAATAATGTGGAAAATAGTTTGAATACTCTGTTTGATTCTCTTGGAACGACAAGCTCAACCATTTCTACTTTATTTACACAATTGGATACAACAGCGGACAATATCCATAAGCTGTCAGGTTCTGCCTCTTCTGATCTTGCAAAGATTCAGACTACATTGTCAGACACCTCAGCACTGATCGACAAGACGTCAAAAAGAATGAACACAACGATTGACCAGTTGAAGAAAATCAAAAGCAGCGGGGATTACAAACAGCTACAGCAGATTTTATCTGGAAATAGCGAAACAATTGCCAGCTTTTTATCTTCTCCTGTTACATTAAAAACACACGAAATTTATCCTGTGGCAAATTATGGTTCAGCAATGGCTCCATTCTATTCTGTCCTCTCCATCTGGGTAGGCGGTATTGTATTGGTTGCTATTTTAAAAGTAACTCTTTCGGCTTCTTCGACCGCCGGACTTAAAAACCTAAAACCATATCAGGTTTATCTTGGCCGCTATCCGATTTTCCTGATTGTAGGACTTTTACAGGCTACCTTAATCTGCCTTGGTGATTTGTATTATTTACAGATTCAATGTGAGCATCCATTTCTATTTTTACTGGCAGGATGGTTTAGCAGTATCGTATATGTAAATATCATTTACACGCTAACTGTCTCCTTTGGGGACATCGGCAAAGCAATCTGCGTAATCTTACTCGTAGTACAGGTTGCAGGTTCCGGTGGAACCTTCCCGATTGAGACTGCTCCTCCATTCTTTAGGGCTGTATATCCATTGCTGCCATTTGTACACAGTATGACTGCTATGCGCGAATGCGTCGCCGGAATGTATGGTTCAACTTATTGGATACAAATGGGAATTTTGGGAATTTTCCTGATTATTTCTTTGTTCTTTGGATTGGTATTGAGAAATCCGATCATCAAGCTAAATGATGCTTTTATGGAGAAATTAGAAAGTACACATTTGATTTAGAGAGCGAGGGGGAGCCAAAGGGGACGGGGTTAATGGCTTTTTTGCAAGCAAAAAAAACCATTAACCCCGTCCCCTTTGGCTCTGGCTACCCTTTTTTTAATCCTCCCAAGGACGGATTCGATATGTCACTCCGAGATTTTCACAAATCTTCGCACACTGTGCTTCTTCTTCTTTTGTCAATGTTGTATCGACTGTTGACAATACAACATGTGGTACATACTGTTTTACTTCTTTTACAAAATCTAACATTCCACGATATGCTTTATCTCCAAAAATACTGCGGACCAATTCATTGTATTTCTGCTCATTTGGTGTATTTAAGCTAATTGAAATTGTATCTACCAAGCCTTTAAACTCTGGTGCTGTATCACGTTTGTTGATCAGGCTTGCCTGTCCGTTCGTATTAACACGAATTGGTTTCTGATATGTCTCTTTCACGAATTTTGCAACTTCAAGAAGCGCATCCAATCTTTCTGTAGGCTCTCCAAATCCGCAAAATACAACTTCGTCAAACTGTGTCATATCGAATTTTTTAAACTCTTCTTTTACTTCTTCTACTGTTGGTTCATGTTCAAGCCAAAGTGAATCGGACTCTTCCATGTGATCTCTTGTCTGTCTCAAACAAAATGTACAGGCGCAAGAGCAACGGTTTGTCAGGTTTACATATAAATTATTATGCACTTTGTATAAGATTGTCATTGATTTTCTCATTGCGTTCTTCTCCTTCTATTTATCTTTTTCGGTTCAGTGTGTGTAGTACCTCTTCAAAGCATACACCATCTGTTACAGGAATATCCAGCTCTATCGAGCGTAAAATACATTTTTTAATAAATAAAGACGCTCTTTTTACAGAATCATGAAAATTTACTCCGTTGACAGCGTCTGCTGAAATGATTGCAGAGAAAATATCTCCTGTTCCGGAACGCTGTGTTCCTACTTTCTGAGTCTTGACGATAGATGGCTCCGTTCCTTTTTCATAACAGAAATTGCAAATATAACTCTTCTGAGATACTCCGGTTATAACAACTTTCTCCGGTCCTTGTTCGGAAAGTTTTTCTGCTAATTCAATTACCTCTGCAACTTTCCAGTCTTCTTTATATGGCGTATCCGTCAATATACATGCTTCTGTCAGATTTGGAGTTAAAATATCAGCCTTGCATGCCAACTGCTTCATGCGTTGACACATTTCCTCAGTATATGTTGAATACGTTTTTCCATAATCTCCCATAACCGGATCTACGATAACTAATGTATCTTCCGATTTGAATTCAGAAATAAATTCCTGTACGATTCGTATTTGTTCTGCTGAACCCAAAAATCCAGTGCTGATTCCATTGAATTTCAAATCCAACTTTTTCCATTCTTCCATATAGGGCTCCATATTTTTTGTAAAATCTTCAAAAAAGAATGATGGAAAACCTGTATGATTTGAAAAAATAGATGTTGGCAATGGGCAGCACTGTACCTTTAACATTGAAATAATGGGCAGGGACACTGCAATTGAGCAGCGTCCAAACCCAGAAATATCATTTATAACAGCTATTTTCTTTTGATGATTGTGTGATGTCATCTGTTATACTCCTTCTGAGATAAATTTTGAAACATGGCACTTTTCCATAACAAATCCCAGAATATAGAATCCAATAATTCCGATAATTCCTTCTGTTGTCAGTCCAGGTACCTGTGCAAGTCCTGTCGCAACACTTCCATACATGATTCCACCGGCAATTGTATATCCTGCAATCATAATTACGATAGAAACTAATGCTCCGATAAATGTTCTTGCTGACAGCATACGTGCAGGTGTTTTCCCTGCATGCGTAATTTTTGAACCTGCATATCCCATAATACCCTTAATAATCAAAGTAGGCAATACCCACTGCGGATATCCTGTCAATAAATCTGACAGTGCAGAACCGACACCGCCGGCTAAAAGTCCGATATCCCAAGGGAATAAATACGAACACAGCAGAATACAAATATTTCCTAAATGCATATAACCAAGCGGGATCGGAATATGAATGATTGCTGTTGATATGCAGACAAGCGCAATTGCCAAGGCTGCACTTGTAAGTTTTTTTGCTGAAAATTTTTTCATAATTAATCTCTCCATTCCTCACAGAAATTTTTCTGTATTTTTATTTTTCCAAATCATAACACATGATTGGATTGATAAAAACAGCCAGAATTATTATATTTGACCAGTCCAGTTTGCCAATGGGGACGGGGTTAAGTGGCTTTTCCACACGTGAAAAAGCCACTTAACCCCGTCCTTAATTTTAATTTTTTATGAATTTTACATTTTTTTACTTGTCTTCGCCAAAAAAACATTATAGGATATACTACATTGATTATTTCAATATAATCATTTTAACATTTTATAATTATCATATTTAAAAGAAAGGGGTTTTTATTTTTCATGGCTTCTTCAAAAAATGACTCATCCTGGTTCGACGATAATTTTGAAGTTACATATGATGATGATTCAACATTACGACCATCTATTGATTTTGATACAACAAAATTAGAGAATACCTCTCAAAAAAATACAAAGAAGACAAAAAGAAAGAAAAAAGGGAATACTTCTTCTAAAAGTAACAATAAATCTGTTGATTTAAGTATTCCAACTAACATTTCACGTGAGGAAGAAAAGGCACAGGCTATTCGTTATGCCCAGCAGCCTTCCAATCGTTACGATGATGACGACATTGATTATGATTATGATGACGATGACGACTATGACTTCCCTAAATCCAGCAGACGTAAAAGTCGACCTACACGACTTGCAGCACCGCTTCAAAAAGGTGGCAACGCACTTTATAAGGTTTCAAAAACATTTATCCGAAATCTGACTATACTGCTTATCCTTATAATCATTGCTATTTTAGCTTACAACTTTTATGTAGGAAGTGCTCCTTATGGCGACCTTGAAAATTCACTTGAAGCACAAGCTTTCTCACCAACTCTTCTTGCATATGCCGCTGTAGCTGCAATTATAATTTTTTGCGAAATCATTGCACTTTTCCGGTCTATGACAAAAGAACGTATACGAGATGAATATGGAGTTCATTGGGAAGATGTAGGACGCGGACGGAATTCGTTTATCATACTTTACATTTGTTCCTATGCAGCATTTTTATTCAGTGATTTTATCCCGGAAAATATAGAAGTATTACCGGCAGGCATCGAAATTTTAAAAGGAATCAAAGGTGCCCTGGCAGTTTTCGGTTCTCTTCATAACCAATTATTCGGTCTTTGCGTGGCAGGCGTTGTTTCCTGTGTGATTCGTAAGTATCGAAGGTAGAGAAGGGGGCCAACGGGGACGGGGTCAATAACATTTAGTTAAGCTTTTTTCAAATTAATAGTTGACAAAATCGTAAAAAT
>OIZF01001306.1_pt1 | contig 14859 bp, 13 predicted proteins | sample 1588471 | NCBI WGS metagenome assembly OIZF01 (sample SAMN03283279) | human gut metagenome | biome: human-associated habitat; material: feces | host: Homo sapiens | place: Peru | collected 2012
ATTATTTTTGTACAACCGTCTAATATTTTGGAAATCAGCCAAAAACTTAGACAAAAAATTGACAATTGGGGCGGCACATTTTATAATAGCTATAAATGAGTATTGCAGATGTGAGGTAATCGAGCATGGCTATGCAAAACAAGGTGTCGCTCCCGGTCATTAAGCGGCTGCCGAAATATTATCGTTATCTGACCACTCTTTCCGCCGACGGCAAGGACAAGATCTCATCCAGCGAGCTGGCCCACATGATGGGCACCACCGCCAGCCAAGTGCGGCAGGATTTCAACTGCTTTGGCGGGTTCGGCCAGCAGGGCATCGGCTACAAGGTCGATGTGCTGCGCGCCGAGATCGGCAAGCTGCTGTTTGGCGACGGCGAAAAGCTGCCTACCATTTTGGTCGGCGCCGGCCGCCTGGGCTCCGCGGTGTCCAGCTTCATCAGCCGTGACACCAACGGCTACAAGCTGCTGGGCGTATTTGACGTCAATCCCGACCTGATCGGGAAAGAGATGTGCGGCGTGCCCATTCTGCCGCTGAGTGACCTGGACAAATTCTGTGCGGAGCATCACCCCGAGGTGGCCGTGCTCTGCGTGCCGCGCCAGAGCGCTGTGGATCTGGCCGGGGAGCTGGTGAGCCAGGGCATCAAGGGCTTCTGGAATTTCAGCCACTACGATCTGTCCGTGGAGTATCCCGACATCACGGTGGAGAACGTCCACCTGGGCGACAGCCTGATGAGCCTGGGGTATAGGCTGCGGAATCAGGAGAAATAGAGGACGCATTTCCTGCTAAATAACTGCCTAGTAGGGGCCGCACATGTGCGGCCCGCAGCGTACCGGCAGGCGCGTGTTTACGGGACAAGCTGCGGGCCGGGCATGCCCGGCCCCTACAGCTGTCAACAAACCGATAAGGAGCCATCATGGCAAAGCTATATTTCCGATACGGCGCAATGAACAGCGGCAAGACTACCGCGCTCATGCAGGTCGCCTACAATTATAAAGAGCGCGGTATGCGCGTGCTGATCCTGAAGCCTGCCATTGACACCAAGGGGCAGGACTCCATCATCTCCCGCCTGGGCATCAGCTGCAAGGTCGATCAGCTGGTCACCCCCGAGATGGACGTAGTCGAGCTGGTCAGGGCCGACGAGGCCGCCCGCGGCAAAATTGCCTGTGTGCTCTGCGACGAGAGCCAGTTCTTCACGCCCGAGCAGGCCGACCAGCTGTTTCTGGTCACGGTAGACCTGGGCATTCCCGTTATCTGCTACGGTCTGCGGGCCGATTTCATGATGCGCGGCTTTCCCGGCTCGACGCGGCTTTTGGAAATTGCGCACACGATCGAGGAGCTGAAAACGATCTGTGCCTGCGGACGCAAGGCCATCTGCAACGGGCGCAAGGTCAACGGCGAGTTTGTCTTTGAGGGTGCGCAGGTCGCCATCGACACGGTGGACGATGTGGAATATCAGAGCCTCTGCCCCCAGTGCTGGTACCGCGAGTATCGCGCATTTCTGGCACGGCATCCCAAAAAGTAAATATTTTGCGCTGTTTTTCCCGCCGGGTGCTGCCCGGCGGGATTTTTTTGTGCGGTTCGCATCGTTTCGATGCAAATAGCGCACCTATCTTGCACCGCACGGATTGTAATGCAATAATATTTGCAAAAACGCATGCTTTTTGCAACGATACTGCATATTTTGCGATTTCCGGCGTATTTTGCAAGGTAAAGATAGTTGCGTTTTCTGCGGTGCCCGCGCGGGCGGTGAAGGGGTGCATCTAGCAATATGCACAAACGGCATTGACAGTATTCGTAAGTTTTGACGGTGATGTCAAATTGGTTACAAATAATATGGCAAGAATTGTACGCTTTATTGCCGGAACGAACCAAAAAAGCTGTTTATTTTCTGTGAACGATTTGTTATCATATAGGCAAGCGAACAGCAGATGTTGTGGTACGGTATCCCGCACACAACGGTCTGCAAAAATAAATCGCACAGCAATTTTAGGAGGACAAAAACATGAAAAAGGCAATTTCTCTCGGTGTTGCCGCCGCCATGGCCGCTACTCTGCTGGCTGGCTGCGGCACGGCAGCCAGCAGCGCCGCCGCTTCCAGCGAGGCCGCAAGCACCGCGGACAGCACCACTGCCGAGTCTACCGCTACTTCCGAGGCTGCTCCCAGCGAAGCCCACGAGATCAACACCACCGATCCCATTGAGCTGACCATCAGCTGGTGGGGCGGCGACTCCCGCCACGAGGCTTACCAGAAGGCTCTGGAGGCTTTCCACGAGAAGTACCCCAACATCACCGTCTCCCCCACCTACGGCGCATGGTCCGGCTGGGAAGAGAAGCAGTCCACCGCGCTGGCTGCCGACCAGGGCTCTGACGTCATGCAGGTCAACTGGAACTGGCTGTACCAGTACAGCCCCACGGGCGACAAGTTCGTCGACCTGCGCGAGTACAGCGACATCATCGACCTGAGCCAGTGGAGCGATGCCGCCAAGAACGCCTGCATCGTTGCCGACAGCCTGCAGGCAGTGCCCATCTCGATGACCGGCCGTATCTTCTACTGGAACATGAACACCTTCAAGCAGGCCGGCATCGAGGAGGTCCCCACCTCTTATGATGATCTGATCGCCGCCGGCAAGGCCTTCCAGGAGAAGCTGGGCGATGATTACTATCCCCTGCACCTGGGCGCATACGACCGTATGATCCTGATGGTCTTCTACCTTGAGTCCAAGTACGGCAAGGATTGGGCAGACCCCACCACCTCTACCCTGAACTACACCGCTGACGAGATCGCCGAGGGCATCGACTTCATCAAGAGCCTGGTCGATGGCCACGTCATCATGAGCCTGCCCACCTACTACGGCTCCAACGGCGACAACGCTGCACACCAGTCCAACGAGTGGATCACTGGCAAGATGGCTGGTATCTTCGAGTGGGATTCCTCCGCTACCAAGTATCAGGACGCTCTGGACGAGGAGAACAAGCCCGGCTTCACCGTCGGCGAGGAGATCAAGTTCGGCGATTACAACGGCGGCTTCTCCAAGGTCTCCATGGGTCTGGCCATCACCAAGACCTGCGAGCATCCCGCTGAGGCTGCTACGCTGATCAACTTCCTGCTGAACGAGAAGGAAGGCGCTGAGATCATGGGTTCTGAGTGCGGCCTGCCCGCTTCCAAGGCTGGCCTGGAGGCTGCACAGGCTGCTGGCAAGATCAAGGAGCTGGTCGCTGAGGCAAACGGCAAGGTCATGAGCTTCGTCGGCTTCCAGCTGGACCCCCTGTTCGAGGCAAACGACCTGAAGGCAAACGGCACCGGTATCTATCAGGAAGTCTTCGACACCGTGGACTACGACAACGCTTCCGGCGCAGATGTCGTTGATACCCTGCTGGACGGCATGTCCGCTGTTGGTTACACCGTCTGATCGCTTCAGACTCTGACCTGAGTTCTTACATACGAGGGGCATCGACCACTCGGCCGATGTCCTTTTTTCTCAGGCACAGGTTACAAATCTCTGACAAAGCTGTTTCCAAAGTGTGACGCGCGGTATGCCATGCGTTGGAAAATCACCCACAAAAGGAGGATTCCCGGATGAAAGAAAGTAATGCGCCCTCTCTGGGGCGTACCCCGGCCCAGAAGTTCTTCGATAAGTGGCAGGGTCTGATCTATCTGATCCCCTGGATCATCGGTTTCGTCGTCTTCAAGGCGATCCCGTTCGGTCAGTCGCTGTACTACAGCTTCACCGATATGAACTTCTTCAACGGCATCCATCAGTATGGCGTGATGAACTACGTCACCGCCTTCTCCGATGCCAAGATCACCAAGGCCCTGATCACCACCTTCAAGTACGCCTTCATCACCGTGCCCTTGAAGCTGATCTTCGCTCTGTTCATCGCATACATCCTGAACTTCAAGATCGCCTGCGTGAACCTGTTCCGTACCGTCTACTACATCCCGTCCATTCTGGGCGGCTCCGTTGCCATCGCCGTTCTGTGGAAGGCCGTCTTCCGCGATGACGGTCTGGTCAACACCATCATCCGCGCCATCACCTTCGGCCACGCACAGGGCCCCTCCTGGCTGAGCGACCCCAACTATGCGCTGTGGATCATCTGCTTCCTGCGCATCTGGCAGTTCGGTTCCGCCATGGTCCTGTTCCTGGCCGCTCTGAAGGGCGTGCCCGCAGACCTGTATGAGGCGGCCACCATCGACGGTGCCGGCAAGTGGAAGCAGTTCTTCTCCATCACCGTCCCGATGATCACCCCCATCATCTTCTACAACCTGGTCACGCAGATCTGCCAGGCATTCCAGGAGTTCAACGGCCCGTTCATCATCACCAACGGCGGCCCGCGCAACTCCACCACTCTGATCTCCATTCTGGTTTACAACTACGCCTTCAAGTCCAACCAGATGGGCATGGCCTCCGCACTGGCATGGATCATGTTCGTGATCGTCTGCATCCTCACGATCATTGCCTTCACCAGCCAGAAGAAGTGGGTCTACTACTCGGATGAAAGGTAAGGTGTGACAGTATGGGAATGAAAGCATCCAACGTCATCGCGACGTTCTTCAAGTACCTCGTCCTGATCTTGGTCGGCCTGATCATGATCTATCCCCTGCTGTGGATGATCAGCGCGACCTTCAAGGACAACAGCGAGATCTTCGCAGGCATCGGCCTGTGGATCAAGAACCCCACGCTGGAGGGTTATAGGAACGCGCTGAACAACTTCGGCGGTTCCATCAACATCCTGCAGGCCATGCTGAACACCTATTCGTATGTTCTGCCCAAGGTCATCTGCACGGTTATCTCCTCCTGCGTTGCCGCTTACGGCTTCGGCCGTTTCGACTTCCCCGGCCGGAAGATCCTGTTCAGCATCATGCTGGCCACCCTGTTCCTGCCCCAGGTCGTTCTGAACGTTCCGCAGTTCCTGCTGTACACCAAGTTCGGCTGGGTCAACAGCCCGTTCTATCTGGCCATCTGGGTCCACTGCGCATTTGCAACTGAGACCTACTTCGTCTACCAGTTGGTGCAGTTCATGCGCAATGTCCCGCGTGACCTGGACGAGGCTGCTGCCATCGACGGCTGCAACTCCTTCCAGACGCTGTACAAGGTCATCGTCCCCATGCTGATGCCCGCTCTGGTGTCCTGCGCTCTGTTCCAGTTCATGTGGAGCTGCAACGACTTCATGGGTCCGCTGCTTTACGTGCAGACCCCTGCAAAGTACCCGATGTCCCTGTTCGTCAAGCTGTCCATGGACGGTGATACCGGCTTTGCATGGAACCGCATCCTGGCTCTGTCCCTGATCTCCATCCTGCCGCAGCTGATCGTCTTCTTCTGTGCACAGGATCAGTTCGTCGAAGGTATCTCCGCCGGTGCTGTCAAGGGCTGATCGCTCTTCACTCTGGCCTGTGAGATCCTGACGCAGCAATCAAAACGACCCCTGTGCACACGGCATAGGGGTCGTTTCTCTTTGCAAGACTCAGCGCAGGCTCAGCCGCGGCTGCTCTTGCGGTACTGCAATGGGCCGACGCCCATCATCTCCCGGAAGACCCGGCGGAAGTGGGCCGCCGAGGCAAAGCCGGTCTGCTCGGCCACTGCGCTGATGTTCAGGTCGGTGGTCTCCAGCAGATGCTGCGCGGCCTCGATGCGGCGGCCGTTGATGTAGTCCACGATGGACTGCCCCGTCACCCGCCGGAACAGACGGCTGAGGTAGTAGGGCGACAGATAGAACCGCGCCGCCACATCGGTGAGGGAGAATTTCTGCTGATAGTTCGCGGCGAGGTAGGCGCAGATCTGCTCCACGGTCTCGTTCCGGGGGCGGGCGGTCTGCCGCTCGGCTTTGCACTCCTGGTCCACATAATGCAGCAGCAGCGAAAGGTAGATGATGCCGGGGCAGTCCGGTTCCCCGGCGGCGCTCCGCATCAGGTTCAGCAGGGTGCGCAGGCGGCTGGCCCACTGCACCGGGCCGTACAGCAGGATCGGGTCGTCCGGCTCGAACAGCGGGCTGAAATCCCGCTGCATCACGCTCTTCAGCTCGGTCAGCACCGCCGCCGGGAAGCGGCAGCCGATCAGCTCCGGGGCCAGATGCCCCGCCTGCTGAAACACGCCGCCCCCCGGCCCCAGCAGCAGCACGCAGCCGGGGGTTACCAGCAGCGAAGCATCTTCCCGCCGGAACGTGCAGCTGCCGCCGGTCACCACCAGGATGCGGCAGGTCTCCTCGTCCTCCTGCAGGCGGTACTCGCTCTCGGTCATCCGCAGCTGGAGCGCCAGCGTCTTTGCATTCAGTTTATCGCGTTCCGCTCGCATTGGCATCATTGATTCCCCACTTTTTTTGTTTTCTCCAGTGTATCACGTCCGCCCCGCGCGGGCAAGCCGAAACCCCAAGGAGGTTTTGTTTTATGAAACTGTCACTCATCCGCTCCATGACCCGCAGCGCCGTTTTCGAGCTGGAAAACGGCCTGTGCTTCCGTCCGGCCCACCCCTTCCGGGTGCTGCTGAATGGCGAACCGGTCCGGGAGGCCCAGGACACCAACGTGTTCTCCCTCTTCTCCCTGACCCCGGCCACCGACTACACCGTCACCGTTGAGTCGGAGGGCGAGACCCTGACCGCGAACTTCCGCACCCAGGACGAGAGCTTCTTTGTGGATGCGTCCCGCTACGGTCTGGTGGCCGACGGCGAGACCGACAACACCGGCAAGCTGCAGGCGGCCCTTTCCACCTGCCCCAAGGGCGGCACCGTCTATGTTCCGGCCGGCCGTTACCGCACCGCCAGCCTGTTCCTGAAGAGCTGCACGACCCTGTATCTGGAAAAGGGCGCCGTGCTGCTGGGCGACAACGACCGCACCCATTACCCCATCCTGCCCGGCGTCCTGCCCAGCGAGAACGAGGTGGATGAATACTACCTGACCGGCTGGGAGGGCAACCCCCTGAGCAGCTTTGCGGGCCTGCTGAACATCACCCAGGTGCACGACGTCGTCGTCACCGGCGAGGGCACCCTGGACTGCGACGCCCAGAACGGTGACTGGTGGATCAATCCGAAGGTCAAGCGGATCGCATGGCGTCCCCGCGCGGTCGCCATGGTGGACAGCGACAACATCTGCCTGCACGGCATCACGGTGCAGAACAGCTACTCCTGGACCATCCACCCCATCTTCGTCAAGCATCTGGATCTGCTGAACTTCAACATCAACAACCCCTACAACGCCCCCAACACCGACGGCATTGACCCCGAAAGCTGCGAGTATACCCGCATCATCGGCGTGAACATCCATGTCGGCGACGACTGCATCGCCATGAAGGCCAGCAAGGTCTTCCTGGGCATGAAGCTGAAAAAGAGCTGTGAGCACACCGTCATCCGCAACTGCCTGCTGGACAAGGGCCACGGCGGCATCGTCATCGGCAGCGAGATGAGCGGCGGCGTCAAGGACATGGTGGTCACCCAGTGCCTCATGGACCACACCGACCGCGGCCTCCGCGTCAAGACCCGACGCGGCCGCGGCAACACGGCCGTCATCGACGGGCTGGTCTTCCGCAACGTGGAGATGCGGGGCGTCAAGGCACCCTTCGTCATCAACATGTTCTACTTCTGCGACCCGGACGGCCACGGCCCCTACGTCCAGTGCCGCGACGCGATGCCGGTGGATGAGTACACCCCCAGACTCGGCACCCTGACCATGGAGAACATCGTGGCCACCGATGCTCAGTTCGCGGGCTGCTACTTCGACGGCCTGCCGGAGCAGCCCATCGAGCGCGTCTCAATGAAGAATGTGAGCATCACCTTCGACCCCAACGCCGAGGCCGGGCAGGCTGCCATGGCCGACAACCGCCCCCATGTCAAAAAGCTGGCCATCTACGCCGAAAACGTCAAGGAGATCGACCTGCACAATGTCAGGATCGAGGGCTACGAGGGCGAACGCCTGCACTTTGCCAACGTCGGTCATTTTGAGGAGGACTGAACCATGACCCATGAAGAGATCCTGTCCATGCTGGGCGACTACGTGGACTACCTGATCGCCAATTCCAGCGCCGAAGCCCCGATGTGGAACATCGAGAAAGTCCGCAGCGGCAAGCCCAACAAGTGGAACTACATCGACGGCTGCATGATCACGGCCTGCCTGAGCCTCTACCACACCACCGGCGATAAGAAGTATCTGGACTTCTCCAAGCAGTTCATCGACTATTTCGTCCAGCCGGACGGCTCCATCCAGACCTACGACCCCAAGGAATACAACCTCGACAACGTGAACCAGGGCAAAAACCTGTTTGTTCTGTACGATCTTTACGGCGAGGAAAAATACCGCAAGGCCATCGACCTCATCCGGAGCCAGCTGGAGACCCAGCCCCGCACCAAAGAGGGCAACTTCTGGCACAAAGACATCTACCCCTGGCAGGTCTGGCTGGACGGCACCTACATGGCCCAGCCCTTCTACATGGAGTACGAGACCCGCTGCAACGAGATGCACGGCTGCATTGACAGCTACAAGCAGTTCATGAACATCCGGAAGCACATGAAGGACGCCAAGACCGGCCTGTACTACCACGGCTACGACGAGAGCCGTGAGATGTACTGGGCAAACCCCGAGACCGGCTGCAGCGCCAACTTCTGGCTGCGCGCCATGGGCTGGTTCCTGGTAGCCATGGTCGATACGCTGGAGCGGATGGACGAAATGCTGTACTACGAGTACCGCGCCATCATGGCAATGCTGAAGGACGCCGTGGACGCGATGATCGCCTTCCAGGACGCCGAGAGTGGCATGTTCTGGCAGGTCGTTGACAAGGCCGGGGTCGAGGGCAACTACCTCGAGACCTCCGGCAGTGCGCTGTTCGCCTACGCCGTGCTCAAGGGCGTGCGTCTGGGCTACCTGCCCAAGCGCTACGCCGCCTACGGCGAGAAGGCGTTCTACGGCACCTGTGACCGCCATCTGGGCGTGGGTGCGGACGGTGCTCTGCAGCTGGGCGGCATCTGCCTGGTGGCCGGTCTGGGCGGCGCGACCCGCCGCGACGGCAGCCTGGCGTACTATTTCAGTGAGCCCATCGTCGAGAACGACGCCAAGGGCGTAGGTCCGCTGCTGCTGGCCTACACCGAAATTCTGGCCGCACAGAAGCAGTAAGGAGGGCGCACCATGCCGAAATTTATCGTCGGTGCCCGCCTGCACGACTACGGCAAGGGCAGCCCGGACGAGCTGTTCGGGCGCGTTGCCGCCGACGGCTTTGCCGCCGTGCAGCTGGCCTACAAGAAGTGTGTGCCAACCGTCAGGAGCTATGCGGACGTGACCGACGCGCTGGTCGCCGAGACCGTTGCCGCCGAAAAGGCGCACAGCATTCAGGTGGCCGTGCTGGGCACCTATGTAGAACTGGCCATCAATGATGAGAGCCGTTTGAAGAACGCAGCGGACTTCAAAAGCCAGCTGGCTGTCTGCAAGGCGCTGGGTGCCGGGTGCATCGGCACCGAGACGACCAGCATGGAAAAGCAGCCCGCCGGTACGACCCGCGAGGAAGCGCAGGAGCTGCTCTGCCGCAGTCTGGCGGACATTCTGCCCGCCGCCGAGGCGCTGGGCGTGACCGTAGCCGTCGAGCCTGTGACCTACCACAGCATGAACTCCGCCGCCGCGACGCGGCATATTCTGGACACGATGCGCAGCCCGAATCTGAAGGTCATCTTTGACATGAGCAATCTGGTGGATGCCGGGAACGTCGGCGCGCAGGACCGCATCTGGAACGACGTTGGCGAGCTGCTGGGCGACCAGATCGTGGCCGTCCACTTCAAGGGACAGGCCTTTGCGCCGGACGGCAGGCTGCTCCACACAAGTCTGGAGGACAGCCTGACCGACTACGCGGGCGCGTTCGCCATGCTGCGCCAGCTGCCGCAGGACGCTCTGCCCGTGCTGCGCGAGGAGGCTGTGCCCGCCCGCGCCGCCAGCGATATTGCATTTATGAGAGGATTTTTTGCATGACCGAAACGGAACGCAAAACATTGGTCGTTGATGAGAGCGGCGCTGGCGACTACCGCACGCTGACCGAGGCCGTCGCTGCCTGTGCGGCCACGCCGGACGAGCCGGTGCGGTTCTACATCAGGCACGGCATCTACGAGGAACGACCCTTCATTGAGCTGGCGGACTATGTCATTGAGGGCGAGTACCGCAACGCCACGGTCATTACGGCGTCTGTGGGCGGGCGTGACCCGTGGCCGGGCGAGGTCAAGACCGGCACCTTCCGCAGCGCAACGCTGTTTCTGGGCGGCGGCAGGGCCGTTGTGCGCAACCTGACCGTCCAGAACAACGCCGGGGACGGCGCAAAGGTCGGCCAGGCGCTGGCCGTCTACGCCGACGCAAGCCGCGTGATGATGGAGGATGTGAACCTCTACGGCAACCAGGACACGCTGTTCACCGCTCCCCTGCCCCTGCAGGAGCGCGAGAAGAACGGCTTCCGCGGCCCGCGGGAGAACACGCCCCGGCTGGACACCGTGCAGTACTACAAAAACTGCACGATCCGCGGCAACATCGACTTTATCTTTGGCGGCGCAAACGCCGTGTTCGACACCTGCCGCCTTGAGCCGTGGCACCACATCAGCGGCACCTGCTACATCACGGCCCCCAGTACGCCCGCAGGCAAACCCGGCTACCTGTTTGTAAACTGCACCGTGCAGGGCAGCTGTGCGCCCGGCAGCGTCTATCTGGGCCGCCCCTGGCGTGCGGACGCGGCCTGCTACTGGCTGGACTGCGCGTTGAGCGACGAGGTCTGCGGCGACGGCTGGGACAACTGGCGTGACCCCGAGAACGAAAAGACCGCCCGCTTTGGTGAGCACGGCTCCACCGGCCCCGGCAGCGCCGCTAAGCGCGCCTTTGGCAGCGTGGATGACGACGCCGAAGCGAACGCCCAGCGGGAGATGTACGCGCGGGTAAAAGCGGAATTTGACGTGGAATAAGGCTTAGGAAAAGCAAAGGCGGCAGACCGTTGGTGGTCTGCCGCTTTTTGCTTTCCTAAGCCTTCCCCCTTGGGGGAAGGTGGCCCCGCAGGGCCGGATGAGGGGCGGGTCTGCGTTTATATCCCATTTACGGGTTACAAGACAAACCTGCCCCTCATCAGTCAGCGGTCTGGGCCGCTGACAGCTTCCCCCGAGGGGGAAGCCTTTTCATTTTTACTGTGCGCTCGTCTCGCCGCCCTCGACGACTAAGCTGTCCTCATAGTCCGTGCCGTAGGTGTCAACGAGGGTGGCCTCATAGTCGGCGTGGAAGAAGTTCTCCTTGCCCAGAGCCTTGATCTCATCGTTGATGGCATTCAGCAGCGTCTCGTTGCCCTTGCTGACGGCGGGGGCAATCGTGTCCTGGCTGCCCAGGGACGGGATGCCGACAGTGTAGCCGGGGTTCTGGCTGGCAAACGCGATGACCTCGGTGTTGTCGTTGGCCCAGGCCACGCCGCCGTTCTCCATTGCGCTCTTGGCCGTGGCGTAGGAATCGTACTTCTGCAGCGGGATGTCAGGGTAGTTCTGGGTCAGGTAGGTCTCTGCGGTAGTGCCGGAGATGACGATCATCTGGTCCTCGGCGTTCCAGCTGTCCAGCGACGTGATGACGTTGGAATCCGGGGAAACGACGCCCAGTGCAACGTTCATGTAGGGCAGCGCAAAATCGACCTCCTCGGCGCGCTCCGGCGTGACCGTGAAGTTGGCCAGAATGACGTCGACCTTGCCGGTCTGCAGGTACTCGATGCGGTTGGCGGCCTCGGTGGAGACGTAGTTCACCTTGACACCCAGATCCTCGGCCAGACGGTTGGCAAAGTAGATGTCATAGCCCTGATATTCGCCGTTTTCATCGACGTAACCGAACGGGTTCTTGTCGGAGAAAACGCCGATGTTGATCGTGCCGTCCGCCTTGATTTCGTCCAGCGTGCGGTAAACAACACCGTCGGCGGATGCCGAGGCAGTGCCCGCGGAGGCGCTGCTGCCGCAGGCGGCCAGGGACAGGCTCAGGGTTGCGGCCAGGGCCGCGGCGGTCAGTCTGGTTGCTTTTTTCATGATGATACTCTCCTTTTTTAACCTTTCGTTTTTCCTCTATGTATTTCTTTCCACAAAAGGGAATCTATGCTGTAGGGGCGGGCATTGCCCGCCCGCTGCACGGGCGGGCAGTGCTCGCCCCTACTATCTTTGCGCCATGTATGGGGGATCACTTCACACTGTCAAAGGTGAACGTTCTCAGGAACTTCTGCGCGCGCTCGGTCCCGGGGTGGTCGAAGAATGCCTCCGGCGTGCCCTCCTCGACGATCTTGCCGCTGTCGAGGAAGATGACACGGTCCGCAATCGCGCGGGCAAACTGCATCTCGTGGGTGACAATGATCATCGTGCGGCCCTGCTTCGCCAGGTCGAGCATAACGTCCAGCACCTCGCGGACCATCTCGGGGTCAAGGGCTGCCGTCACTTCATCGAACAACAAAATTTCAGGGTGCATCGCCAGTGCGCGGACGATGGCGACGCGCTGTTTCTGGCCGCCGGACAGCTCCCGCGGGTAGCTCCTGGCCTTGTTCAGCAGGTTCACGCGGTCCAGCAGGGCCTCGGCCTCCTTCTGTACCTCGTCTTTGGGGCGCTTGGCCACCTTGAGCGGGGCCAGCATGACGTTATCCAGCACGGTCAGGTGCGGGAACAGCTCATAGCTCTGGAACACCATGCCGATGCGCTGGCGCAGGCTCGTCAGCCCCTTGCCGCCGTAGGCTACAGTCTCATTGCCCAGGCGGACGCGCCCGCTCTGGGTGGGCTCCAGCGCGTTGATGCAGCGCAGCAGCGTGCTCTTGCCGCAGCCGCTGGGGCCTACCACCACGATGACCTCACCGGGGCGGACGGAAAAGCTGACGTCATCCAGCACGGTATTTTCCCCATAGCCCTTGACCAGATGCTCTACGGTCAAAATCGGTTCTGCCATGGTTCCTTACCTCCATTTTTTCTCTAAGTACGATGCCAGCAGGCTGATGGGCCAGCAGGCGAGGAAATACAGCAGGAACACGACCAGATAGATGCCGAATGCGGCGTTCGGGCTGGCCATGCGGTTGGCCTCAATGATCTGCTGCGCGACCTTCAGCACCTCGACGACGCCGATCATCAGCACAAGGCTGGTGGTCTTGATCATGCGGGTGATCAGGTTGATGCTCAGCGGGATCAGGCGGCGCACCGTCTGCGGAATGATGATGTACCAATAGGTCTGCGCCTTCGTCAGGCCCAGCGCCTCGCTGCTCTCATACTGGTGCTTCGGGATGGAGATCAGTGCACCCCTCACAAGGTCGCTCATCTCCGCCGTGCCCCACAGCACAAACACGATGACGGATGCCGTCTCGCCCGAGAGGTCCCAGCCCCACGCGCGGGTCGTGCCGAAGAATACGAGGAACAGCAGCACCATCTGCGGCATAATGCGGATGATTTCGAGATAAACCCGCAGGATGGCTTTTACAACGGGATTTTTGCCGCTCATCAGCACGCCCAGCAGGATGCCCAGCGGGATGCTGATGGCGACGGAAAGCAGGCTGATGCGCAGGGCCACCCACAGGCCGCCCAGCAGGCGGGCCATGTTTTTGCCCTTGAGCAGTACGTTAAGCCCCAAATCCGGCATAGCGCAGCCTCCTTTCCAGCAGAGACCCCAGCAGCGAGACCGGGAGCAGGATCAGCAGGTAAAAGACCACAAGAAGGAACAGGCTCTCGGTGGTTTTGTAGTACAGGCCGATGAGGTCCTTCGCCGTGAACATCAGGTCCATCAGGCTGATGGCGCTGAACACGCTGGTTTCCTTTAAAAGGAAAATGACGTTGGCGACGAACGCCGGGACGCTGGTGGACATGGCCTGCGGCAGGATGACGTAACGCATCGTCTGCATCCGGTCCATGCCGAGGCTGTAGGCGCTCTCGGTCTGGATCGGCTCGATGGATTCCAGCCCGCTGCGGAACGCCTCTGCCATGTAGCTGCCGCCCAGAAACGCCAGACCTGCAATGCCGCAGACCGCAGCGTCAGTCCTGATGCCGATCTTCGGCAAACCATAATAGATGAAAAACAGCTGGACCAAAAGCGGCGTGTTGCGGCTTAGCTGGATGTAAAAGCCGACGACACGGCGCAGCACAGGCACCTTATAATACTGGACCAGTGCGCAGACCAGCCCGATGACAATAGCCAGCGCGATACCTGCCAGCCCCAGACGCAGGGTCAGCCACGCTGCTTTTTCAAACAGCGGCAGGTACTGTGCGACCACATTCCAATCCACAAAAGTCTCCCCTTCCCTATCGGGTCACGAACAAAATTGGGTACAAAAAAATCCGGGCCTTCTCTGCGAAGGATCCCGGACAAAGGTCAGGTTCAACACATGGGGGTTCTGGCAGACCCCACAGACCATGCCCGGTGACAGCACATACGACAACAACACATAACGGACATAGCGGTATTCCCCTTTCCTGTTTTTGGTTTGCTTTGTTCAAACCCGATGCCAGTATAATATACCTATTTACCCGGAATGTCAATAGGTATTAGGCTTTTTATTTGACTTTTTCGGCAAAATAATTACGCCGCGTTTGTGTAGAGTGCACAAACGCGGCGAGATAACCGATAAACGGACGATTGCGGTGAGCTCCGCCCCTCATCCGGCCCTGCGGGGCCACCTTCCCCCTCGGGGGAAGGCAAAAAGGGCGCTGCCCTTGCGGACAGCGCCCTTAGTATTGCTTTTCAGAGCAAGAAATTACTTCTCGATCTTGGAAACAACGCCGGAACCAACGGTGTGGCCGCCCTCGCGGATAGCGAAACGCAGGCCCTCTTCCATGGCAACGGGGGTGATCAGCTCAACATGCATATCGACGTTGTCGCCGGGCATGCACATCTCGGTGCCCTCGGGCAGGGTGATGATGCCGGTAACGTCGG
>OIZF01001307.1_pt1 | contig 14850 bp, 7 predicted proteins | sample 1588471 | NCBI WGS metagenome assembly OIZF01 (sample SAMN03283279) | human gut metagenome | biome: human-associated habitat; material: feces | host: Homo sapiens | place: Peru | collected 2012
AGCAAAGGACTGAAAATCCTTGTGTCCCCGGTTCGATTCCTGGTGGTACCACTTATCTTCTAAGAAAGCCAATCCTTCGTAACAAGGTTTGGCTTTTTTTCATTTTCTGCCTCTTCCGTATCAGTTGTTTACTATATCGCTGCAAAGCCTCTGTATGCGAAAACGTTTACGTGAGAAAGTCAACAGAAATGTAGCCGACTTATTGATTATTTCCTTACCTTTGCAAACGAAGATAAAATAAACAATCGCAACTACGAATCAATCTAGAATATAAATCTACTAAACACTTAACAAAAAAATGAACAAATTCTACTTTTTACTGTTAGCGGGATTGCTTTCTGTCAATGCGTTCGCTGAGAACAAGCAGACCGTTACGATTGATGGTCAAGCCGTAGGCAAGACTGTCAAGGAGATCACCTTTGATGGTGATAATGTCATCCTGAGTTATAGTGACAATACCTCTGATACAAAGGATATGTCACTCGTTTCCCTCGCTTTCACATACGATGGCACCACTGGCATCGACCAGGTGGAGACTACCAAGAAGGCTTTGCAGGGTAAGGTATTCAACCTCAATGGTCAATACGTCGGCACTTCTGCCGAGGGCTTGGCTAAGGGTGTGTATATCGTGAACGGAAAGAAAGTAATCATCAAGTAAAAGGAGGAACAAGACATGAAGAAACTTATTTTTAGTTTGGCACTCCTCTTGATGAGTGTTAGTGCAGCTTTGGCACAGACATGGGACTTCTCTGAAGATGGTGTTAGTGAAAATGACAAAGCTAATCTTGAAGCTGATGCGGCCAGTACAACACCACTTTGGACTGTGGAGAATACAACAAGCAATTTCCGATATAAATCTAAGGGTAACTTGACTGCTTCTGAATTGAAGGCTAATGGAGTTGTTCTTAATTATACTGCAGGCTTGAAGTTTACAACTACCTCAGACGATGCTGTTCGTATAGATATTAAGTATAGCCGTATTGCTTTGAACAAGGTGTTGAGTCTTACTGTTCCTGGCTTGAAGGCTGGTTATATTATTAAGGTAAAGTGCAAGACAAGTAAGACAGACGTTGCTCGTGCGCTTACCGCCAAGAATGTAACTCCTGCAACAGATAAGGATTTTGCTGTGGCAGGTAGTGCTGATGCAGCTACTTATACTGGTATAGTCACTGCTGATGGTGATGTAGTCTTGACCAATAATGGCGGTATCTATCTTTATGGCATCGAAGTTATCGACCCTAATCAGGAGACTCCTGATGAGCCAGGCGCATTCCACAATGTTTCTGCTTCTAAGTTGAAGAACCAGATGGTATTGACCGTTGATGGCGATACCAAGTATTACAATACTTCTGATGTGAAGGCTAGCATCAACCAGGCTTCTGGTGCATTCACCGTGTCTTCTAAGGATAATGCTTGGTTTGATACATACGTAGGCAAGGTTTCTAATGTATCTTTCGTCAAGGCTCAGTTGGAAACTGAGGATGGTGAGATTGACAACACTGACAAGGCTAAGGTTTCTTTGAAGACTGCTCAGAGCTGGTTCCAGTCAGCATTCGTAGAGTGGTTGCCATACGAGGGTGCTACTACTTATAATGTATATGTAAAGGGTGGTCAGTATAGTGACTTCACCAAGATTGACTATCAGTTGGTACGTGACTATGGTTCATATGGTCGTGCTGATGCACTCGGCTTGAAGGCAGGCGAGTATGAGTTGAAGGTTGTCCCTGTTGTCAACGATAAGGAGGTGGCTGAGGCTGCCAACATCGCTACAGGTTTGAAGGTTCGTGCTCACGACCGCTCAGGTTTCGCATTCAATACTTCTAAGACTCCAGGTGCTTACAATGCCGATGGTACTTTGAAATCGGGTGCTGTTGTCGTCTATCTGACAAATGACAATATCGACAAGGTAACTCTTGATGTGCAAACATCTAACAAGGGTGATAAGACTACTTGCACAGGTTTGCAGAATATCATCAACAATGGTATCAAGAAGGGTATTGACACTCGTCCATTTGTATTCCGTATGATTGGACAAATCAAGACTCCATCTGTTGCTGACAAGGGTGACATTGTCATTGATATGAATGGCAAGGATGTTTCTGCTGGTGTAACTATCGAAGGTGTCGGCAATGATGCTGTCGCTGATGGTTGGGGTATCCGCTTGAAGGGCGCTCGCTATGCAGAGGTTAGCAACATAGGTTTCTTCAACTGTAATAGTGGCGAAGGTGACAATGTAGGTTTGCAGCAAGACAATGAGCATATATGGGTTCACAACTGCGATATGTTCTATGGTAATGCTGGTTCTGATGCCGACCAGATAAAGGGCGATGGTGCTCTCGATTGCAAGAAGTCTAACTACGTGACATTCTCTTACAACCACTTCTGGGATAATGGTAAGTGCAACCTCCTCGGTCTTTCCGAGGGTAGTACAGACTATTACATCACATATCACCACAACTGGTATGACCACTCTGATAGCCGTCACCCACGTGTTCGCTATTATTCAGCTCACGTCTATAACAACTACTATGACGGTAATGCCAAGTATGGTGTAGGCTCTACTTTGGGTTCTAGCGTATTTGTAGAGAACAACTACTTCCGTAACACCAACAAGCCTATGATGATTTCTCAGCAGGGTACTGATATCAAGGGCAACCCTAAGGGAACATTCTCTGGTGAGGATGGTGGTATCATCAAGGCTTACGGCAATGTATTTGCTGATATGAAGAGCTTGCGCTTCGTTCCTTATAGCGAGAATCAGACAGAGTTTGATGCATACGTAGCTTCTTCTCGTGATGAGCAGGTTCCAACTTCTGTTACATCTAAGAAGGGTCGTAACAAGTATAATAACTTCGATACAAACTCTTCATTGTTCTACTCTTCTTACGTACTTGACAAGGCGGAGGATGTTCCAGCTGTTGTAGCTGGTCAGTTTGGTGCAGGTCGTGTTCAGCACGGTGACTTCCAATGGACATTCAATAACTCTGTTGATGATGCAGAGTATGAGGTGAACAAGGCTTTGAAGGCAGCCGTTTCTACTTACAAGACATCTTTGGTTAAGATCTTCGGTGGTGAGAACATTGATGTTCCAGGCACTGATCCAACACCAACTCCAGACCCAGATCCAAATCCTGGTACAGACCCTACTCCTAGTACTCCTGAGATTGAGGGTACTGTAACATGTACATTCTCTGGTACAAGTAGCAACATTGTTGCATCTAACAGCGCATTTACCTTTACAGGTACAAAGCACAATGCAAAGACTGAGGATACAACCATAGATGGTGTAACCTATAAGACAAGTCTGAAGATGGAAAGTGGTACAGAGGTTACATTCACTACAAAGCAGAAGATGACATTGTATGTTTACTATGGTGCCTCTGGTACAAGTAAGACTGTGTTGGTTGATGGTGCAGAGTGTACTGGTGACCCTACCACTGTTACTCTTGAGGCAGGTACACATAAAATCGCTAGAAAAGTTGCTACAACAGTGGCTCTCATCAAGCTTGTCCCTGTAACAACCGAGTAAACTAAATCAGATAGAATCAATCAATAAGAGAGATAGACTCTCAAAAAAGTAACTATCATAATCATAACTTTAAAAAGGGCTGTTATCTTCGTGAGAAACAGCCCTTTTGCTTAGAGGCTTTCTTAGCCTGAAAGCAAAACTTAGGAACTATATCTACTTATCAAACAAACTGAATCAATGAAAACATTTCTACTAAACAAGGTATCTCGCAAGGCAATCCTTGCATCATTTCTCCTCGCTTCATCAGCCTTTGCTTCCACAGTGATGGCACAGACACAGGATGGTCGTGACTTCTCCATCGATGGCTTTGCCGCTTACGAAGGTACGCCAGGCACCAACTGGTATCGTGCTGGCGGTACTACCGGAGGCGCAGGTGGCAAGGTGGTAAAAGCCAATACTTTTTCAGAGCTTCAAGCCTATCTTCAGGCAGAAGACCCATATGTCGTCATTGTCGATCACGACATCTCCACAGGTATCAAGTGTTATGTCGATGGTATCAATACGGGTAAGTTGCTGGATGACCAAAGCGGAGCCAGCGGTGTCGAAACCACCTACGGCGAGCGCATCTTGGTAGCTTCCAACAAGACTCTCATCGGAGTCGTTGACCCTGCCACAGGCAAAGCTCCTCTCTTCACCCACATCACCTTTGTGATGCAGTCGGTGGATAACATCATCATCCGCAACTGCCGCTTTACGATGAAGGGAGTGCCAGTGCTCAAGACGGGTGAGAACAAGATTGTCGCTCTTCGCAATGGGGCGCAAGTGGAGGTCGGTGACCCAGATTGCATCGGCATCCAAGCCGACAAGACAAGCGCCAAGACAGATTGGGGCGGTCATATTTGGATAGACCACTGTGAGTTTTTCAATGGCGATGCTGCCAACAAGGATCGCTATGATGGCCTGCTCGACTGCAAGAACAATGTGCAGTGGCTCACTTTCAGCTATAATTACTTCCACGACCATGACAAGAGTTGCCTGTGGGGAAAGGGTGATAGCGACGTGTTTGACAACTGCCGTACCATTTCTTTCCATCATAATTTCTTCGATAATATCCAAGGTTCTCGCCTTCCTCTTCAGCGTGGCGGTCACGTACATTATTATAATAACTATATGAAAGGCTGCGAGGATGGATGGGATGTAAGAGAACAGGCCATCGGCTATGTGGAGGCTTGTTACTTCGAGAACACGAAAGCACCCATCCGCTCTGATCGTGAGGGTAACTTGAATATCAATACGGCTGAAGGTTATGATGTGATTTATAAAGGATGTGATCGATTGATGTCTGGTTATACCAACATTGATGGTGCGAAGGTCAGCAAGTCTTTGCCTGTGAAGCCTACCGATTGGGTTCCTACTCAAACCGTAGCAAATTACTCCATTCATTGCCTCGACAAGACGGTGGAAGTGCCATCCCTCTGCGAGAAATACTCAGGTGCAGGCAAGGTGGAGATATGGAAGGCATACACCGATGCCATCCCTACGGTGGACATCAACGAGTTCGACCATGCCATCAAGAACTATAGCACGGCGAAGACCTACGATGCGAAGGGCAACGAACTGAAAGGTGCTACCACTGGTATCTCCATCGCCGAGACATCTTCGGTTTCTTCCGCCATCATCCGCACAGAGTATTATGACTTAGCAGGCTCTCGCCTCTCATCCCCTCAGCGTGGTGTCAACATCGTGAAGAGTATCCATGCCAATGGGCAGTCAACAACAAAAAAGGTCGTTTTCTAAACGACCTTTTTTGTTGCTTGTACCGATTTCCGTTGTTTCCTTTCGAGACAAAAATCTATTCTTTCTCTTTCAGGCTTTGCTCCAGAAACTTGTCCCTTATCGCTTCACGGGTCTAAGATAGAAGGGATTTCTCACGTTTTGTTGCTATATTTGCCCTATTTGTAAGAGGGGCTTTTCAACTTATTCTTGCAAACGTTTGCGTAATTATTTGCCTCTATTTTCGTCCTATTTAAATAATTTTTTCTAACTTTGCAGCACTAAACCAAAATTCTTAAATATAAACGAGAATACGGAACAAGATCATTACGATAGATCCAAAACAACTATTTAAAAAATAAATAATCAAACCTAAAGTGTATGTCTGGTAAATTTAAAAATCTGAGATTTGCGCTTGTTGCAGCCACATTGACAATGTCTGCCAATGGCTTTGCGCAAACAGTGATTAAAGGTAATGTCACCGACAATACCGGCGAGCCAATTATTGGTGCATCCGTAATTGAGCAAGGTACCAATACGGGCGGTGTGACCGACCTCGATGGTAACTTCACAATCACTCTCACGGGCAACAGTAAGAAACTGAAGATTTCATACGTTGGTATGAAACCTCAATTAGTAAACGTTGCAGGTAAATCAACCATCAATGTCAAGCTCGAAGACGACTCCAACAGTCTGAACGACGTCGTTGTCATCGGTTATGGTGCAGTCAAGAAAAAAGACTTGACAGGTTCTATAGCTACAGTTAGCAACAAGGCTCTTGAAGCTGTTCCTGTAGCCAATGCAACAGAGGCTTTGCAGGGTAAGATGGCTGGTGTGCAGATTACTGCAACCGAAGGCTCTCCTGATGCAGAAATGAAGATTCGTGTGCGTGGTGGTGGTTCTATCACTGGCGACAACACACCTCTTTATATCGTAGATGGTTTCCCAGTGGAAAGTATCAGCGATATTCCTGCTTCCGATATCGAAGATATCACAGTATTGAAGGATGCTTCTTCTACAGCTATCTACGGTTCTCGTGGTGCCAATGGTGTAATCCTCGTTACTACTAAGAGTGGTAAGGAGGGTAAGGTAAGTGTATCTTACAACGCTTACTATTCTTGGAAGAAGATGGCTAAGACTTTGAATACTCTTTCTGCAACTGACTATGTTAAGTGGCAGCGTGAGTATGCGATGTTGAGAAACAATGAGAGCAAATATACCGATTTGTTTGGTAATTGGGAAGATCGTGACCTTTATGCTACGGCACCGACTAATGATTGGCAAGATCAAGTGTTTGGTCGTGTAGGTCATACCTTCAACCACAACCTCTCTATCACTGGCGGCTCTGAAAAAACTAAGTTCAACTTTGGATATGCTCATGTTAATGACAAGGCTATCATGATTGGATCTTCTTTCCGTCGTGATAACTTGAGCTTGAAGTTGAACCATAAAGTTAACAAAAAAGTAACTTTGGACTTCTCTATGCGCTATGCAAATACAGTAGTTAATGGTGCAGGTGCGCAAGAGAGTAAGAATGAGGTGTCTTCGAGTGATTCACGTATGAAGAACGTGATGATTTATCCAATGTTCAACTTCCCTGATTTGAGTGATAGCTATGATCCTGATTTTAATTTGACGCAACCTCTTACAGCTGTAAGAGATGCCGATAAAAAGCAAAATCGTCAGAATTTCAATATGAATGGTAGTTTCACCTGGGAAATCATCAAGAACTTGAGGTTCAAGACAGAATTTGGCTTGGATTGGTATTATAATACAGATAAACGATATTATGGTGTGACAACCTATAATGCGCGTATGAATAGTACAGACTCAGAAGGAACACACCCAATGGCTACTTTCACAGATACGGAACGCCATACTTTCCGTAACACCAATACAATAAATTATGATTTCAAGAATCTTATCAAGAATAAGGATCATAGTTTGAACTTGTTGTTGGGTGAGGAAACGATTAGTAAGAAGAATCAGCAGAAAACTAATCAAATGCATTTGTTCCCTACTTACTTTACGGCGAAAGAGACTTGGAGTCTTACAACGCAAGGACAAAGCTTTAAGCCTATGGACTTAAAGAAATATGCTGATGATAATTTGTTGTCATTCTTTGCTCGTGCAAACTATAACTACAAAGACAAGTATCTTTTGAGTGCGACATTCCGTGCAGATGGTTCTTCTAAATTCTCCGAAGGCAATCGTTGGGGCTATTTCCCATCAGCTGCTGTGGCTTGGCGTATTTCTTCGGAGCCATTTATGAAGAAGACCAATAAATGGCTTGATGACTTGAAACTCCGACTTTCTTATGGTACGGCTGGAAATAATAATATTGAGACAGGTCAGACATCTCCTATTTGGTATTCTAGTTCGACAGCTTATTTGAATAATTTCCAGAAGTTTTGGATGACAGGACTGGCTGAAAATAAAAGTGGTTTTTGGGCTACCAATAAGAATTTGACATGGGAGACAACTATCACTCGTAACGTAGGCCTTGACTTCACTTTGTTTAATAGTAAGTTGACAGGTTCCGTAGAGGCTTATTGGAATACGACCAAGGACTTGCTGATTGCTTTCCCTGTAACTGGTACGGGTTATGACTATCAGTACCGAAATCTTGGTGAAACTGAGAATAAGGGAGTAGAGGTGTCTATGACTTGGAATGCCATCAATAAGAAAAACTATGGATTGAGTATCAGTGGTAATATTGGTTTCAATAAGAATAAGGTGAAAAATTTAGGCTCATTGAGCCAATATTCGGCTTCTTCTAGATGGGCTGGTACAGAAATTCAAGACGATTATTTTGTAAAGCCAGGTGAGTCCATAGGACAGATTTATGGCTTCAAGGTAGCAGGACGCTATGAGGTGAGTGATTTCGAAGGCTATGATGAGGCTAGCAAGAAATGGGTATTGAAGCAAGGCGTATCTGATGATAGCCAAATCATTGGTTCTAGTTATCTCAGACCAGGAGCTTTGAAACTTGTGAATATGAACGAAGGTGATGGAGAAGGACAAGACTATATTGTCAATAATGATGACCGTGTGAAGATTGGTGACACTAATCCTGTAGCTACAGGTGGTTTCAATATCTCTGGTCGTCTCTATGGCTTTGACTTGAACGCTAACTTTACTTATAGTATTGGTAATGATGTATATAATGCCAATAAAATTGAATATACATCTGCTTCTCTGTACTACTACCGTAATATGTTGGACATTATGGCAGATGGCAAGCGTTGGACTAACTTGAACGCCGATGGTACTATCTGTAATGACCCAGAACAGTTGGCTGCAATGAACGCCAATACAACAATGTGGTCTCCATATTCGAAGTTTGTCCTTTCGGATTGGGCTATAGAGGATGGTTCTTTCCTGCGTCTGTCAACAATAACTTTGGGTTATACTTTGCCACAGTCGCTCACCAAGCGTGTCGGTATCAACAGTTTGCGTTTCTATGCTACTGCATATAATGTGTTCTGTATCACTGGTTATTCTGGATTTGATCCAGAGGTATCTACTCGAAACAAAGACAATATGACTCCAGGTGTAGATTATTCTGCTTATCCAAAGAGTCGTCAATTTGTAATAGGTTTCAACTTAAACTTCTAAATGGATTACAACAATGAAAAATATAATCATTAAGACATTTGCTGCATTGTTGGTTGCGAGCAGTATGACTTCTTGTAGTGATTTCTTGGATCAACGTTCAGAGTCATCTAGCGATGGACCTAATATCTTTAATAGATATGAGTCGGCGCAAGGTAGTGTGGCCGCTATTTATGACATTTATACCGCTACTAATTATCGTGGACGTATCATTAGATATGGCACCAATACGGATATAGAGTTCTATAACTCGTCAAAAAATAGTGACGCTAAATCTGATTTGTCAACCTATAGTGCTATTCCATCAAATAGTGAACAAAATCCTTCAAATGGTACGACTTTGTGGGGTAACATTTATGCAGCAATCGAAAGAGCCAATCTTGCAATAGAGGGCTTGCGTAATTATTCTGACTTATCATCAGTCAAGATGAAGCAATTGCTGGGTGAAGCTTTGACTTTGCGTGCTCTTCAATATGAGGACTTGATTCATATGTGGGGTGACGTTCCTGTCCGTTTCGAATCTGTAAATGCTTCTAACATGTATCCTGAGCGTGTTGATCGTGATATTATTTATAAGCAGATTATTGCAGACTTGCAAGAAGCTCAGAACTTATGCGCTTGGCCTAACGAGATTGATGAAACCAAGACTGTTGAGCGCGTGAACAAGGCGTTTGTCAAAGGTTTATTGGCTCGTGTTTGTATGGAAGCGTCTGGCTATGCGCAGCGTATGGATGGTGAGAACCGTTTGAGTACTGACCCAGAGCTGACAAAGGAGAAACTTTATCCTATTGCATTGCAGGCTTGCAAGGACGTAATGGCAACAGAGGGCACTTATGTAGCTTTGAAGAAAAACTTTGAGGATATTTGGAACAACAATGGCATTTCTGGTGATGTCATCGATGCTGGTAGTGAATCTTTATTTGAAATAGGCTATAGCGATGGACCAACTCTTCGCGGTCGAAATATGTACACCTATGGATTGAAACATAATGGCGCCGATGAGATGACAGATCAAGCTAAAGGTGGTGAATATGGTCCAACTGCAACATTGTATTATGACTATAGTGCAGGTGATACTCGTCGTGATGTGACATGTTGTCCTTTCCAGTGGGATAAGAAGGGAAACCAAGAACTTCAATCGTTTAAGACTTGGAACTTTGGTAAACTTCGTTATGAATGGACTAACCGAAAGGTTCCTGCAGGAAATGATGATGGTATCAATACGCTTGTCATGCGCTATGCAGATGTTGTCTTAATGCGTGCGGAGTTGGAGAATGAGTTGAACGGTCCAGCTGCGGCTGCTCCGTATTTGGAAAAAATACGCAAGCGTGCCTTTGGAAATGATGTTAGCTCTTATATCAACAAGGTTTCTGCTAGCAAGGGGGCTATGTTCAATGCTATCGTTGAAGAGAGAGGCTTGGAATTTGCAGGTGAGCTGATTCGTAAGGCAGACTTGATTCGTTGGGGCCTCTTGAAAACAAAGTTAGATGAAACAAAAGCTAAGATGGAGGCTCTTTGCAATCTAACTGACTACGATTCAGATCACCCATATAGTCAATTGTCTGGTCATATTTACTATAAGAAGGCTCCATTTACTTGGGCTTGCGGTAATATCAGTACTACAAAAGCTGATGCCAAGTTGGTATTCTATGGGCTTAATTATGGTGAATTGGATTTGAATCCAGAAGGTTATGATGAATATACTGATAGTGAAGGAAAGGCATCTACGTGGATTAAACCAAATGCACTTGATGACCAGAAAAACTATTTGTATCTTAATGATCCAGATAAGCGTCAGTATTGGCCTTTCTTTACACTTGATATGAATGCAAATGAAAACTTGCATAATTATTCTTGGTATTAATAACTTCAAGAAGATAAAACAATGAAAAAGAATATATTATATATGAGTGCCCTCGCCGCAGCTTTGTGCTTCGGCGGCACGGCATTCACTTCATGCAGTGACCCTGAAGATACTCAGGACTTAGTACTCGACAGAGTTCTTTCTCCTACAGGTATTACTGCTCGTATCACCAATAACACTGATATTGTTGTTACTTGGAACGAGATGACAGGTGCTTCTTCGTATGAAATTGAGGCTTATGCCGACAATAACGATTACGAGAATAATACACCTGCTGTGACTGCTACAACAACAAACACAACATATACCTTGACTGGTTTGATTGGTGAAACAGATTATTATGTTCGTGTAAGAGCTATTGATGGTGAGAACGAAGCTCGTAACTCTAAGTGGGTCGAGATTATGCGCACTACCAACCCTGAGCAGAATATGAACAAGGTGAAGTCTGGCGATATTCAAGGTAAGGCCGTGAAGGTAACATGGACTCCTGGTCTCCAGGTGGATAAGGTCATCTGTACTCCTTCTACAGCTGGTTCTACAGCACAGACTGTCACTTACGACTTGACTGCTGATGATATCGCAGCAGGTTCTGCAACAGTTACAGGTCTTGAGCCAGAGACTACTTACAAAGTGACATTGAAGTTGGGTGAGAAGACTCGTGGTTTCGCCACCTTCACTACTAATATCGACTTCAGCGATGCAATTGTAGTAAGTCCTACTGACGATTGGGTAAGTGCTATTCAAAACGCTGCACCTGGTACAAAGATTGCTTTGGCTCCTGGTACATACGATTTGACAGGTGCTAAGTTGCAAATCAACAGCGATGTGAAGATTGGTGCTCAGAACTCAGGTGACCTTCCAGTATTGAATACTTGCATCCATATCAATAATGAGGCATCTCTCTTGCTTTACCAGCTGGTATTGGACGGTACAGGTACTGATGGTAGTCAGACTATTGAGTACAAGACATCTGGTGCTTTTGGTGACTTGACTATCAAGGGTTGTGAGGTGAAGAACTACACCAAGGGATTCATCTACATCAACACAACCGCTGTTGCCAATACGATAAATATTGATAACTGTCTGATCCATGACATCGAGTGTAATGGTGGTGACTTCATCGATAGCCGTAAGGGTGGTTGGAACAACTTGAACCTCACTAACAGTACTATCTACAATAGTGCAGCTAAGCGTGATGTCTTCCGTGCTGATGATGCTTCTTCTGCTGTCAATGCTAAGGTTGAGACTTATGTTGACAAGTGTACCTTCTATAATGTAGGTAATGGTAAGGCTAACTATCGTTTCTTCTATACACGATTCAAGGGCAATACCAATACATTTACCAACAACGTGGTAGTTAACTTCCAGAATAAACGTGGATTCGCCAACTCTACTTCTGTTGGTGCTCCAAACTACAGCAACAACTACTACTTCAACTGTTTTAACTTGACATCGTTGGCAGAGGGTAATACAGAGGCATGTACTCACTTCGATACTGAAGGTACGATCTTGAGTGCAAATCCATTCAAGGATCCAGACAATGGTGACTTCACTATCACAGATGAGGAGTTGCAGAGCAAGATGTTTGGTGATCCAAGATGGTATTAATGTTGGCATCAATAAAAGATACATACATTTATTTTGGGTTTGGGCTGATGGAGTCGTCCATTAGTGCCATCTAACAAAAAACAAATCTATAGAGGGAGCCGGGACGAGAGTCTCGGCTCCCTTGTTAGTTTTTTTAGTCTTGCCTTACTTTGAGCGTAGGGGGGAGAAGAATAAAAAAACTAGCGACTCGTCTTATCGACAAGTCGCCTACTATATTATATAATAATGTGTAATTTCTATTCCTTATTGTTTCTTCATGAGTGCTAGCACCTCTTCGAGTGACAGCCCGGTACCTGCAGCCACTTGCTCTGGTGTCAACTTCATGGCAAGAAAGTTCTTGGCAGTGGCAATCTGAGTTTGCTCAAGCAACGGCTGTCGGCAATGTCAGCGAGTCGCTTGAAAATCTTCTTTTGCGTTGCAAACGGTATTCTTTCTAGTGTAGCCATATGCTTTAATACGTAAATCCATTTATCGAAATCTGTCTCACATTCCTCCACCTTCTTATCGAAGAGCGGAAGACTCAAATAGATGAAGCGAAGCTTGTCCGTGAAGGGCTCTTCGCTGTTCTTTTCTCTCAGCATGATGTCGGTCTTGAACTTCTTGACCTCGTCGCCCTCTCGTGGCGGAAAGTTCATAAAGCTGATGACATATACTGGCACCAAGTCATAGAGCGGAATCTTCAGCTTAGCTTTCTCCTTCTCTCGTTGGTTAGTAATCGCCTTGCTGGCATAACAGATGGTGCGATTGACAAAGTTGATCGTCCAGTTGTTCTGCATTTCAACGATGAAGTGCTTGCCTTCGTCAGTCTCGCAATACACATCGTAGATGCAGCCTCGCAGGTCTTTTGTGTCCGCCAGCTGTTCTTTGTCCTTGAAGGTCACGTCCTTCACATGAAGTTCGCCCTCCAGCAAATCGTTTAAGAAACTAATCAGCAAATCCTTGCTGAACTCTTGTCCGAAGAGGCGCTTGAAGCCCCAATCGGTGAATGGGTTGATGTATTTTCCCATAAGTTCACATATATAAAGTTGTTTTCGCACTATTGCGAAGTGTTGGCAAAGTTACGCTTTTTATTTCCGTATCGCCAAAGAAATGACCATGTTTTTGTCTTAAATGGATGACTTTTCCTAGTATAAGTCAACAATAAAACGGACAAATGCTCGATAAAATGGGCTTTTGTCCTTTTTTTATTCTTCTTTGTCTGATATTTATCTAGCATTTTTCGGTTGTTTCCCTACTTTTGCAACCGAAACTTTCAATCATTTGAAATATTCAATCGAAAAATAATAACCTAATAGAACAGCTAAACAATGAATGCAATCTTGTGTAAAACGAAGAGAAGTTTTCTTCTCGTGACATTGTTCCTCATGGGATGTTTGCAGCTCGTGGCGCAAACTCGTACCATTCAAGGTGAGGTGACAGATGCACAAAATGGTGAGGCTCTGATCGGTGCCACCGTCATGGTGGAAGGCGAGAAGGGCGGTACGGTTACCGACTTCGATGGTAACTTCAAACTGCAAGTGACTTCCTCTGCCAAGAAAGTCAAAATCTCTTATATCGGTTACATAGATAAGGTAATCGCTATTTCCGACAATATGAAGGTGAAGCTCGAACCTGAGAGCCAGTCACTCGGCGATGTCGTGGTCATCGGTTATGGTACCGCACGCAAGAGCGACTTGACAGGTTCTGTTGCCACCGTCAACTCCAAGGACTTCAACAAGGGCTTGGTTTCTTCTCCAGAACAACTCATCAATGGTAAGGTATCAGGTGTGCAAATCATGTCAAACAGTGGTTCTGCATCTGCCGGTAGCACCATCCGTGTACGTGGCGGTGCTTCCCTCAACGCCAGCAATGACCCTTTGATCGTTTTGGATGGCGTGCCATTGGAACAGGGTGGTATCTCTGGTAACTCCAGCAACTTCCTCTCTATGATCAACCCTGCCGACATCGAGAGCATGACTGTCTTGAAGGATGCTTCTTCTACAGCCATCTATGGTTCTCGTGCTTCCAATGGTGTCATCATCATCACCACCAAGAAAGGTCAGCAGGGCGGATTGAAGGTCAACTTCAATACCACCAACAGTGTGCAGACTCGTGCTCAGATGGTGGATATGCTCGGATATGACGATTTCGTCAAAGTCATCAATCAATATGGTACAGACAATCAGAAGTCATTGCTCGGCACAGCGCATACCGATTGGAATGACGAGGTATATCGCACCGCCTTCGGTACCGACAACAACCTCAGCCTTTCCGGTAGCATCGGCAAGTTCTTGCCATTCCGTGCTTCCGTAGGTTACTACAACCAGAGCGGTTTGGTACGCAAGGACAATGTGGAGCGTTGGACAGGTAACATCGTCTTGACTCCTAGCTTCTTCCAAGACCACTTGAAGTTGACCATCAATGCCAAGGGTACACTCAACAACAACTCCTTCAATGCAGGTGGTGCCGTTTGGGCAGCCGCTACCTATAATCCAACTCTCCCTGTCTATTCAGGCAATAGCAACTATGGTGGTTACAATGA
>OIZF01001308.1_pt1 | contig 14849 bp, 19 predicted proteins | sample 1588471 | NCBI WGS metagenome assembly OIZF01 (sample SAMN03283279) | human gut metagenome | biome: human-associated habitat; material: feces | host: Homo sapiens | place: Peru | collected 2012
TCAGTGCTATTGTTATGTTTGCTCTCTTGAAGAAGTTGAAGCAAATGACAGCGTAGGTCTCTTTTTGGCATAATGGCTTAATAGCCTATAACTGCTTTTGGGGTGAAAAAATGAAGCCTACTTCGATGCTTGTCGAAGTAGGCTTCATTGCCTTAAGAAGTAAGCTTCGTTCTATGATGAAGCTTACTCCTTATAATTTCACGGTCTTATTCAAAAGATAATTGTCGAGGATGACCATAGCTGCCATTGCTTCGACAACAGGTACTGCACGAGGCAGGACACATGGATCATGACGACCACGGGCTTTCAGTAGGGTAGGATTGCCTTCCAGATCTACTGTATGCTGTTCTGTCAAGATAGTAGCTACGGGTTTGAATGCTATGCGGAAATAGATGTCCTGACCATTGCTGATACCACCTTGGATGCCTCCGCTATGGTTGGTTGTCGTAGTAACATCCTGTCCGTCTGTAGGAGTGATGGCCTGATGAGTAGTACCTTCCTTGGCAGGAATAAATACATCGTTCTGTTCGCTGCCACGAGTAGTGACTCCTTCAAATCCTTCTCCATACTCAAATCCCTTGACGGCATTGATACCCAACATGGCTGCACCCAACTGCGCATGCAATTTATCGAATTCTGGTTCACCCAGACCAACAGGACAACCCTTGATAACACATGCAATAACTCCTCCAATGGTATCACCTTCAGATTTTACCTTGGCGATGAGATCTTCCATCTGTTTAGCTTTTTCCTGATCAGGGCAACGTACGATATTGTCTTCGATAGTTGTAAGATCATACTTCCGGTAGTCTCTATCAAGGGCGATATTGCCAACCTGTGATGTGTATGCGGTGACGCTGATGCCGAGTTGACGCAGTGCCAATTTAGCAAGAGCTCCTCCTACACATCTGGCGATGGTGATACGGGCAGAAGAACGACCTCCGCCGCGATGGTCGCGGATGCCATATTTCTCATGATAAGTATAGTCTGCATGAGAAGGACGGAACAGACAGCGCATGTTCTCGTAGTCCTGTGAATGCTGGTTGGTGTTCCTTACCTCGAATCCGATAGGTGTTCCTGTGGATTTACCCTCGAAAACGCCACTGAGAAACTCCACTTTGTCAGCTTCGTTTCTGGAAGTTGTAATATGACTTTGCCCTGGTCGGCGACGATTCAGTTCACTCTGAATGAAATCCATATCAATTTCGATGCCAGCAGGGAAGCCGTCAATTACACCGCCTACAGCTATACCATGGCTTTCGCCAAAAGTGGTAAGCGTGAAGAGATTGCCAAAAGTATTTCTCATAAAATTATGGGTTTATTGTCATGAAAAAAATGGGGCATGAAAGCCCCATCTTCATATTGTATGATTATTTATTGCAGTCACAACCGCCCTCGCAGTTGCCACCTTCGCAATTTCCATCCTTGCAGTCGCCACCGCAGTTCTCGCAGCTACCGCCGCAACCCTGCTGACCTTCACCGCTCAGGAGCTTAGCCATGTGTGCAACCTCTTCAGCAGTAGCCTCGCGGTTTTCCAAAACCTCACCACAGAAGTTGAGCTTCTTGCCTGACAATGGGTGGTTGAGGTCGATCTTAACCTTGTCCTCTGAGATAGCTAATACAAGACCTAAGAAACGGTTACCATCCTCGTTCTGGAGAGGAATTACTGCACCAACCTGTACATGCTGAGCATCAAACTGACCGTTGATAGTGAAGATTTGCTTGTCGAGTTCGATGACACGCTCGTCGAAATGCTCACCATAAGCCTGGTCTGGAGTCAATTCGAAGTCAAACTCAGCACCTTTCTCGAGGTTAACTACCTGCTCCTCGAATGAAGGGAGAGTTGCACCCATACCACTTACGAAGATGAAAGGGCGCTCATCAGCAGTCTTCTCAAGCAACTCTTCGTTACCATCGTCACCTTTTGTTGTGTCATAGAGTGAGTATGACAAAACGATAAATTTGTTTTTTGTTTCTTCCATTTTATTTATTTTTTATTTTATTATAGTCACTTTTTACCATTTATTTTTTTTCTAACAATTTTGGATCTTTGATTTTTACTGTGGTTTCTTTATTGATAATTTCGAAGATTGCCCCAGTTTAGGAAAAGTCCAAAAGGACAAAGAACCAAATGGTTTATTTCTTGGTTCTTTTTCTTTTTTGAACTCCTTTTACCATTTCCATGCGCTCCAGATAAATAGGGCGCCATTTGTCAATGATGTCTTGCAAGCTCTTGCTTTGTTGCGCGAGTTGTCCATATTCCTCAGAATCCAACAGATTTTCCTTCTTAAGTTCAAGCATGCGAGCTAAGAGATGTTTCTGGTGTTCTTCCGCAGCTTTGAGTTGGTTTCCTAACTTTTCCAGACTCTCCATGAAAGCAAGCGCTTTGTCTATATGATTTTGTTCTTCCATATATCTTATTCTACATGATTATATATAAAGGTGTTTGCACATTGACTGCAAAGGTACAATAAAAAATCGACAATCGGCAAAGAATGTGAAAGAAATTATTCCACTTTGCTATATTTCCCCTTTATATTCTTGATTACATACTCTTCTCCTTGAATATTGAAACCGCGTTCCTACTATGCCCATCAAGCGATCCCTCGGGGAACACGTGATGGGGAGCTGGTAAACAAGAGACGGGCAACCGTTGCTCACGCGATGGGCAACAAGTGCCCAAATCGATAGCTACAATCTGGGCAATATAAAAAAGGCTTTATTTTATAAGATTCTGTATAGATATACTGTTTTCTTACATATTTAAATAAAAAGTGTAATAAAAGCTACGATATGTTAGAAAAAAGAGGATGGTTCTTTGATTTAAATCAAAAAAGAAAGGGTTTTGGCAACTTTTTTAATAAAATGTTTGCGAGCACAGTGGAAAGTTCGTATCTTTGCATCGTCAAAAAGAAAAAGACAAAAAATTTAGGATAATGTAAAACGAGCTAATCCTTCGGGTAAGGAAATGCCAATCATTAACACAATTGGTAGGCTCACAAAGTAAAGAAAGGTAAAAAGATTATGAAAAAGTTAGTAGTTTTGGCAGTAGCATTGTTGAGTATGACAACTACTTTTGCAGCAGATGAGAACGCAAGTGCAACAGCAGCAACAGCTGCTTACAACATGAATATCAAGATGGGTCCTTTGGCAGATGCTTTGTCTCTTAACATTGATCAGGTTGAGGCTGTAGCAGATGTTCATAAGAACTTCACTGCAGAGATGATGAATGCTGCTATTGCTCCAGCTGAGGAGCGTGATGCAATGGTAGGTAAGGCTATCAATAAGGATTTGAAGTACATGCATACTATTCTTTCTGAGAAGCAGTATCGCAAGTATTTGATGTTGCTCAATGCAACTCTCAAGAATCGTGGTCTCATCAAGTAATGATTCTTGAAACAAAAGAAGAAATTATTATGATAAGAGAGAGATAATTTTGAGAAACTGTGTGTCAGCTTTTGGCACACAGTTTTTTTTGTCTTCAAAATGATTGTTTCCAATCTAATTGTTTTCAAATTGATTATATTCAAACTTGATAGATCTCAATAGAAAACAAAAAAGGGAATCCTCACGGACTCCCTCTTGCTTATTATACAAAAACATTATGAATTTTATTTAATTAGCGAACAAGATTCGATATTACTATTATCTAACTTAACTAATCCATCTAAAAGTTTCAAATCAGCTATAAGGTTCAATCATTCATCTGCATGAAACATTATCACTTATAGGTTAAGCCTCTGCTTTTAACGATTGCAAAGGTACGAAGTTTTTTCGATTGCTGCAATACCTAAAAATGGGGGTTTTATCCAAATACCTATTTATAATGATGGTTGAAAATTACTTTTTTCGTATCAGAGATGATCCTTGAATAGCTTGATAACCAGATAGTTGTGTGATATAGATGCCCGTAGGCAATTCTGATATGTCACATAGATATTCCATTTCTCCTGATTGCATCTTTTCCTCTTTCATTCTTATTCCAGATAAGTTATAGACAGAAACCCTAAAATCTTGAGTGGCTTTTTCTGTGAGATTGATGCATATCTTGTTCCTGTCCATACCGATTTGAGCTTTTTGAGGTAGATAAGTACTGATATCTGATATTCCGTCCAGGTTCAAAGCAGCCAATAGTCCTCGGTAAACATCCAGTTTTCCATATCCCCAGAGGTTGTTTGGTATATCTTGTTCTTTGTCTAAAGGAATGCTCGTCTTCTTGATAATATCCAAAACATCCTGACTGTTTAGACTCGGATTGGCTTCTAACCATAGGGCAATTGCTCCGCCCACAACCGGAGAAGCCATAGAGGTACCACTATTGGAATGCCAAAAATAATTTCTTCCCTGATAGGTATAACTGGAAATGCGGGTGTCCCTGTCCCAGTTGTCGGGATGACATACTTCATAGAATGAGTTATAGGATGAAATGACTGTACTGCCCGGTGCAATTACATCTGGTTTGATTCGTTCATCGAAGGTTGGTCCTATTGACGAATAGGCTCCGAGTGCTCCGATGGGCAGTGTTTCAGACTGCTTATACTTTCCCTCTATATCCGTATAACCGGTATGGTTGATGGTGGCACCTACACAGATCACACTCGGGTAAGATGAAGGGGAATTGATGCTATGCGACTTCTCGCAGTCTGAAAGTGACGGATCTACAGAGCAGATATACATATTGCCCGAACCATGATATACTTGAACGTCTGCGTCTTTGCCCATTACCTGATAAGCCATATAGTTGGTTAAACCCACATTTTTTTCGTCTAAGGCTTTCACCATCCAGTCATAGCATATTTCTTCTTTCTGATAACAGGAAGGGTATGCCCCCATCATCATGACATACCTTTTTCCAGCTACCTCTACTGTATCGATAAGGGTAGAGTCGGCAGTAGCTAAAATCTGCTCGGTATTCACGTCAAAGATATGTGGGTGAGTTTTTTCTTCATAGATGGTGGTGCGCAAAGTAAATGGCTGAGATGATTTGGCGATGTGATAGACGTATGGTTTGGCACTATTTACAAAACAGCCTGCACTTTCTTTTTCCAATGGCTTATGCATATAGTAATATTGTTGACCATTGTTGCCGGCTGAAGATACCAATACATGACCGGGAATGCGGGTCAGACTATCTAAAATCTCGCCATATAGCAAGTCTGTTCCGTCAAAATCCTGTCCTGCTCCTTCGCTAAATGAGATGACGCATGGTTTACCTACCTGATCCGCATAATCGAAGATATACTTGAATCCTAAGGCATCCATGGCATAAGTAAATTTATAAGTTTGAGTAGAATCAATCAATGCAGCATTTTCGGATGTCGCATTTGCTACCAGACAAATATCGCTTTCGTATGCCATGCCGTGGTATTTGCCAGGAATATCTGAAGCCACTCCTTCACATCCGCTTCCTGCTGCTATTCCCAAGGTATGTGTGCCATGTGAATTATCATATCCATCTCTCGAACATCCTAATGCAAGCAGATGTTCTTTTCCGATATATTCGCGGCCTACAGGCAATGTACTCTGTAAGGTGTCTGAAGATATCTGATCCCAAAAAGCCTTGATGCGATAATCTGTCATCTGTGGGTTGTAGAAATTCGGATTTGTAAAGTCGAAACCGATATCCATAATGCCCATTACTACGCCTTTTCCTGTATAGACCTGTGGCAAATTCCTACCTTCATATACGGGTAAAGCATTGGTCTGAATGATGACAGAATCTAAAGTACATTTCGGATTCATGTTGGCTTCGATGCGCTGTATCTCTGGTAATGATGATAGACGGGATACAGAGTTCAGCGGAATCGTAGCGATGTATATATTACCATATCTGGCCCAAACCTTGCCACCATGCTGGTGTAGCACTTTTTTTCCATCTCCCGACACTTTGATAAAAGCAGTAGTCATGGGAGAGGGGATGCCTGTTATTGTTTTCTTTGCTTTGACATCATGTATTTTGGCAAGATTGACGGTTTGTTTTTCTTTCTCGCGTTCCTCCAAAACATAGTGTCGGAGCATAGGAGAAAGTTTGGATAGACATGCTCTTTGGGCATAGGCTCCATGTCCGAAGAATATAGTCAAGGTCAAATATAGTAATAGCTTTTTCATACAAGTAAGATTGTGATTAAGAAGAAAAGGAATCCCCCGTGAAAGAGGATTCCCTGTTTTTTTTTGAGATTTCTGCTTTTAAAAAACTAAAGAATTTATTTCTTTAACCATTTATCAAGCCAGTTGAAGAATGTTCTCTGCCAAAGAATACCATTCTGTGGTTTCAAAACCCAGTGATTCTCGTCAGGATAGATGAGAAGTTCTGCAGGAATACCGCGCATACGGGCAGCGTTGAAAGCTCCCATACCTTGATTGGCATTGATGCGATAGTCTTTCTCTCCATGAATACAGAGGATAGGAGTATCCCATTTATCAACAAACTTGTGAGGACTGTTCTCGTAAGTCTTCTTGGCATTTCCACTCAGGTCCTTATTCCAATAAGCATCCTCATATTCCCAGTTAGAGAACCATGCCTCCTCTGTGTCTGTGTACATGCTCTCCAGGTTGAAAGCGCCATCGTGAGCAAGGAATGCCTTGAAACGCTTGTTGTGATGACTGGCGAGATAGTAAACAGAGAAACCACCGAAACTTGCACCGACGCAACCTAAGCGATCCTTATCTACGTATGGCAGATTGGCTGCTGCATCATCGATAGCAGAGAGATAGTCGTTCATACACTGACCGGTCCAGTCGCCAGAGACTTCCTCGTTCCATTCACTACCGAAACCTGGAAGACCACGGCGATTAGGCAATACCACTACATAACCGTTGGCAGCCATGATCTGAATATTCCAGCGATAGCTCCAGAATTGACTTACAGGGCTCTGAGGACCGCCTTCGCAGAAGAGAAGGGTAGGGTATTTCTTGGTAGCATCAAAATTGGATGGCAACATAATCCATACCAACATCTGCTTACCATCTGTAGTCTTTACCCAACGCTGTTCGCACTTCCCGAGGTTCAACTGGTTCAGAATATGGTCGTTCTCGTGAGAAATCTGTTCTACCTTGGTACCTTTGGCATCCTTACCAGGGGTAACGATATAGATATCGGTAGGATGACTCATGCTTGCACGGGTAGCGAGAATCTTGTTGCCATTATTTGCCAAAGCTACGCTACCATAATCAGCCCAGTCGTTGGTGATCTGTTTAACTTCGCCCTTGAAGTTGGCCTGATAGAGGTTCAGGGTTCCGTGCCAAACACCGATGAAAGTAAGGCTCTTGTTGTCCTTGTTCCATACGAATCCTTCTACGTTGGAGTCAAACTTGTCTGATACATAGTTTTTCTTACCTGTAGCCAGTTCGTAAACGCAGAGACGGTTGCGGTCGCTTTCATAACCATTGCGTGCCATGCTCTGCCATGCAATGTACTTACCATCAGCAGAGAATTGTGGATTGGTATCGTAACCAGGATTGTTTTTCAGATTTTCAGGAGCATTGACAGCCTGATTCTTCATGCTCTTGGTTGCATCAATCTTTGGCTCTACATAACCAGCCTCCTTGCAGAGATTCTTGGTCTCGCGCGTACCTATATTATATAAGTAGATATCAGAGTCGGTAGAGATGGCATACTGAACGCCCTCTTTCTTGCGACAGGTATAGGCGATAGTCTTTGAATCCGGGCTCCAGACCAACTGCTCGATACCGCCGAATGGTGCCATAGGACATTCGAATGGTTCACCTTTCAGAATATCTTCTCCCTCGTTGATGATGCCGTTTTCTGTGACATCAGCAACAAAAGGGTGCAATATGCTCTCCACGTAGTGATCCCAGTGGCGATAGTTCATGTCTGTTACCAGACGACCAGTGGCGAGTGGCAGGTCTGAAGGATTCTCCTTGATGGTGCCATGATATGGCAACTCCTTGATGAGGATGACCTTCTTACCGTCTGGAGAGAATTTGAATCCCTCGATGCCTAACTTATCGTTGGTCAACTGCTTGCGGTCGGTTCCGTCTGGGTTCATGCTCCAGAGCTGTCCCTCCCGGAGAAAAGCAATCTTTTGTCCACCGGCTATCCAGGCAGCATCACTTTCGCTTTTGGCATCAGTGGTGAGTGCTTTTTTGTTCTTACCGTTGGCATCCATGACGAATAACATCTGGTGGCCTTTGTTTTCCTTCACACTGTAATAACCTACCTGATAAACGATTTGCTTGCCGTTAGGTGAAGCCTCGGCTGCACCGATGCGTCCCATAGCCCAGAGAGCCTCAGGAGTCATCAGGTGGTTTTCTACCTTGATCTCATTCTTTTGAATCATAGTTTGTGCATCAACTGTAGTGGTACTCATCGTGAGTGCAGCTGCAGCTAAAATCATTGCTTTAATCATTGTATTTAATTTTATTAGAGTTTTTTTCTTAACAACAATAGCCTTTATTCTCAACTTGAATTGCGCTTATTCCTATTTGAATATGGCTGGGTGAAGAGAGAAAATGTAAATGGGAGTTATTGATTATCAACTTCTTCGCACACCACCATCTCAGTACCTCTGTAAATGACGACAATCTTGTGAAGTTGGGTGGTCTTCACGGCGGAAGTGACCACTTCGCTTTGAGCGTAGCGGTTCACTTGAACCTCGGCTTCTTTGAAAAGCTGTTGGATGTGTGCGTCAGTATCTTTCGATTTGGCGTACTTGAGTTCCACAATATAAGAGTGGGTCATGTCGCTATAGATGTCGAGCAGCGGACATAGGAAGATGTCAGCATATCCTTCCTGAGTATCTTTTTCGGAGATAGGACGATAGTACTGATTTTGGCAAGTCATGGCAAGCGTGAAGCCATGCACAAAATACTCCCCTTTCTGATGGTCTCGTTGGGAGGCGTATTTATGCAGGCTGTCGGCAATGTACTGGAAGTATGCCTTCCATTTGCCATCATAAGCAAGATTGCTTGCCAACTCATTCTTTTCGTAGCTGTCGAATGAGAGGTCGTTTTCTTTGTAGGTATCGAGCAGATAAGTAAATAGCTGCTCGCGTACAACCTCGTTTGGAATAATAAATTTGGTCTTTCCTTTGTATGTTCCGTCGATGGTGACCATTCCGAAGTAAAACAATAGGCTGACGAAATTGTCGGGATTGCCTATCAGCTCGGCAGGAAATCCCGACTTGAGTTCGCCTGTGATGTAACCTTGCTGCACCAGTTGCTGGATGATAGAGGCATCGTGGGCAAACTCCTTGTCTCTGCGGATGAGCATGCGGAGCTTGTTGTAGTCGGTACGGATGTTTTCGTCTATCATGTGGTCGGGCACCTCACAATCATTGTTCACATAATTGTCGATGAAGTAAAGCACCATGTTGGAGTTGTACATCGTCACTTTGCCGTACTTCTTGAGTGCAAAGCAATAGTTGTCGTACCATGGCTTCATGATGGTTATCAATTCATCGATGGTATGGTTGAACTCGTATTGGGTGGAGTAGTATTCGAGCATGTCACGCACTTCTTTCTCCGTGAATCCCGTCAGTTCATTGAATTGGGCACTCAGAGTGTAGTTGGTGCCGATGTTGAATCCACTGGTCAGGTCGTCTAATGTGACAGGGCTGACTCCTGTCACAAATACACGGGCAATGGTAGAATCTGTACCAGCCTTGATCGTGTCGAAGAAAGTGCGCAAGTATCCCTCGCCATGAGTCTCTTTGCGATATTTGTCCAGACAGTTGGGCTCAGCAAGAATCTTGTTGGTGAAATGGTCGTATTCGTCGATGAAGAGGAACACCTTGGCGTTGGTCTTCTCGCATTCACGGCACAGAAAGTTCAGTTGCTTGACCGCACCATCCAGTTGGTTCATACCTTCTTTGATGCCTTTCGGTAAATATTGCGCATATACATCGCAGAAAAAATTAAAGGCTATGCGACAATGGTCGTCTAATCCCTTTTTATAGTCATTTAGTTCTGCATTTACTATTGCAAAGTTGAGCTTGATGACAAGATATTTGTTGTGCTCGGGTGTGGGATGTTGACCGATGTAGAGATGCCCGAAGAGCTTGTCGAAGATGTTTGCTCGATTGATATCGTAGTAATGCTCAAGCATGGAGAGAGTAAGGCTCTTGCCGAATCGGCGAGGGCGGATGTAGAAGAAAAACTTGTTGGCTCTTTCAATTTTCTCCACGAATGGAGTCTTGTCGACATAATAGCAGTCATCCTCGATAACGGCTTTGAAGTTCATCATGCCGTAAGGGATGCGCTTGGGATATTTTCGAATGCTCGTTGATTGATTCTCTACCATATTTTTACACCTTTTTTTATATTGTTCTGCAAAAATAAGGATAATTTTCCGAAAGAACAAGAAACTTCTTCAAAAGATATGTTAAACATTTTACCATGATTCACTTTCCTTTGTATTTTTGTGCAAAGATATTCAAGAATACTCCCATTAATTGCTTCTGTCTTGTCGCCATTGGCTGTTGTACCGAGTTTGTAGGTAACCACTTCATAGGTTCCGTTCCTGTCCAAGTCTCCCTCATTTACCAATTTTATTTAAACACATTTCGATAGACGATGTATTCCACACCTTTATAGTCCTCATCAATGTAGATGCTTTTCTGTTTGTAGTCAGATACCCATTGCTTTCCATTCCAAATGGCAATGTGTCCTAAAGGATGCTTCCATGTCATAGGGAATACTACAATGTCACCTTTCTCGGGAACGAAGTTCGTATAATCTTCCACATAGTCGAAATCCGAGATATACAAGTAGTACTTATACGCCCAAGCTGGTACAAGAATCATATCCTTGTCTCCAGCGTTCAATGCTCCCAAAACGTGCCAAGCTGCCCTCCCATGACTTTTCTCAAGTGCATGGGAGTTAATGTACTCGCATGCTGGTTCGACATTGAGGCATGTGATTGAGTTTCAAATGAGGTTCAAGAGAATAGCTATTGCTAGGAAACAATATGCTATTCGCTTGATGATTTTTAGTGACTTCTTCATGGGCTGCTTTTGTTTTCGGTTTTCGCAAAACTACATTACAGTTCATCATTAGCTGGTTTTATTTTTTTCATTGTCCAATAAGTTAGGGTAGTACCTATCATGATTTTATTTTCAACTGTTTCATATCTGTAGCAAGAAACCGTTGCGCCTATATTATTTCTGCCGAAATAACGAGTTTGAGCATAAGTTGTTGTATCCTTTGGTTGAACTGATGTTGGCAAATACTTATTCTCTATTGTATTCTTTATATTGTTGTAGTCATGGATAGATTCTGCTTTGTCAAGACTGCTATTCTTAAAAGCTACAGCTTGCAGGACATCACCTTTTCTGTATATATCTAACATTGTCCATGAAAGTCCACCGAATGAAAAATATCGACTTTGACGTGTACCAAAATGCAACAATTCATCTGTACTATATTCTTTGACAAAATAGAATCCATGTTTTCCCAAAGAATTAACTATTTGTTCTACACTTGTTGGAGTCCCCAACTTCAAATCATAGAAGGAATTTTGTACCTTTTCGTTCCAAACGGTATCCAGCTCTTCTGTGTTAGAAGCAGTCTTATTACTACTACAAGAGCAAAGACAAACTCCTAACAACACACCAAAAAATAAAACTAACTTATTCATAATTACATTTAATAAAAAACTAATCAATATTCCAATAGGCACTCGGATCGCCATCAAAGATAGTATCTATATCATCATCTGAGTATCCCATTTCATCTTGCGCATAAGAACCTCCATACCGTTCATAAGTAGCTGGTTCTTCTTCCCATTCCTGCCAATCAGAATCGTCTACATAATCGGAATTGTCTTGAAATTCATAATCCATTCCAACATGTTGCATAACTGTGTCTGTTATTGGAAAATTTGGAAATAATAACTTTATTTGCTCTAACGCTTGCAGACTCATTCCGAAATTATCAATATTATTTACACACCATGTCAAGTAAGTTGGGTCATCGGCCATTACATCACACAGAAGCTGATTTCTATGTTTGCCAAAGCTGAATGTATCACCTATATCAGAAAAATAACGATTAGAGCTATTCATCTTTTTTATTTGTATCTTCTGTTTTGTAAATATCCTCAGGGTCGAACAACGAATAACAAGGAAGTCCTGTTACACTATTTGTATATGCGCACAAACACAAATAACGATTACTTATAACCGTATAACGACCAAAAGTCCTTGATAATACAAATTCTTCTGGTGATAGATTGTAGACAAGAAGACCATCCTCATTAACACTTAGCCTATTAGGGGTATAAAAAGGAGAAGCCTTCACCTGTCTAAGCAGATCTCTCGTTGTATTTTCTAAGACTTTCTTTCTCTTGTCTTCAGGGTAGTCATCTCTTTCTACATTATGATAATAGCCAATAAAGCCTTTGTTACCAAACGGAGTAAATAGTTTCCTTTGAATCAAACATTCCTCTCCCTCTTCTGCTAATCGAATCTTCTTCATAACAGGGTAAGTCATTTCAAACATAGGGAATTTTATTCGATATGGAGTAAAGATAACTTCACTATTTATATTTATTTGAGGTTTGTAAAAGTCAAGAGTGTCTAATTCATTGTAAGGAATAAAACCTATAAGAGTCATTGCTTGTTTGAAAGTAATGGAATAGACATTAACTTCTGCATCCATTTCTCCATTTTGCTGAAGAAGGCTTGCAATACTATTATTAGAAAGCAAATTATCCATACGCTTAAATTATTGTATATCAACAAATTGTCCATAAAACTCCACGATTCTAAGTGGTGATAACATCGCAAATCTGATGCAAGTCAAATTGTTGAAGATGTTACACACCAAAGGTTCATTAGGATCATTCCAACTAAATGAATCTGGGATACGCCCGTATTGTATTCTATCTTCCAATATATCTCCATTCTGAATGCCAAAGATTGGAAGTCTAAATCTTGTGTTGAGATTAGCAGGAACTTCGTCTAACAATCCCATTCCTAAAGTGGAGTCATCTAAAACTTTGCCAACTATAGTTGTATTTATGGCACTTTTATTGGTGCATACTCCATTAGAGTACTCTTCAAAGCGGTTAGCTTTAAAAATAAAGTTCTTCTTATAAATTCTATTCATAATCACTCAAATAGTAAATATTCATGATTTATTTCTTTCAAAAAATCATATATGGTATCCATGCCTTTCTTTCTGTTTTCTTCGGAAAGTCTCATAAATCCATCACCAGTAGTCTTCTTACGTATAATCTTCAGACCAACTTTGCACATTTTTATGAGCAAAGGTTTCAGCATAGGATTAAAAGACATACTTCTTGCTATTCCATCATGTAATGCAGTTGATATTTGTCCGACAATTAAGTTTGGCTTCTTTTCTAGCTCCTCTTCTTTAAGATTTGAGAATTCAGAATCAAACCAAATAAGAAATTTTGTTAAGCTGTTAATATTCCACGATTCTCGTTGTATAAAAACTTCTTCTATCTTACAAAAGAGCTTATCCCAATTGTCTGGATTGGGTTCAAACTTAAAGATTGGTAACCAATTTTCTTTTTGGTAACCTGCCTCATAATCATACAACTTGCATGTGTTGTAAGTAGCTCTAAACTGCAAGTATGACGCATTTCCATAACCAAAATTACTTCTAATTACAAAGGAAAAGCCTGTTTCCCCAACGTAGATGTTCTCACTTTCCTTGAAACCTTTATCTTCATAGCAATGAAAGAGAACATCCGCAGTTGGTGCACTATTTGCATGATATAGCATGTTGCATTCCTTATTATAGCATAACATCATATAATCTACCAATTTATTTTAGTCGTCGTAAATACTTAGAGAATTATAAAAATCTTGGAAGGCTTCATATCTTTCAGAAGACAAAGACAAATAGCTCTTTCCTATTAGGGAAGCATCGTCAAACAGCCATGCCAGCAACTTAGGATTTGCATCTAATTGCTCTTCCAAATATGTTTGAATGTCTGTTGTTGTTCCATAACTCATATAGTTCTGACAAATAGCATTTCTCTTAAAGCTGACGTTTGGAATATTATCCATTTCCGCCTGAGTGTTGTACCTTCTCATTTTCCTTAATTATTATAGTTAATGTATTGCATAATGTCTGACTTGATGTCCTCATAGAGAAAAGCAAGAATCGTTTTCCCGGTTTTCAAGTATAAACTGTCTTTATTTATGTTCAACTCCTGTAGTTTAGCAAGCTGAGTCATAAAGATATTCTTTTCTTCATTTAAATCTAAATATAAAACTGCATGTTCAGACATCAATTGCTCCAAATACGAAAGAACACAATTAAACTTTGCGTCAGTATTCATATCAGATTCAAGAATATAAGCCTGCACATCCTTTGGTAAAGAGAAATATGTACAATCTCGCATATTCATACATAATTCTGGTGCGCCGAACAGTTTCATCATTCTTTGCCAAGTATATTTACGAAAAATACTAAAAACAAGGAATAAATAGGCAGCAGATAGATTTCTGTTTACTTCATTCTGGGATTCAACACTTTGTGTCAAACAATATATGGCATTCTCGGCTCTTACTTCCTGAATATCTTCATCTGGCTCTTGGTAGCCAAGACAAGATGCAAATATAGAACCTACAGCTAAAGGTGACTCTACATTGATATAATCTTTAGGATTGTGTACAAAGTGATTGTATAGGTTACTGGCAGCACTCGCTAATACTTGAAAATTTCTGTTATGTCTTGCGTGTACAGCTTCCTCTGCATATTGAACATAAATAGGTTTAAGGGTACTCATTAGCCAATATCTCCATCCTCATCCCAGCACTTCGAATGAACTTTTTATTAAACGTGAAGCGTGGTACTGACTATGCCACACTCTAAGTCGGAGGTCGTAGGAATTACCTTTTATCAGAGGATATGGG
>OIZF01001309.1_pt1 | contig 14825 bp, 15 predicted proteins | sample 1588471 | NCBI WGS metagenome assembly OIZF01 (sample SAMN03283279) | human gut metagenome | biome: human-associated habitat; material: feces | host: Homo sapiens | place: Peru | collected 2012
ATTACTCCTTCATATAAAAACGGGGCTTTGTACTAAAATTTGAGAAGAACCAAAAGATTTTTCTTTATATAAAAAATGACTGAAATTTTGCAAGTAAACCCCACACGCCCTGAACCAACGGTCACCGGCGCGTAGCGGAAAGGTAAAGGGCAAAAGCTTTGAATATAAGAACTTTCATTTTGATAGTTACCACAGATGGCAGCTCTTTTTTATTTGCGATATTTATTTCCAAATAGGATTTTCTTCCCATGCTCTTGTGAAGCCAATCATAAAAATAGGAATGTTTGGGTATGAAGCAAAAAGCTCCTTTATATCCTTTTTGATAGTGTTGTTTGGACATATAGCATTACAAAGATATAAAAGACAGGATATTACGCCAAACGCACGTTTACGCTGGTGCTCTGTTAAGTTTGAATGCATCCATTCATTCCTATGATGGCTTATATTTGTCGGTTTCTTAGAAAATATCTTATACCATATTCTAGAATGGTGGGCAATGATATTTCGTAAGACAGAAATAGCTTCTAACCAACTTGAAAGTTCTCTGGCAGAATATAAACCAAATTCATTTGCTATTCTTGATTTTAATGGAGATTGATTCAATAGGTTTTTGTACATCTTAGACAGAGTTCCAAATGTAGCAGTTTCAAAAATCATCCACGCATCAGGATTAGCTCCGGACAATGTATTTTTGTCCCAATTGGGATGGTCTAAAATATACTGGCGAACAAAAGGATTTGAGTTTCGAGCGAACTCATATTTCATATCCAGCACCAAGTTTGTGTGAAACTGCTGGTTTTCAAAAAGGGAATTATCCAAATACCATAATCCTGTATTTGTTGCCAACGAAAGAGTTGTGATGAATTTTGTACGTAATCCCACTTCCAGGATTTCAATTGCTCCAAAAAGAATATTACGCAACTTTTTGTCAAACTCATACCGGTCTATGATAGTATTAAAACTTGTGCCATTGACGAAATGCCCCGTATTATTATCCAACATATCCACCCAATAGTATTTTAGGCGAAAATAGCTAATCCTTGCTAGATATGAAATAGCAATTTGTTCATCATTGAATTCCATTCCCTTTTCTTTGAGTCTGGTCAATTGTTCTTGTATGGTTCTTGGTCTCTGATTCATATGTCTTATATATAAAAAATGACTCGCTTGCAGTTCTAATGGGATGCAAACGAGTTCTGTTGCTGCAAAGATACAAAGATTCTTTGATAAAACAAACTTTTTGAAAAGAAAAATCACAAAAAGTAGATTCTTTTTACATAATTGATGGATTTTATCAAAGTTGGTACTTCGCTGATTGGATTGATAGGCTGCGGCAGTATCATGGTTTGGGTAACGAGAGAAAAACGAATATAGCAAATATCTCTCAGAATATTTGTTAGTTTCGAATCTTTTTCGTATTTTTGCGGTGTAATTAAAATGAATGAGTTATGCCAACAGATAGCCGCTATTTTGCGCAAAAAGCAATAGATGCCGCAGATGAATTGTGGGATAAGGGCTTGATAGATGAAAATACTATTGAGCAATGGAAGCATGAGCATATGAGAACGCCTTATTCTGAATAAATGTATCAAACTTAATTGTTTAATCGTATTATGAATGCAACATTACAAAAGAAAAAGTTACAATCAGAGTTAGATAAGGCAATTCTCGATGTAAAGGAGGGTAATGTCAAGAACTTCGATACATTGGAGGATATGATGAACTATCTGGAGGCTTAGGCATGAGTATAAAATGCCTGGTTAAGAAGTAAATCATTGAACTTTCGCATGTGGTTCAAGCACGGGCTGAAGGCCCAAAAGCTCCTAGCCCAGGGCATCGCCCTGGGTATTAACGCGTTGTTCCCATGCGCCCTGTAAGGGCAAAAGCTTTGAATATATGCTGCTTTATAATCAATTTTATTGGGATTTGCAAGAAACTTTCTGATTTTCTTGCAAATCCCAATTCTTTTTATTACTTTTGCAGTTGTCTTGCTGTGGATGGCTGGCGATGAGTCGCCGGCTAGGTAAAAATTCATGGCTTGGCCTATTTTAAATTGAAGACGTTTGCTTGACGTTTCTTCTGACCTTTCGAAACCTCGGAAATTTCATAAGCGTTCAGATGGAGACTGCGGTGGGCGTCTACCCACTGTGTATATACACATGGCATAGGTGTGCCCCTTCGACTGAGGGGGTACACCCTATGCTATCATATATATACCTGTTTGGCGTAGGCATCTGTTGCTTCTTATTCTTGACGCTGTGGTCCATTCCGAGGTACCTGAAAGGCAAGGATGAGGCTAAAGGTAATAAGATTCCTACGCCTACATTTTATAATAGCAATCCAGTTTCTAATAATCTTCTCTACTTAGGGAGTCGGTGGAGCACGGAAAAGGGGAGGAATGTACACCGTTATGGCGAAGAAAATGGATTTGGGTGCTTTGCGCCAACAGATATTAGAACTTCAGATAGATAAGGAGTTAAAGCATGATTTGTTGGAGGTTATCAATGAGAAGAAGCATTATGGACTTGTATGGGAAGAGAGCTCAGAAGCGGCTTGGGACGACATGCAAGACCAACTTCCTGTTTTTGTTGAAGACGAAAGTAAACGTTTGGATTCTGCGCCAGAAGGTTCGCCTAACCATGTGTTGATAGAAGGTGATAACCTCAATGCTCTTGCTGCTCTTACTTATGCTTATGCAGGGAAGATTGATGTAATTTATATTGATCCTCCTTATAACACAGGTAATAAGGACTTTATCTACAATGACTCTTTTGTAGATAAAGAAGATGGCTTTCGCCATTCCAAATGGTTGTCTTTTATGAATCGTCGATTGAGAATCGCCAAGAAGTTGCTTTCTGAAAAGGGAGTGATTTTCATTTCTATTGATGATAATGAACAGGCTGATTTGAAATTACTTTGTGATAAAACATTTGGAGAAGACAAGTTTGTGGCAACAATACCTTGGAGAAAAAGAACGGCCAAATCGGATGTTCCCTATTTCTTGTCGCAGGATTATGAGTGGGTACAGTGTTATGCAAATGAAAATTATACTGCAGGAATTTTAAAAGATTCACGTAAGTATTATGAAACTCCGGATTTTCCAAATAGACCTTGGAGAGTACATGATATGTCAACCCAACGTACAGCATTGGAAAGACCTAATAGTAATTTTACTATGGTAAATCCAAGAAATAATCAAGAGTTTCCTGTAAATCCTTTGGCGGTTTGGCGTATTACGAAAGACGGCTTTCCACAATATTTAAAAGAAAATAGAATTGTATTTCCTGGTGATTATGATTTTTTGAAGATTTCTAAGCCTGTACTTCGCTATTGGAAAGAAGATGATGAAAAGAAAGCTGGAGTTCGCTTTGGTTATACTACTGCTAGTACTTATATAAACGAAGAGGTAGGAATGACGCAAGATGGTACTAAGGATATTATAAACATATTTGGAGAAAAAGCTTTTGGTTTTCCGAAACCATTGTCTCTCATTAAATATTTATTGAAAATATCCAATCCTCATTATAAGGACTCCACCATCCTCGACTTCTTCGCTGGCTCAGGCACTACTCTCCACGCAACGATGCAATTGAACTCAGAAGACGGCGGTCATCGCAAATGTATCTTGGTGACCAACAACGAGAATAACATCTGTGAGAAAGTAACTTACGAGAGAAACAAACGAGTCATTAATGGTTATACGAACCAGAAGGGTGAAGAAGTCCCTGGTTTGACTCATAATAATCTTCGTTATTATAAAACGGAGTTTGTGCCTCGTGACCAAAGCAACTTCAAGAGTCGTCGAGCCTTGATGGCTTCTCTCGTTGACCTCCTTTGCATCAAGAACAATATCTATCAAGAGCAAGAAACATTTGGAGGCAAGAAATTTAAGAAGAACGTATTGCGCTATTTTAAGGATGAGGCTGGACAGATGCTTGTTGTCCTCGACGAGCGTGTAGTCAGTATTATCATTCCGATGATAGCTGAGGTTGCGACCAAGCAGAATCCTTTGAAGGTTTATGTTTATAGTGATGGCGCATACGCATATGAGGACGAATTCCATAAAGTCATGCCTGTTATAGAACTGTGTGCCATGCCAGATGCTTTCTTACAAGCTTTAGAAGGTAGAACGGATATCCTGCCAAAGCAAAAGTATAGTGATGCTATGATGAAAGAGTTTCAGCAAAACGAGGCACTCGCCATGCAAAACGAGGAGGTTGTGAAAGAAGCTCTCAGCGATGACTATGATTATGTGTTGAAGGAGAAAGAAGATAATGTTACTAATGACATAATAGACTAAGGAGGTAACGAAAATGATAGAACTACGAGATTACCAGAAAAAGGCGGTGCGTGAACTGAAACAGAAGATGATTGACATGCTCAATGATTCTGAAGACCGCCAAAAGTTGATATTCAAGGCTCCTACAGGAGCAGGAAAGACGGTGATGGTGAGTACCTTGCTGGATGAACTGACTCGTGACCTTCCCATGAATGGGCAATGCCGATACTCTCGTGTGGCTTGGGTTTGGATTGCTCCTAACAAGTTGCATCAGCAGAGTTATCGCTCCATGCGCAATTTCTTTAGTGAACGAAGATCGTTGCGTCCTGTTATGTTTGATGAGTGTGATCATGTGGATGGTCTGCATCCTGGCGATGTGCTCTTTTTAAACTGGGAGAGCATCAATAAGGATAATGCCGTCATGATACGTGATAATGAACAGAACCGCACGCTCTACGAACTGATACGAAAGACCAAGATAGAGCAGCATCTGCCAGTGGTGGTTATCATAGACGAGGAACACATGTTTGCAGGACGTAATGCCAAGAAAAGCGAAATGGTGCTGCAAGCCATCCAACCGCATATCGAGTTGAGAGTTTCAGCAACGCCAGTCACCCAAAGCTATCATGCAGTTCTTGTGAAACGCCAAGATGTAATCAATGAAGAAATGATTAAAAAGGGCATAGAACTGAATCCGAATGTAAAAAGCAGTAAGGAACAGTCGGAACTGACGGTTAACCAGCGTCTCTTGAAGAAGGCTCTCGAAAAGCGAAAGGAACTGGCTGAGGCTTACAAGGAATACGGCATCAATCCGTTGTTGCTCATTCAGTTGCCTAACGATAGCAGCGAATCTATGTCATCGAAGGACAAGACCATCGCCGAGGAGATGCAAGCCTACTTAGAACAGGTTTGCGACATCAGCGTGGCAAATGGCAGGTTAGCAGTATGGCTATCAAAGGATAAATCGCCTAATCTTCAGAATATCACTCAGCCTGATGATATTACCGAGGTGTTGCTGTTCAAGCAGGCCATTGCCTTGGGCTGGGATTGCCCTCGTGCCTCAGTTCTTCTGATATTCAGAGAATTGCAGAGCATGACCTTTACCACGCAGACCGTGGGACGAATACTCCGAATGCCAGAGCAGCATTTTTATAAGAACGACATTCTTAACTACGGTTATGTTTATACCGACCTTTCGGCTGACATGATTAGTATTGTGGGAGATGACATGAACTATATCAGCACCCTCTACTCCAATCGCAAGAAAGACTTGCCGAACATCACGCTCCGTTCCTATTATACGGATAAGCATGGGGCAACTAGAAACCGCTTGGGCTCCCAGTTCCGCAGCATCTTCTATAAGACCATGGAACGGGAATGGGAACAAAACCCGTTGTTGCTCTTCTCTGCAGAAGATTTCTTTGAGGATGATGGTGAAACTGAGAATGCTGGCGAGACGAAAAAAAAGGAGGCAGACATGGATGCCAAAATCAAGTTGAATCGCTACAATGCCAAGCGACATGGCGTGCAGACTGATGTATCAAGAATCTTGGTGGCTATCCCGAAGGATACCCCATTGACGGGTGACTCGGGCATCGTGGAGATAACAGACAAAGCAAGGTTGGCTCTGAACGCATCTGAATTACAGAATCTCTTTACGCTATTCTGCCGTAAGAATGTGGGTGGGTTCTCCAAATTTGATAGTACGCCAGTCTTGCAAGGAGCCATCGAGAGTGCCTTGGAGGAATACCTGCAAGTCTTTTCGATGGATGTGCCTAAGGTGGTACTCTATCATCAGAACCGTCCGCGCTTCGAGGAACTGATACGCAAGGCGTTGGTTACCTACGAGGCTACGCTGAAGAGAAATGCCAAGGAGGTGACGATGGAATATCAGCAGTCTGTATGGCAAGTGCCGGAAACTCGTCTCTATAATGCGGCAATGGTGAGAACCACGGAAGGCGAAATATTCAACCATGCCTTGTATCCTTATTTTGAGCAGATTACGGCATCGAGACCCGAGCAAGAGTTTGCCCGTTGGTTGGATGACAAGATGGAATATGTGGAGTGGTGGTACAAGAATGGAGATGAGGGTAAGCAACATTTCGCAGTACCATATACCGATTCAGGAAACCGAGAACGTTGTTTCTATGTAGATTTCATCGTCAGACTGAAGTCGGGTACCATCTGTCTCTTCGACACCAAAACCAAGGGCAGCGATGCGGATGCGCCAGAGAAGAACAATGCCCTCTTGGAATACATCTCCAGTTATCAAGCTACAGGCAAGAAGATAGTGGGTGGCGTGCTCATCAAGGACGAGGGTACGAGCAACTGGTATTATCCTGGAGGCATTATCGAGAACACAGACAGTATAGATGGGTGGTCGGCATTGCATCTGGAAGCCCTATAATATAATAAGGTAATCATATATAATAAGGTATGAAGAAAAGCTTGGACAGAACATTCCTGAACTATGGAATCAGGCAGGAAGACATGCAACTCATAGAGAGTGCATGCCAATCGGAGGGTATAGATGCGGAATGGCTCAAGGATTATATCCTCAAGCCTTTCCATGAAGAGCGTAATAACCAAAATGAGTCAAGTCTTGAGGAAAAGAAGGTGACGAAAATACTCAAGAAGGCTCTCAAAGAAATTAAGAAGTAATGAAACTGAAGCGTATCTACATAGAGAATTATAAGACCTACAGAAAGTTGGACTTAAACTTAGAGGTAACGAGCGACCGTCCCATCATCTTGATAGGTGGTGCCAACGGTTGCGGTAAAACTACGCTCTTCGATGCCATCTATTCTGCACTCTATGGATTGAAGATATCCAACAAGCGACAGTTTGAGGAAATCTTCAATTCGGGCGTAAAGAACGAGAGTGGTATAGAAGGCAAGATCATCAAGTTAGAGATAGCTTTCTCTGGAATGGTTTTGGGGCAAGAAACGCCTTATCGGTTATGTCGTTCCTATCGGTTTGTGGATGGCAAGATACAGGAGAGCAACGTGCTCAATATGAATGGTAACAGTTATCCTTATGGTTCTGGTTCCACGGCTATCCAACGCACCAACAATGAAGCGATAGTCAACAAGATTATCTCTGCCAATCTGCCTGCTGAATTGAGCAACTATTTCCTCTTTGATGCCATGAAGACTTCCGACCTCGTGAAGGAAGAACAAATCAACAAGCTCATCATGAAGAACATCAATTCGGTGATGGGCTTCAATAAATACACTCAGTTGCAAAATGCAGCCTCGGCTTATCTCGATGAGAAGAAAGCGGAACGCTTGGAGAACGAGAACCTGCGTGCCGAATATACAAAACTGACCAAGGAAAAGGTAGAGATGGAAAGGGAGGTGGCACGACTCAACGACGAGTATAACGAGGCGTTGAACTATGCCAACGACCACAAGCAACAGTATGAGCAACTGAAAGAAGGTAGAAACTCCGACGAGGTGATACGCGACAAGATGCGCCAGATAGAGGAGAGTATCAACGGCTATTATGCCAAGGAAAAGAATTATCGGCAGGACGCTGAGGCTGTGTCCAAGGAACTGGAGTTGAAAGTCTTTATGCCGAAACTCGCCAATGTCATCAGCACCGAGGTGGAACTCATTCTGAACGAGAAGGAAGAGGTGGCTTCTGCGAGGGGAAATGTACTCAACGACCAACAGATAGAGAAGGTAACCCAGGAGGTGGTGCGGCTCATCGAAGAAAAGTATCCGCAAGTGGGTGAGGTGTCTGTCTCCGACATCATCGCCGAAATCAAACGGGCGCAAAATGACAGCGAGGAGTGCAATGACAAGTATGGCTATCTGAGTGAGAAGGATACGGCGGTACTGAAGAATCTCGTGCAGCAGTCTTATTCCAATCCTTATCTTGCCCTTGATGAGCGACGGGAGAATTTGAATCTCGAGCTGGCGGAGATGCCGAAGAAGATGGAGCAGATGGAAGAATATAAGCGCGCCTTGTCGGGCAGCGACTATAATATCATCGAACTTTATGAGACCAACGACCGAAAGATAGGTGAGCTGAAGACGAAGATGGCTGACAAGAAAACGGCTATCAAGGAACTGGAGAGGAAAATATCGACTTACGACTATGATATGCCTCAAGTGCCAGATCCTCAGTATGATATGCTCTGCAAACTGCCAAGTTTCTTCAAGTCGTTGTCACGCAAGTTGCTGCAAGCCAAGAAGGCAAGCATCGAGCGTATGATGAAGGAGCAGTTGAACATCAACTTGGTGATTTATGCAGGCTACATCGGTAGGGTGGAGCTTTCTGCTAATGACTCGGACGAGATTTCCTTCAAGATGTTCCATAAGAATGGCAACGAGATATACTTGAGCCAGTTGAACGCTGGTGCCAAGCAAACCGTGATGCAAGTGCTGCTGAAGGTACTGTATGAGTTGGGCGATTACGACCCACCTGTGATGATAGACACGGTGATGGGTGTGCTGGACAAGGAAAGTCGTGAGGTCATCATCAACCGATACTTCCCAGACTTGGCGCATCAGACTATCTTGCTCAGTACCGATACGGAGATAACGACCGAGACGGACTTCAAGAAAATCGTGGCTTACGTGGCAAGAACCTATACCTTGCATCGAGACCAAGAGCAACAATGTACCACCGTGAGCGAGGATTACTTCGGATTACAAATTTATGATTTCTAAGTTATGAATGTACAATACATACAGTTGGAGGGAATGAGAATCCTGGATGGAACTCATGAACAATTGGAGGAGGTGAAGAGTGCCATTGAGCAACATCTGAACCTTTCCGACTATTCGGACGGCGTAAGACCTGTGGTGCTGAACTTTGCCACTGTGATGCGCATCTGTCTCTTAGTGGGATTGAGCGACAAGGCACCGAGAAGCCGAGCGAAGGTGGATGTTATGCCGACATCGACAGGTACGCAACCTTTAGGTAGTTCCTTTTTTACGAAGTCGAACATCAAGGAAGTTTTCGTTGCCCTCATCAAGATGAGATATTGTGATGTGGATGCAGACTGGCGGAACTCTACTTTTCTGAGCAAGGTGCTATACTGTGAGATAATGAGAGGTAAGCAAATCTTGATGCAAGAAGGTGGTATCGACGAATGGTTGCACTATAGTCCGGTGAGAGGTGGCAAGTCGTTGATGGATATTCCTGAGTTGAACCTTTACATCGGACAATACGAGGATGGCATGGATGCAGCCCTCGACATCAATAGTACTGCCATCGCCAATACGCAGATATTGGTGGCCGGAACTACAGGTTCGGGAAAGTCGAATTTGCTGGCTGTCCTCATCAATCAAATCAGAATGGCATCGGCAGATACTTATTATCCTGTCAACTTCCTCTTGTTCGATTACAAGGGAGAGTTCTCTGACCCAGCCCACGCCGATTGGCTCGCTAAGTTTGCCACTGACTCGTCTGCCATCTTGAATCCTATGGAGAAGCCTTTGCCGTTTACTCCGTTCAAGGACTTCACGGGTAGGCCTCTCAATGAAATCCACCTGTATTCCACGACCTTGGCAAATGCCATCTGTGCCATATCTTCAGCCAAGATAGGAGCGCTAATGGACAACAGACTGAGTGAGGCTATCATCAATGCCTACAAGGCGAAGAACCAGAAGCCAATCACCTTTCAGGATGTCTTTGAACATTATACGATGTTGATGCCAGAGAAGAAACAGGGTGACATGGATAGTGTAAAATCAGTCTTGAACCAGTTGATTCTTAATAATATTTTTGCAGAGGAAGACAAGGTGGATTTGGTGAAAGGTTGCTATATTATCGACTTAGGAAAGTTTGACAAGGAAGGTATCATGGCAAAGGCTATCGTATATTTCGTGACATCGAAGTTGAACAATATCTATGAACAACTGCCTCCACAGGCAAAGAATGAGGACAGGGTGGAGCTGCGCCATTTCACCATCATCGACGAGGCTCACTATATGCTTGGTTTCGAAAACAAGCCTTTGCAGAACTTGATAGCTGTGGGTAGAAACAAGGGTATGAGCATCATCCTTGCTACACAGAATATGGACTCATTCAAGAGTAAGCATTTCGACTTTTACGCCAATGCACAGTATCCGCTCATCATGAAGCAGCAACAGCAGAACGATGGCGTATTGAAAGACTTGTTTGGGGTAAGCGGAATGGCATTGCAAGAACTGAAGCAAGCGATAGCTGGATTGCAGAAAGGAGAGCTGATTACCAAGGATTCCCAAGCAATGATGCTGGGTATCGGCAAGCATTGGAAGAAAATAAAGGTTACGCATCTTATTTGATAATGGCTAAGGATATTGAGTATTATCAGTCTGCATTTGAAAAGATGAAAAGGGCGATTGTGCGGGGTGTGAAAGCTCCGCATAAACCCCTTTTGCTCTTGGCTATTTTAAATCTCTGCAAGCGAGGTCTCATAAATGACAATCATATTGTTCTTTCAAGTGAGTTGGTTGGGGAGTTTAAAAGGTTATGGAGATTGTATATTGGTGAACAGTATGCAGGTGGTAGTATTTTTGTTGCAGAGGGATTGGCCATGGATATACCTCATAGTTATCCTTTTAAATGTAGCATAGAGAATCCTTATTATCATTTGCAGCATGAACCCTTTTGGCGATTGGTAAAAAATGAGAAAGGCAAAGAAAGGAAATTTTATTCTAGCTTAAAGTCTTTGCGTGATGGTTTTGCTTATGCAGAAATAGACCAGGAATTATATGATTTAATGGTTAATAGAGAGTCTGCTGTAATACTGGAGTGTAAGCTTCGGAAACTCGTATAAACTAATCCCGAAGTATTTATGAATGCTTGCCAGGAGTAAAAATATGATATGAAGCTTTTGCCCTTGCAGGGCGCATTGCTGACTGCGAGTGTACCCAGGGCGCTGCCCTGGGCTAGGAGTTTTTGGGCTTTCAGCCCGTTTCAATCATACAGTTAGAGCTCTTTCCTTTATAGTTTTCTTTTGAATTGTCTGATCAGATATCTGGGGCTTCTTCTCATATCCCATAAATCTACGAAAATGACGAGGTCGTTGGCTTCGTCGTAGCGATAGATAATCTTCCAATTCTCCTTGATAATCGCACTATGGTAAGGGCGGTGGAATCGCTTAAGCAATGGCTCTCTGGGTGAAGAAAGAGGATGAAGCATTAGGCGATGCTTGATGTCATCAAGCTCTTTATTAAACCGTTTTACTGAAGTAGCTCCAAATTCGGCTAGTGTGTAAACCACCATATCTCGAAGTTCCTTCTTGAAAGGGTCTAGTATTTTTATATGAGCCATAATCCTTCAGATTTAAGTTCTGCTATAAAATCATCAAAATCTGTAGCCTTGCCTGTCCTTTCATACTCTTCCTCAATAGCTTCAATCCTAGCCACGGCTTCTTCTTCATTAGCCGGATGCCAGCCAACAGGAATCTTATTCCAGTCAATATCTTCTTCTGCACATTCATCCTCGGGAAGTGTCATGGCGGCATTTCCGTGATAGGCTGGTGCAGGCTCTGCTGCGAAAGCTGCATCTTTCTGCTCTTCTGGCAATGTATATCTTTTCTCTTTCATAAGCTTGCGTATTTTATCTGCTGCAAATTTACGATTATTATCTGAATCATGCAAGAAAAAAGGGAGAAAAGTTTTTAAAGTATCTTATAATCAAGGTTTTTGCTCTTTGTTGGGTTTGGGGTGTTTCTGAAAAAAGTCACAATACCTAGCTGATAGAGCTGGGTATTGTGACTTTGCTTTTTGTTATATGTGTTTATTCGAAAATAATCACTAAATCTTAGTGGTGTTTCAAATCACACGCAGCCTGCTCATAGTCGATGAGATGATTGATGCTAGGGTGGTCGCCGCAGATTTCGCAGGATGCACGCTTCTTTACCTTGATGGTGCGGAAGTTCATCGTCTTGGCATCGAAGGTGAGCAATCGGTCGGTGAGCAGTTCGCCCACACCGAGGAAGTACTTCAATGCCTCGGCTGCCTGGATGGTTCCGAGCATACCGGCGATGGCTCCCAGAACGCCTGCCTGGCTAGAGGTAGGAACAGTGCCTGCTGGAGGTGGCTCCTTGAAGAAACAACGGTAACAAGCCGTGCCTGGAAGATGGGTGAAGGTCTGCCCCTGGAATCTCAGGATGCCGCCATGCGAGAATGCCTTGCCCAAGCGCACACAGGCATCATTGATGAGGAACTTCACCGGGAAGTTGTCGGTGCAATCAATGACGAAATCCCATGGCTTGATGATTTCCTCGGCATTGTCTGAGGCGAGGAAGGTATGGTAGGTTGTTACCTCCACATCAGGATTGATGGCAATCATCTTCTCCTTGGCGCTTTCCACCTTAGGGGTGTTCAAGTCCTTGGTCTGGTGAATGACCTGTCGTTGCAGGTTGCTGAGGTCAACCACATCGGCATCCACGATACCGATATGTCCCACGCCAGCCGCAGCGAGGTAGAGGGCAACTGGGGAACCCAAGCCTCCGGCACCAATGATGAGCACCTTGGCATTGAGGAGCTTTTCCTGTCCCTCGAGGCCTACATCCTGAAGGAGGATGTGGCGGCTGTATCTTTCTATCTGTTCTTCTGTTAAATCTATCATTTTATTGTACTTTATGTCTTTTTTCTTTAGTAAAAAAATTACTTTGTATAGCAGTTTATGCTCATACAGCAGTATAGAAAAAGGTCGCAAACAATTAACAGCTTGCGACCTTTGATATTCTTTATAAATTCCCGAATCGTAAATTCCCGAATCAGGAAGTATAATTCTCAAATTCTTGATTTACTCGATAACCACGAGAGCATCCTCTTCGAGCACAGCCTGACCAGGCTTAACGCAGATAGCAGTAACCTTGCCATCCTTCTCAGCCTCGATGTTGTTCTGCATCTTCATAGCCTCGAGAACGACAACAGTGTCACCTGCCTTCACCTCCTGACCAACTGCTACCTCGATGCTGGTGATAGTACCAGGGAGAGGAGCCTTCACTGCGTTGGCTGTATTAACGTTGGCAGCTGGAGTAGCCTCAGCATCATCAGATGCAGCAGCTGGCTGACCGAGCACTACCTTCTTCTTCTCTGGCTCAGCCTCCTGTTCCATCTCAACCTTGTAAGCTTCGCCATTCACGTTCACGCTTGCGATGTTGCCCTCAACAGCGTCAATCTGAACCTTGTATTCTTTTCCGTCAATTGTATATTTAAACTCTTTCATTTCTATATCTTTATGGTTTAGCTGTTAAACTCAAGAACTTGGCGTTCCACATCGTCTGACGTGGCTTGATTGTGATGATGCCAGGCTCCTTGTCGTGTACGTTATTGCCCTGGTACTCATAGAGTGCCATGGCAATCGCAGCATAAATATTCTTATCCATTTATTCTTTCTCAGTTAAAGAACTTATCCCAGAAAACTTATCGTAAAGTTCAAAGTTCAAAGTTCAAAGTTCAACTTTACATTGGCATACAGCCATGCTTCTTAGCTGGCAAGCTCTGACGCTTGGTTGCGAGCTGAGCCAAACCGCGGCAGATGCGGAAACGGGTGTTGCGTGGCTCGATGACATCATCGATGTAACCATACTGAGCTGCCTGATATGGATTAGCGAACTTGTCGGTGTATTCCTGCTCCTTCTCAGCCAGGAATGCCTTTACATCCTCGCCAGCTTCCTTCTTAGCCTTAGCTTCCTTACCACAGAGAACGGCAACGGCACCGCTGGCACCCATTACGGCAATCTCTGATGATGGCCAAGCGAAGTTCAGGTCGGCACGCAACTGCTTGCAACCCATCACGATGTGGCTACCACCATAGCTCTTACGCAATGTGATAGTGATCTTTGGCACGGTAGCCTCGCCGTAAGCGTAGAGCAACTGTGCACCGTGGAGGATGACAGCGTTGTACTCCTGACCTGTACCTGGCAAGAATCCTGGTACGTCTACGAGAGATACGATAGGAATATTGAAGGCATCGCAGAAACGGACGAAGCGGGCTGCCTTGCGGCTAGCGTTTACATCGAGTACACCTGCGTAAGCTGCTGGCTGGTTGGCTACGATACCAACGCTCTGACCATTGAAGCGGGCGAAACCTGTGATGATGTTCTTGGCGAACTTAGGCTGAACCTCGAAGAACTCTCCGTTATCGGTTACGGCACCAATCACCTTATACATATCGTATGCCTGGTTTGGATCCTCAGGGATAATCTCGTTCAGAGTATCGTCCATACGGTCGATAGGGTCTGTGCACTCTACGCGTGGAGCCTCTTCTGTATTGTTGCTAGGGATGTAAGAGAGCAGGCTCTTGATCATCTCGATAGCCTCTTCCTCTGTTTTGGCAGCGAAGTGGGTAACACCACTCTTGGTTGCGTGAACAGATGCACCACCGAGGTGCTCAGCATCGATGTCCTCACCAGTTACGGTCTTTACAACCTTAGGACCTGTCAGGAACATATAAGAAGTCTGCTCCTTCATGATGATGAAGTCGGTCAAGGCTGGAGAGTAAACGGCACCACCAGCGCAAGGGCCCATAATAGCAGAGATCTGTGGGATGACACCAGAAGCGAGGATGTTGCGCTCGAAGATCTCACCGTAAC
>OIZF01001310.1_pt1 | contig 14808 bp, 11 predicted proteins | sample 1588471 | NCBI WGS metagenome assembly OIZF01 (sample SAMN03283279) | human gut metagenome | biome: human-associated habitat; material: feces | host: Homo sapiens | place: Peru | collected 2012
CTTAATTTGTAAGAACCCACTTGCAAAATCACAGATAAGGCTTCAACAACAAATACACCGCCCATAATCACTAATAAGAATTCTTGACGAACAAGGATGGCAACAACACCAAGTGCACCACCAAGTGCTAGAGAGCCAACATCACCCATAAAGACTTGAGCTGGATAAGTGTTAAACCATAAGAAACCTAAGCCTGCGCCTACGATTGCAGTACAGAATACCACCACTTCAGAACTATATTTGATATAAGGAATATGTAAGTATTCTGCAAAATTAACGTTACCGGTCGCCCATGCAATCAAAGCAAATGCACCAGCTACTAAAGCCGTTGGCATAATTGCAAGACCATCTAAGCCATCGGTTAAATTTACTGCATTACCTGTACCCACAATCACAAAGTAAGACAACACAATATAGAATAGACCTAATTGCGGCATGATATCTTTGAAGAATGGAATCACTAAACGAGTTGCATCGGTATCATGACCTAACCAATACAACCAAATGATCGCTACCAATGCCACCACTGACATCCAGAAATATTTCCAACGCGCAATTAAACCATCGGTATTTTTACGTGTAATTTTACGGAAATCATCCACAAAGCCAATGGCACCATAGCCAAACAATACAAATAAGCAAATCCAGACGTAAGGATTCGCTAAGTTAGCCCATAATAAAGTACTCACACCGATGGAGAATAAAATCATCACACCGCCCATGGTTGGCGTACCTTTTTTCGCAAAGTGACTTTCAGGACCGTCATTACGCACTTCTTGACCAAATTTTAAAATTTGAAGGCGTTTGATCACTTTCGGACCAATCCATAAAGAAATGAAAAGTGCGGTTAATAATGCCAAAATCGCACGTACAGTAATATAAGAAATGGCATTAAATGCCGTTTCATAGCGAACTAAATATTCAGCAAGCCAAACTAACATAAGCTATCCTTTAATGAATAAATCGTCTCTTCCATTTTCATTGAGCGCGAGCCTTTCGCTAATACGACGACTTTTTGGTTTTCTTGTAATTTCTGTTTAATAATATCTAACGCATAAGCTGTCAATTCAGCTTTATCTTTAAAATGTTTTCCCAAAACAGCCTCAGAAATGACCGCACTTTCTGTTCCATAAGAAAGCACTAAATCTAATTTAGCTTGTTTTGCATGCTCGCCCACTTGTTGATGACATTTTAGGCTATCCTCGCCTAATTCTTTCATATCGCCCACAAGTAGAATACGGAAAGCATCGTAACCTTTTAAAACATCAATCGCTGCTTGTAAAGAATCCACATTTGCATTGTAAGTATCATCTAATAGCAACAGATTTTCATTCACTTGAATCGGGAATAGACGCCCTTTTACTTGAGAACGGTGTTCAAGTCCTGCTTTAACATCAGCAAGACTTGCGCCGACATTCATAGCAAGTGCGGTCGCTGCCAAGGCATTTTTTACATTATGCTCACCTAAATAAGGCAAATTAATCTCAATGCTACCTTTTGGGGAAACTAACATAAACGTTGAGCCATTAGGTGAATGTTCTACGTTTTCAGCTTTGTAATCGCCACCATTAAAATATTGAATGGAATGAGAGCCAATTTCTTTTTGCCACAATTCAATATAATTATGTTCGCTGTTAATAATGGCTACACCATTTGGGGTTAAACCGCGATAGATTTCACCTTTCGCACGCGCTACACCCTCAATTGAGCCAAAACCTTCTAAATGTGCGGCTGCCACGTTATTCACTAATGCAGCTTCTGGCTGCGCAAGATGCGTGGTGTAATCAATTTCACCTTGATGGTTTGCGCCTAATTCAATAACAGCAAATTTATGTTGTTCTGTTAAACGTAACAATGTGAGTGGTACGCCAATATCGTTGTTGAAATTACCATTAGTGAATAACACGGCTTCAGGGTTGCCTGCTGTTTGTTGCAAAATCGATGCAGTCATCTCTTTCACTGTGGTTTTACCTGATGAACCAGTCATCGCTACGGTACGAGGATTAATTTTTTCACGTAACCATTTTGCTAATTGACCAAGGGCTAAACGCGTATCTGAAACAACTAATTGTGGTTTTGAAATGTTAGTGTTAGCTTTTTGCACAACTAAGGCTATCGCACCTTGCTCAACAGCTTTATCTAAGTATTGATGTGCATCAAAATGCTCACCTTTTAATGCAAAGAAAAGCGAGTTGGATACCGCTTTACGCGTATCCGTATTGATATTTTCAACAACGACCTGCTCATCGCCAATAAGATCAGCATTTAAAATTTGGGCAAGTTGTTGGGTAGTAAGTTTAATCATTATGTTTATTTTTTCGTTAAATAGATTTCAGCCACTTCTTGATCAGAGAAATGAAGTGTTTTATCCCCAATGATCTGATAGTTTTCATGACCTTTACCCGCAATCACAATCACATCATCTTCAACCGCGTTCTCAATGGTAAATTTAATGGCCTCTTCACGATCCGGAATCACACCAACATCTTCCATTCGGCTAAAACCAGTGAGAATATCCGCTTCAATTTTATTTGGATCTTCTGTGCGTGGATTATCTTGAGTCACAATGACTAAATCAGCAAATTGCTCTGCCGCTTTTGCCATCAACGGACGCTTGCCTGCATCACGATCACCGCCACAACCAAAGATACACCAAAGGTTACCTTTGCAATGTTCACGGGCTGCATTTAAGGCTTTTTCTAATGCATCCGGAGTATGCGCATAATCAACGATAACGGTTGGTTTTCCTGCTTTTTTAATCAATTCCATTCTTCCATTTACTCCCTTTAACTGTGAAACCGTACGGATAAGATCATCGAAAGAATAACCTAAAGCCAATAAAACAGCCGTGGCTAACAACAGATTACTCACGTTAAAAGCGCCAATTAATGGGCTATGTAATGTGCCATTTCCCCAACTTGATGCAACATCAATGACTGCACCTTCATGAGTAAAACGAATTTGCGTAGCATAAAGCCATTGTTTAGATGTTGGATGGAAATCTGGGTGACAGCTGACTGCGATACCATTTGGTAATTCACTTAACCATGTGGCTCCAATTGAATCGTCAGCATTGAGAATTTGTAATTCGGGTGCTAAATCAACGAAAAAGCGTTTTTTAGCTTCGGCATACTTTTCCATAGTCTCGTGATAATCCAAGTGATCACGACTTAAATTGGTAAAAATAGCAACTTTAAATTTGAGTGCTTCAACACGATGTTGAACTAAACCATGTGAAGACACTTCGATAGAAGCAAAATCTGCGCCTTTCTCTACAAAATCAGCCAGACTTTCTTGAACTTCCACAGCTGAACCTGTGGTATTTTTAGCTTCTTTGACTTGACCTAATAAACCATTGCCAATGGTGCCCATAACAGCGGCTTTATGACCTAATAGCGTAGCCCATTGTGCTAATAATTGAGAAACGGTAGTTTTACCATTTGTTCCAGTCACACCAACTAAAGTCAATTTTTCGGAAGGATTATCATAAAATTGACCAGCCAATGCTGAAAGATGGGCTGATAAATGATAGTAGTGAATCACTGGCACATTATTTTGCCATTGGATGCTCAAATGCTCGTTTTCTAAATCTGTCTCTAAAACGACCGCACTTGCACCAGAAGAAATAGCTTGAGGAACAAATTGACTCGCATCAAAACGATGCCCTTTTACTGCCACAAATAGATCTCCTTGAGTCACTTTGCGGCTATCTAACACCATCGCCTTCACATTAATGTCTGAAAGCACCGGAAGATCAAAAAGTGCGGTCAATTTTTTCATTGTTTTGCCTTTTCTTAATTCATTTTTTCAAGTTTTTGATCGCTTAAGCGAACAGTGCGTCTTGCTGTTTTTTCTGTTGGTTCTGCATCTGGCGCAATACCATTCGCACGTAATGCATAGCCCATTATGCTTGAGAATACTGGCGCAGATACCGCACCACCATAGTACTGTCCTGCTTTCGGATCGTTAATCAAAATAACTAATGCATAACGTGGATCGCTAATTGGTGCAATACCCGCTGTAAATGCCACATATTTATTAACATAGTGACCATTTTCAATTTTACGCGCTGTACCGGTTTTCACACCTACACGATAACCTTCAACCATCGCACGTTTATTTTTGATTGCCACTTTCTCCAACATACCTACAACGTCTTTCGTGATTTTTTCAGAGAAAACACGTTGACCAATAACCGGCGGATCAACTTTAGTGATAGAAAGTGGACGATAAATCCCGAAGCTACCTAGCGTTGCATAGGCGCGCGCAATTTGTAATGGTGTTGAAGTAATACCATAACCATAAGCCACCGTTGCACGTTCGATATCTGCCCAACGTTTACGGTTTGCATTTAATACCCCACGTTGCTCACCGATTAAGCCTAACTCAGTATCTTTACCTAAACCTGCATTTTGGTAAGTTTCCATTAATGCTGAAGGTGGCATACGTAACGCAAGACGGCTCACACCACGGTTACTGGAGTTAATCAAAATTTCATCTAAGGTTTGTTGTGGGCGAGGTGCTACGTCGACAATTTCTTTACCACTTACGGTAAATGAACCTGTATTAATTACCTCATCACGTCTCACTGCGCCACGTTGAAGTGCGGTCAACACAACGAAAGGTTTTACGGTTGAACCAGGTTCAAAGGTATCGGTAATCGCACGGTTACGTTTTAACTCGTCTTTTACATTAGCTAAGTTATTCGGATTGTAGGAAGGCGCGGTTGCCATGGCTAATACTTCACCCGTACGTACATCCACCAATACGGCTGTGCCTGATTCAGCTTTATTCTCTGTTACCGCTTTTTTGATTTCACGATACACCATAGATTGTAACTTTTCATCAATACTTAAGGTGACATCTTGTGCATCGTATTTTTTCTCATCGGCAATATGTTCAACCACGTTACCACGTTTGTCTTTACGAACAACACGCGCACCGTCTTTACCCACTAACATTGAGTTGAAGCTTGCCTCAACCCCTTCAATCCCTTTACCATCAATGTTGGTAAAGCCGATTAATTGGGCCGCCTCTTCTACACGAGGATAAAAACGACGTGGTTCAGTCTCTAATGAAATACCTTTAATTTTGAGATCACGAATATAATTCGCTTTGCTCGCTTCTACTTGACGCGCTAAATACAAGAAACCTGATTTTGCATTTTTCTCAATTTTTTTCACCAACTCTGCTGGTGTCATATTTAATTCGCTAGCAAGGGCTTTAATGCGTTCTTTATCATCTAATGCATTTTCTTTTAGCATTAAACGAGGTTCAGCCACAATTGCACTCATCGGTACACTCACCGATAACAATTGGCCGTTACGATCTAAAATTGAACCGCGAACAGAAAGGACGTCATCTTTACGTAATGAACGTTTGTCCGCTTCACCAGAAAGGGTTTCAGAATTAACAGATTGCACATAAGCAGCACGAGCCACTAATGCGCCTAAGCCTAAGAAAATAAAACTTGTCGCAATAAGATAACGACCACGAAGGAAGCATTTCTCAAACACCATCTTCGGTTTATTTGGTTTTACTGACGCAGGTTGAGCCAATTTTCTAATTGTTTTCTTTGGCTTTCCTGGTTTCTTAGAGGAATTAAATCTAACCATTTTATTCAAAATCCCTATTCAAAAATAACCACTTCTTGTTCACTTTGAACACGTTGCATTTTTAATGTACCGATTGCAATGGATTCAACTCTTGTATTATCACTTTCGGTTGCTTCTTGTAATTGCAAATTGCGATATTCGTTTTCAAGGGCTTGGTGTTGTAATACCAACTGCCCGTTTTCAGAAATCAAGCCTCTTGTTTGGTGGGTCATCCAAATTGTGCCCATTGCAGAAGCTAAAATTAATAAAAGTAGGACGACAATTAATTTATTAGAAGAAAAAATATCTTCAACGAGAATATGTTGTAAAGGATAACGTTCGCTATTTTCTAACATCTTATTTCACCCTTTCCGCAATACGTAATACCGCGCTTCTTGAACGTGGATTCGCTGAAATTTCTGCCTCACTTGGCTGAATTGCCTTACCAATGATTTTTAATTTTTGATTACGTTGGATTTGATCTTCACGTAATGGTAAACCTCTCGGGATATCCTCACCTTTACTTTGTTTACGCATGAAATGTTTTACCATTCTGTCTTCAAGTGAATGGAAACTGATAATCGATAAACGCCCTTCTGGTGCCAACATATCTAATGCAGAATTTAATACACTTTCTAATTCATCTAATTCCGCATTAATATAAATTCGAATGGCTTGGAAACTACGCGTCGCTGGATGCTTATGTTTATCTTTAAACGGTACGGCTTGAGCGATTAATTCAGCGAGCTGAGAAGTACGACTTAAACATTCTGTGCCATTTTTGACCGCACTTTTGTTGAACTCTACGATGGCAGTCGCAATTCGTTTTGCAAAACGCTCTTCACCGAAGGTTTTTAACACCCAAGTTAAATCATCAACAGATACTTGTTTTAGCCACTCTGCTGCTGATAAACCTTGTGTGGTATCCATGCGCATATCTAAGGGGCCATCTTTCATAAAACTGAACCCACGCTCGGCTTCATCAAGCTGTGGAGATGATACGCCTAAATCAAGCAAAATACCGTCAATTTTACCAACTAAATCGAGTTTTTGACAGATATCTGGAATGTGTGAAAAGCTATTATGTTCAATATGAAAACGAGGGTCTTGAATTTTTTCAGCTTCAGCAATCGCATGAGGATCACGATCAACGGCAATTAAACGACCATTTTCAGAAAGCTGGGAGAGAATTAGACGAGAATGACCACCACGACCAAAGGTACCATCAATATAAATTCCGTTTTCTTTCAACGCCAAACCATTCACCGCTTCGTGAAGCAAAACCGTGATATGTTCAGGTGCAGAAAAGGAATTTTGTGTAGTCATAAATAAAAAGTAAAAGTTAAATCAAAATCGATAAAGAAAAGATAGAGCGGCGCAAGCACCGCTTATCCTGCTAGTGCTGCTGTTCTATAATGACAGCATTTTTAGTTCTTCAGAAGCTCCGAATTCAGCACTTGAGCCAATTTCGATATCTTCATCAATTTGTGCGTACCATTCAGTATCGCTCCAAATTTCAAATTTGTTCAACTGCCCTACCAACATTAAGCCTTTTTCTAATTTTGCGTGTTGACGTAATGGACCACTTAATAAGATACGACCTTGCGCATCCATTTCACATTCTGTGGCATAACCGAGCATAACACGTTGTAAACGGCGTTGATTTGGGTCAAAGTTGGAAAGTGAAAGTAGTTTTTGTTCGATTTTTTCCCATTCATCTAAAGGATAAAGTAATAAACAAGGCTGACGAATATCAACGGTACAAACCATTTGACCTTGGTTCTTTTCCATGATTTCAGCACGATAACGCGTAGGAATCGCTACACGACCCTTCGCATCTAAATTTACCGCTGCTGCACCACGAAACATTTCTCTACCTTTAAACGTTTATTTTTAGAAAAATTTGGCAGAATTTTCCACAAAATTCCACTTTTCACCACTTTGCGTAAGTTTATCGGTTGTAGCCTTAACTTGCAAGCAATTAAAACGTAAAGATTGGTAAATTTTGGCAATAAAATAAACAAAAAAACCGTTTAAGGTTTCCCTCAAACGGTTTTTCAATTTTTAACTCGATTTAATTAGTTATTGACATACGCTTCTTCGTCACGATCACCTAATGGTTTAAGCTGTGTGAAGAATAATACCAAGCAAAGAACAGTTAAGCCTAAGCCGATATAAACAGATAATTGATAGTCTAAACCGAAACCGATTTTGTTGTATGCAAGATAAGTAAAACATACAGTACTGATAAATGCCGCAGGGATTGTACATACCCAGTGGAATTTATTATAACGGTATAAGTACGCTGCTGCAGTCCATAACATAACCATCGCAGTAGTTTGGTTCGCCCAAGTGAAGTAACGCCATAAGATAGAGAAATCCACTTTTGATACGATATAACCAACCACGAATAATGGCACAGCAATAATTAAACGTTTAGCTAAGGTTTTTTGTTCTAAATGAAAAAATTCTGCAATAACAAGGCGTGCTGCACGGAATGCTGTATCACCTGATGTAATTGGAAGAACAACTACACCCAACACTGCAAAAATACCACCGATAAACCCTAAGAAGTGGATAGAAGAATCATAAACCACTTTAGAAGGAGAACCTGCTTTAATCGCTTCTAATAAAGTTGGTAATGAATCGTAGAAACTTAAGCCAACCGCACACCATACCAATGCAATCACACCTTCACCGATCATCGCACCGTAGAAAATGAAACGCCCTTCTTTTTCGTTTTCAGTACAACGTGCCATTAACGGACTTTGTGTTGCGTGGAAACCAGATAATGCACCACAAGAGATAGTTAAGAACAAGAGTGGCCATAATGGTAAATCTGCACGGGTTTCAAAGTTTTGGAAGAATTTCTCAAAAGACATACCGTCCACAGAACGATAGAAAGAAATTGGATCTGCTGAGCTAAGATCTGCACTTACTAAACCATATACCATACCTACAGACATAAAGAGTAATAATGCACCGAAGAATGGATAGATACGACCGATGATTTTATCAACTGGAAGTAATGTAGCAAGAATGTAGTAAATAAAGATGATAGCAGTCCAAACACTGATAACTGTCGCTTTATCCATTCCCCAAACAGTAATACCACCCGCTTCAACTGCATGGTGAATCTCTTCTGCATTGCTAATAGAAATACTACCTGCTGATGCGCCTAAAACATCCATTGTAATGGTACCCATTAATTGAGCAGGACTTGCAACGAATACCACACCCACTAATAATAAAAGTACAACAGCTAAGATATTAATAAATGCTTTAACCGGACGGCCTAAGTATTTACCTGCGAGGTTAGGCATAGATGCACCGCCATTACGCACACTTAACATTCCGCAGAAATAATCGTGTACCGCACCAGCAAAGATACAACCCACTACAATCCAAAGCATTGCAACTGGTCCGTATAACGCACCAAGAATCGGACCAAAGATTGGACCTGTACCTGCAATGTTTAATAATTGAATTAACCAAATCTTAGTTTTAGACATTGGCATATAGTCAACGCCATCATTCATGGTATAAGCTGGCGTTTTACGGTTTGGATTGATCACAAAAATGCGCTCAATTACACGACTATAAAAGAAATAACCTGCAAGCAATAACGCCACGCAGAAGAAAAACCACAACATAAAAAATACTCCTCAGGAATAAATGAATACCGAAATTTAGTCATATACTAGACTTCGTCGGCGGTATTCTAAGTGAAAATCATCAAAATCAAAATTTTAATTTTTACATTGTTTCAATTTTGTGATCCATGTCACGTTTATCATTCCGTTTTTTTCACTTACAATAGGCATATAAATTAAAATAATTAATAAAGGATCATCAATGGCTCTCACCCGCTGCCCTGAATGTCGTAAAAAAATCAGCGAATCTGCTCAATTTTGTCCAAATTGTGGTTTTTCTTTTAAAGAAGAAGATCTTGAAATTTATAAGCAAAAACTCGAAGAACGACGCCAGCATAATGCCGAAATTAATCGAAAAAGCACTAAACTTCACCTTATTTGGTTGGCTATTTTTACTATCGTTATCTTATTGGCAAGTTGGCTAACTGGAGAATAAAAAGTGCGGTCAAAAAACAATGAGAATTTTGACCGCACTTTAATCAGAACCCTATCCGCCTTGTCGCTGCAGAAAACGCTGGTTTTACTTCACATTCACCTTGTAATGCGCTCAGCCAATCTTGCACCTTTTGAAAAGGGGAAAATTGATGACGACGAGCCACTGCAGCAAAATCGCCTGGGGTCAGCAAATTAAGCGATTCAATCTGGGTTAAATCCTCTTCCGATAATGATGGCAACCCTAAGATTCCAGCCTGTTGTTTAGCAAAATCTAAACGTTGTGGCAGCGTTAAATAATCAAACTTCAATTTCAAATCAAAACGACGTAATGCTGCAGGATCAAGCACTTCAATCAGGTTTGTTGAAACCACCATCAATCCATCAAAACGTTCAATTTGCGTTAGCATTTCATTTACTTGTGAACGCTCCCAGCTTCGATTTGCACCTTCTCGAGAAAATAAGAATGTATCCACTTCATCTAGCACCAATAATGCATTATCAGCTTTAGCTTGCTCAAAAGCTTGTGCGATATTCCGTTCTGTCCCGCCCACATAAGGATTAAGCAGATCAGAGCCTTGTCTTAGCAACAGCGGCATGTCCAACTGTTCCGCAAGCCATGCTGCCCAAGCTGTTTTTCCTGTTCCCGGCGGGCCATAACAACAAATTCGCCCTTTTTTCGACTGTTTTAACCCTTCACTAATACGATGAATATTGTCGTTACAAGCCACATAATCCAAGTTGTAGTCGGCTTTGCCTAAAACAAGCGGTTCAATTTTCGGTTTATTTTGCGATTTTAACGTTTGATTAAACATCATGAGCAAAGTCTCAGCAAAATTTGTCGTATTGAGTTCCTTTGCCACCCGAATTGTGCGGCTTAAAATCGCCGGTGTTAATGACCGCACTTTAGCGAAATGTTGTACATAAGCCTGACTTAATTTTCCCTCAGTCAGTTGCGTAATCAGTGCTGACTTATTTTTCAACGGCAAATCCGGCATTTCTAAAATTAAATCAAAGCGACGTAAAAAAGCGGGATCTATGCCCGAAACAGAATTAGATAACCAAATCATCGGTACGTTATTGTTTTCCAATAACTGATTCATCCAAGCTTTATTTTTCTGTGCTACTGAACGTTCAAAAAAACCGGCACGAAAAACATCTTCTATTTCATCAAAAATCAATAATGAAGATTGTCCTTCTAACACCTTTTGCGCAAAACGACATTTATTCAAACGATCTTCAGCGCTAATCACATCCCCATCTTCATCCATGTAGGTAATATTATTTACCGAAACGCTCAACGCTTTACCCAACAAAGTTGCAAACTCTGTTTTTCCTGTACCTGGTGCACCATAAATTAAAATATTCGCCCCCTTTCTATGAGTAGCAAATGAGGACTGAAGATAATCCAGCATCATTGCTTTCATCTCTCCTAGATAAGCAAAGTCGTCTAAATTTAAACTTGTTTTAATCGCAGGCTGAGTACACGATTTTAATAGTGTTTGTTCATTTAATGGTTCTGAAATAAACTCATCAAAATCTAGCATTTTGCCCCAATCCAAATATTCATGGATTCGATCCGGATTATAGTTTCGAGTGAGCAAGCCATAGCCTAATAGTTTTCCTTTATCTTTTAAGGCAGAAATAATGTCTGATTTAGGTAAGTCAAATAAATTTGATAATACCTCACCTAGCTCTGCCAAATTAGATTTTGGCAAGGCGCCACTCAATTCTTTCAATGGCTCATACAACTGTAACTGAATAGCCAAACGAAAAACCATCCGTTCTGCCACATTTAATGACAATAATTGAGTCAATTTATCGATATTTTGTTGAATAATGGGATTCTCGTTTACGCAAAGTGCGGTCAATTTTGGCAACGTTTTATTTCGAGCTTGCAATAATTTCTTCACTTTCTCACGAAAATTATCACAGTTCTCCATTTCACTTGGTAAACCTAAAGCTTCTGCAATATTGTCATATCGCCAATTATTCTCATGAAAAACCTCTGCAAATCCTCGATATTCCAATAAAAGTTGCAACATTAATTTTTCGGTATATAGGGAAACTGATGGGGGGTTAAGTTTGAATTTAGACATAATCATCACTCCAATAAAAAATGCTCAAACCTAATAGGTTTGAGCATAGTTTAAGAAGTAGAACGACAGATTGTGTCGTTAGGAATTAAAACTCTCATCCAATACTTTTTTCATCAGTTTACCGTGTTCTTCAATTGTTTTCTTAGCGTTATGAGATGACCAACAATCATTGTTATACATCAACATAATAACTTGCTTTAGACTCGCTGAGCGATCTTGATTCTTTCTCAATAGCTCAAGTAACTTTGCCCTTTTCAAGCAAGGTGTATTATCAGATAACGAAGAATTAAAATCAGCTTCTATAAGACATAAATTTCCAAAGTTATCAATCACCTGCTCAATTTCTTCATCATTTTTCCCAAGATTCTGTGCGTAACAATGTTCGACAGAATGTCGGTAGGTAAATCTAAATTTCTCAAAATAAGACTGTAGTTCATTAAAATCAGCAGCTCTATTACTTTCAACAGGGAAATAAGAAGATACACTATTATCTTTATACTTTTTATAAAGAAGATAATCTAAATAATTAAATATAAAATGTCTAACTTTAGTTCCTTTATCTAGTTCATTACGATCTTTAGCCGTTTTCTTAGCAAGCTCCTCCAGATTAGAAATATAATTATCAACATTCCATCCTTCATTTACAAATCCATTCAATATAGAAAACAGCCAATTTTTATAATTTTTGGTAGTGTAAATAGTTTGAAACATTGAAAGAAGCAATACAACCTGATTTTGATTTTCTTTTGAAAACGTATTGATATATTGAATACTTCTAGAATTTCCACTCATATAAAGATATGATGTTTTTAATGACCAATTCTCAGATAAATCATTAGTATATTTTATTATATACTTATCAAAAACCAATCTCATTTTTAATAATAAAAAAACAAACTCCTTAACCTCTTCTAAAGATTTAATATGTTCTTTGAATGTAAAAATTAATTTCTTATCATCTAGCTCAATTTCACTCTGCTTGTCTTTTTTATAAGCTTTTAATACATGCATTAGAAAATTAGAAAAATTAATTATACTACTTGTATTCTCATTACTTACATCCCTCTTACTTTCATTACCATCCTCAGGTTCAATAACATCCTCAATAAGTATTTTAAGAATACTTTTACTCTCCTTAATTTCTTTTATATTTTGCTCTTCTAGTTCTCCAAGTATTTTATCAAAGTCTTGACAATTAAAATTCTCCAATTTTTTTTCTTTATCATCGCTATCTTTAATCAAAGTATGAAAGAAGAGTTTTTCTCGGGACTCAGGAGAAAAACCTATAACAACGTTTCTCTCCATATCTGAACAAGCATCCCAAATATTTCCAAATAAAGCTTGGGCTTTAGAATTATTATCCCCTGTAAACTTACTCATAAAATGAGCTTTTAAAACCTCGTGTTGTTCTAATTGCTCACCACGATTGTTCATTATTTCAAAATAATGCTTAAGATCTGTTTCAGGCAATACCTCTATTCTCAATATGATTACATTATTAAGAAAAAAAGACAAAAATGACTTAAATTTATTATCATGTTCATCTTCCTTTAACTTTAATAATTTCATAGAAGCAAAATAATATCCTAGCTCAATGCTATTATTTTTATTACCATATTCATTATTAAATATTAATCTCAATGCCTCTTCTGAAGAAGGCCTGTGATAAAAACCTATATTACATATTAATTTAAAATCTCTGCATTCATTATGAAAAAAATTACAAATAACAGCATTTAAGATATTTATAGTAGTTAATCTCTGTTGACCATCAACAACTTCATAACATCCTTTAGATTTATTAACAATCAAACTACCAATATAATAATTTTTATTTAAATTATTAGATGCATTATATATATCATCAATAAGTTGCTCTATCTCATCCTTACCCCATGAATAATTTCTCTGATAAATAGGAATCATATATTTATCTGTTTCATTAATTAAATTTTTAACATTTAACTCAATAATTTCATTGTTTTTCATTTATTAAATCCTATTTAATATCAAAAAATAAATTTAACTCTTCAATATCTTTTCTAATTTTATCTTTTTCTTCGATATCAATTCGGTATTTTAAGATTTCTTTTGAATGTACCATTTGATCTATGTAATGTAGGATTCCCATTTGGCTTTGAGCTGCATTTTCTATAGTTTCAACTCGAACACTAGAGTTTTTTATTCTAATTTTGTAGGACCATTTTAAAATTTTTAAGACAGCGACATCTAGATGATTGTCTCCAAACTTGTCATAATAATAAAGAACTATAGACTGAAAAAGATTCCTAACATAGGTATCTCCACTTCTTCTATGTTTATCATAATAAATAAAATCCAAGATATTTTCATTTGATCCATCTATTTTTTTAACATCAATAGACTTTAATCTACCAGAATCATAATTAAACAGCTCATTGTACAATTTCAAATAATGTTCAATGTAACGAAAAAATGAACCACCATTAATAATGGTTTGAGGAATATAAAAATATCCAATGGTTCTTTCTTTTTTATTAGATAAATATTGGCTAGCTTTTATAGAATATAGATAAGGATAATCGGCATTATTATCCACTCCTTTAAATACATTAATATCTTTTCTGATAACGAAGCCATCTTCTCAATCTAAAAAGCATCAAACCCATAATAAAATATAGATCACCTTTTTTATCAAGAGCTTTATTAGAAATAGACTTCTCCCATTTTTCAACATAATTAATTTGTTCATCATCCTCATTCGACAAAGCCCCCAAATGAAAGGCTTTTAGAAGATCATAGGCTTGTAATGATTTTCCTCTTGAATTTTGAGAATCAAAAAATTGAAACGCCTCATCTAAGTCTGTTAATTCAACATGAACAATCTCACATTTATTTAATATATAATCATAATAAAGATCCTGCTTACCAGATAAATTCTCTGAAATAAATTCATTAATAAAATTTTTATTTACAATAATATTATTATAACTTATTGAATGTTTGTAATTTAATTTTATATCCTTTCTAAAATCACTGCGTAAACAGTAT
>OIZF01001314.1_pt1 | contig 14770 bp, 13 predicted proteins | sample 1588471 | NCBI WGS metagenome assembly OIZF01 (sample SAMN03283279) | human gut metagenome | biome: human-associated habitat; material: feces | host: Homo sapiens | place: Peru | collected 2012
GTACATACAACCAAGCCACTTGTAAAACCAACTGTGCTTATTTTTAATGTTTCTGTAGGATCAGAATTATTAAGCAAATATACTGCATAATTGCTATTATCAGTAAATCTAGGATATGAATAAGTTGGACCAGTTCCGCTTCTTAATAATTCTTCAAGTCCATGCTCATTAACAATATTTCCAAATACATCTCCCAAAGTATAATTACTAAGGTTAATAGAATTATATTTAGCTGGATTTCTTGAACTTAAATCATTCTGTAAGTCAGCTCTGCTTGCATACCATCCTGATTCGTCATCACTCTTTAACGGATTTGCAAGAATCTTATTAAGTACATCATATCTTAATGCCCTGTCTGTACTCATATATTTAATTTTCTGCTCCGCAGCTGATAATGTTCCGCTTGTAGAACTTGTAATCTGCGAAAATGTTCCCGGTGTATTTATAGATACACCTGTTATGCTTGAATTCGTAAGTCCCTTAAACGAATTCTTAGCATTAATAATCTGTTCTCTTAATTTTTCAGCATTATTTCTGTAATTGCTTTCACTTGTTCCGCTTAATCCTAGAGCATTAACTCTTTCATCAATATATGTACCAAATGTCGTATCATCTAATATAAGATTAGCATACTTATTTCTTGCATAGTCATCCTTAAACTTAAAGTAATAATAAGTCTTTGAATTAGCTCTTATATCAGAATCAGTTATAAGATTCGTTGTACTATCAGTTTCAAGAGTACTCTCATCCACAAGATTGCCATCTGTATCAAAATAAGCATTCCTACTCTCATACAATTCACTTGCAAGTAAATCATATGCAAAGAAATTATTTGCATTAATATCACATGTAAACGATACTCCACTTGCTGCACTGTCATTAAGAGCTGACGGATTCTTAGAACCATTAGTAAGCAGCTTTGTTGGTATCATATATATTTCCTGATTAATATTAACTGCTGAAGATTCACCTGTGGCATATGCCCTGTCATCTGAAAACTTAATATAAGCACGACCTGCAACATACAATTGACCAATTGATCCAAATGCAATATGTGAATTAAGTCCATTAACAATAATTGCACTACTGTAATTAGGTCTCTGCTTTGCAAGATTTCCTTCCTCATAACCAAATCCAAAGAACGAACCATTAATATTAACTTCCGAATTTTCTCCATCAACAGTAAGGTCATCCTGAAGATTTAAAGTTGCACTACTTGAATTAATAGTAACGCCATCAGCCACATTAATATTCTTTGCCCATAAAGAGGTATTATTTACAGAAAGTCCTGAATTATTGTTAGCTTCAATATTACCGCCACATACAAAATATCCACCAGCCATTGTAATACTAGCACCCTCATTAATTGTAAGTGCTGTTCCCTTAGTAGATGACCCAGTTCCTGCATATGCACTTCCGCTTATAGTTGCTGAAGCATTTTTAGGTAAAATAATTCCGCCATTACCTACAAGAGAATAATCTGCAAAACATAATGTTCCAACTTTATCATCATTCTTAAAATCAATTTCAATATCAGGCATACCAACTGCACCATTGAAAGTGATATACGAATAGTTTCCACTGTTATCAAGATATTTAACTACACAGTCATAAAATCCTACAGCATACGAATAAAGAGGATCAACTCCCGAAACATCAAATGTAATCTTAGTTACTTTTTCAACTGAAAGCTTTGTGTTATCCTCGATATAATTATTAAGAGTTGATATAAATGATGTATAAATCTTTTTTTCATCAACCTGAGTATCATCAGCTTTCCACGAGGCAATAGTAAATGAACCTGTTGGACGTGCAAGATAGAAATCAATCTTAGTATCAGCATTAGGTACCCCATTAAACAACTGCATTTTATTTAATAAGTCCTTAGTATACTTCTGTCTCATCTGCTGATTGGCTTCTTTATTATTGACAGTAGTTCCTGTTGAATTAGTACTGTATAACTTGGTAAGTTCCTCTTCATATGCAGTATTAAAACATTCAACAGAAATAACACCAAGTGCAGCCCTTACTTCATCAACAGCTTCTTCCGCTGTATAAAATGATTTAGTAGACTGACTTGAAGCCATCTTCATTCTGAGATTTATCATTGTAGTTGTTGTAATAAGCGTAGATAATATCAGTACGAATGATGTCATCAACAGTACTATTACAATAGTAGAACCAGAATTATTCTTTTTACCTTTAAATAATACTTTTCCCATATTCTATCCTCACTCTTTTACTGACTAATCTTCCTTGGTTGTAGTAAGTGTTGTAATCTTCTCCGCCGTTGGCTCTGCATTACTATCAACAATTTCATTAATTTCTTTTTCAACATCTTTCCAAAGCCATACATCTACAGTCATCTGATATAATACATTTTTATTATTAATATGCTTTGTAAGAGCGCTATTTTTCTCTCCCCATCTCTCTATATTAGAGTAAACAGTCACCGGAGTTGTACCATTAGAACTTGAAATTGCATTAACACCATTAATATAAACATTAGAAATATTAGTTGCCATTTTCTTATAAACCGGGCTGCCTGCAACCGTTGATGTATCAACAACCTTTTCCATCTCAAAAAGGTACACATTAATATCTTTAATCACATGATCTGCACTTGTCATTGAATATGATGCTGGATAATCATAATTAATATTAATTCTCTCAGTTGCAACAGAGCCTGATGTCATCTCAGTCTCTGTAACAGTATCTGTATAAGACTTTCCACTGACAGCCTCTCCCTGATAAGGAGTATAGAATATATACATATTCTTAGCATTATCTTTAAGTTCCCCGGATATTGTATAAACAGTAGATGTTCCTGAACCAGTTACATGTGCCGGGAATTCCCATGTAACCATATCCATCGAACGATCAGTATAATCAGGATACTTTCCTGCCTCTTTTATGTACTTATAAGTAACATTAATCGATATATCCTGTGTAAAATAATTAGAACTTTTTTCTTTAATTGATATAGTAACATCTATCGTCTTAGAAATATCTGTTCTGCTAACTGCTGTCTTGTTCAAACCAGAAAAATACTTAATTGCTTCTGCATCTGCCGAATCGTCTCTATATACATAACTGTTACTTGCTGTAATATCTGCATATACAGAAATACCAGCAGAATTGATATCATTATTAGTTTTAAGATTACCAGCCGAAGCATCAGCACTCGAATTATATGGATTACCATTAAATCTGGTTCTTATAAAATATTTTTCTCCATCAACGCCTGTAAAATACTGCTTACCTTTATCTGCCACCAAATAAGTATTACTGCTTGTACCAAGCGTCTGATAATTATATTTACCTTCTCCATCAGCAAGATTATCTATAGAAGTAATCCTTGCTTCCTCAACAATATTATTAATTGCTGTATTCGCATTTTCTGTTCTTCTAGCCTTAGCATTAATCCTTGCCGCATTAGAAAATGTACTTAAAACTGGCAGAGATATGATTGCAAGTATAACAATTGCAATGAGAACTTCCACCAATGAAAATCCCGAATTATTCAATTTTTCTTTTCTAATGAATAAACTCATATCCCTCTCCCTTTATATTCATTAATTAGTCAGTTGTAAGACTTCCTGATGAGAATATATTCTCTGTTCCTGTCTTACTATCAAATTTTGGTTCTGAGAACTTTCTGTCACCACCCTCAATAGAGTAAAGTGAAATAACTGCTGTTCCTGAAACCATGCCTGTTCCATCTCCATATGAAGCAGCCAGTGAATCAATAGTACACTTACTTGCATATGTATTAATATACTTAATAAAATGTTTCCACTGATCATAGTTACCTTCATAAGAAATATTAATAGTAGTCTTATATCCCACATAACTTGATGTATAAGAACTTGTGCCATTAGTATTACTTGAAGCAATCTGACCAAACTTATATATAGATGTCTTTGGTGATAAAGACAAACTCTTAACCCATGTTCCTGTAACATCCTCTGTCTTATTGAAGAATTCAATAGTATTAGGCTGTGAACTTCCTGAATCATATTTATCCATAAGCACATTATAAGCCTTTGATAATCTGTCTGTATCTGAAATATACTTCTGTTTGTTATTATTTTTTTCTTTCAGGTCTTTCTTAGTAACTTCCAGGCTTGTCTTCTTATTTGATAATGTATCAACCTGCGATGACAAATTAGAATAACCAAAGAAATATGCAAGTGCCATAATAAGAACTGCCATAACAACTATCAATAATTTTTTATCTCTCTCTGAGATTTTTAACATTCCTTTTAACTTATCTTTATCCATCTGTCACCCCTCCTACTTTGATGTACTAGTTGATGCACTAGTCTTCTGTGTTGAATCAGCAGTTCCACCTACAAATGTACATGATAATGAGAATGTAGCCTGTGAAATTCCCTGACTATCTTTACTTTCACTTATTGTAGGAACATCAACATTAAGAACAGCCGGATTCTTCTCAAGCTGTTGTATAAGTAATGCAACTGCCGCTTTGCTTCCTGCTTTACCTGAAATTGATACCGCACCAGAACTTATTGTTAAACCAGATATAACAACATCACTTGGCATATTCTTTTCAAGATAGTCAACAAAATCCTGCAATGAATCATCACTGTCTGCTGTAAGTGCTGCGAATGCAGCTACATCATTGTACTTATCCTTAACATCATAATAAGAATTAACCAGATCATTAATTGAACTTAACTTCTTAATATCTTTATTTAATCCCATAATCTGGGTATTAAGTGCAACAGCCTGAACAAGTGGAATTAAAACAAGTAACGCCGAAACAGCAACTGCTCCAATAAATCCCACTATAACCATCTTGGTATTTTCCTTTTTAGCACCAGCTTCCTGCATCTTTCTAGGAACGAAATCAACAGGATCAACTACTGCACCTAAGTTAGTAACATAACTTGTAAGAGTTGCCTCTTCTACATAAGCCTTCTTATCAAGAACAATACCTTTAAGTGCCTCAACCTTAGTGATTGGCATATTCAACTCATTAGAAAGAAGTGTTGCAAATCCCTTGATTGTTGTTGAATGTCCGATAAGGTAAGCCTTCTGGATTGAAACTCTGTTTCTTGAAACATAGTAGTCAATTACTCGGTTAATGTTGCTTGCCATATATCTTAATGACTCAGTAACCTCATCACCATCAAATCTTGAATGGAGAAGTGTCTCATTCTGAAGCTTTGTTGTAGCAGCATCATACTTAAGTCCATACTTATCCATAACCGCATTTACAAGCATTGACTTTCCATAAGGAACCATACGCTGTAACTGTAATACATTTTCCTTGAATATATTGATTACAGTACCATCATTTTCCACCTGAATAACAAGACTGACTTCTTCACCAATCTGCTGTTTCATAATCTGATATGTACTGTTACCTGCATAATCAACAAATGCGACTTTAAGTCCCAACGCCTTAGCAAGGTCATAATATGATTCAACAACCTCTGAAGGAACAGCTGCAACCATAATCTTTAACTTCTTCTGTCCCTGATCTTCTATTTCCTGAAGAACTGTGTGCTGGATAATATATTCATCCATATTAACAGGGAAATACTCAGTTGCATTAGCCTGAACAATTTTTTCTATTTTATTAGCTTTAACAATAGGAATAAGGACTTCCTTAGTAGCAAGCCTTGGCGAACTGATAGAAAATACTACACTGTTAGAATTGAATCTGTGTTCAACAAGTACTCCTTTAATTGCATTTGAAAGAGTATCAATATCTACAAGAATACCATCCTCATAGCAGCCCTCTGGTGCAGGAATAGTAACAGTCTTATGAACAGTACTGTTCTTTCCCGATTTAGTGATTTCACATATCTTAATATACTCGTTATTAATAACGATACTTACTAATTTGCCTTTGGCTTTAGCTGCAGCCATAAATCCTCCTATCCAGCTCCCCACATAATAAGCTAATCAATCTAGTTTAATATATATAAATTCTCTGTCTCCATCATTGGTATCTTAATAATTAAAATCCCATCAATGAAAGATAACAGTTAATTATATTCGTACCAAAAAGCATGGCTATCGTAAGCCCTACACACAAATATGGTCCAAATGCAAGCACATGCTCTGCATCCGTAACCTTCATACGGATGGAATGAATGACTGCACCTAAGATGCAGCCAATCAGAAATGCCAGGATTATGCACTTCCATCCTAAGAATAATCCTGCAAACGCCATCAGTTTAATGTCTCCGCCACCGAAAGCGTCAACTCCTTTTACAGCTCGTCCAACAAATAAGCAGACAAGCATAAATCCACTTATAACACAAAACCCTATTAGGTAATCTAATAGGTTCTTGTGATCTAATATTATTCTTATAACTCCCAGCACACCAATTGACACATTTAGTGAAAATGGTATTTCGAAAGTTCTCCAGTCTATGACTGAAATAACAAGAAATATCGAAAACGCAAAACACATAAGTATACTTACCGGATTAAATCCATGTACCAAGAAGACTATCACATACATTATTCCATTGGTCGCTTCAATGATTGGATATTGTGGTGATATCTTTGCTTTGCAATGTCTGCATTTTCCGCCTAATATTATGTAGCTCACCAGTGGTATGAGATCATACCACTGGATTTTCTCGCCACATGTCATACAATGCGAATGTTCTGTAGCTATATTCTCTTTTAAAGGTAATCTGTAAATCAGTACGTTCAAAAAACTTCCGAATACGATACCGTATAGAAAGATAATGAAGTACAGTAATATTTCGTATTGCATAATTATTAGGTCCTTAAATTTTTGTTAGATATGTAATATTAATTACTCTGAAATAAAGTTTCCTGTATTTCTCTTGCAAGCAACAAGATTACTACCATCATAAACACCAACTGAAACCTTACCATTAGCATCGATTTTTACAGTACAAGTCTTTCCCTTTGCAGCAGAAGACTTAAATGTAATACCACCAGCTAATGTATCAGACATTTCATTTTTCATTGCTGAGCTTGCTGCATCATATGCGCTTGATCCACTACCCACATTAAATGAACCGCTAGAAGAATATTCAGCTGCAACATCTTCATTTGACATAGCTGTTATTACTGCCTGTCTTACTGAATCAAGGTTCTGAAGATCTGTAGACTCTCTTGACTTCTCAACATTTCTGATAAGTGTTGGTGCAAGTACTCCAACAAGTACTGCCATGATTGCGATAACTACGATAAGCTCTACTAAAGAGAAACCTTTGTTACCTAATTTTTTCTGTGTTTTTTTCATGTTTCATATCTCCCTTTTGAAATATATTTATATAAATCTGCCATCATAAGCGACATTCATGGCAAATTATATATCTTATTCAACAACCATATTAATATTTGATTTTGTCGTTCCAGCGCCCTCTGCCTCAACTTTAACTTTGCTTCCATAAAATATGGTTATCTTTATCTTAGCATCTTTACATGCCTTCGACTTAAATTGCGCATTAAGAATGCCATCTGAATCAAGTTCTTTTCTTAGTTCTTTATCAAGATTGGTATTCTCGTTATTTATGTTATCCATATATGTCACATATGGTGTCGTCTCATCAACAACTGTAACATATTGTGAATATACATGTTCCGTGGACAAAGCCGTAACAACTGACTGTCGTACAGTATCAAGTGTCTGGACATCAACTGATTCTCTTGATTTTTCAACATTTTTTATAAATGTAGGAGCCATTACACCTATCAAAACAGCCATAATAGCAATGACAACAACAAGTTCAACCAAAGAAAATCCCCTGTTATCTGCTTTTTTCATATTTAGCAATCACCTCATATATAGTCATCTTTTTCATCAAGAACTACCAAGTGTATTATATAACTGAATCATAGGCTGATATATTGCCATAATTAACAGTACTACTACAAAAGCCATAAGGACAATAATAATTGGTTCCATAAGTGATGTAAGTGTCTGTGTCTGTACCTCAACCTCTTCTTCATAATATGTAGCAGAATTAGTAAGCATCTCTTCGACATTACCTGTCTCCTCACCAATGCCTACCATATGTACAACCATTGCCGGAAACAACCCTGTTGACTTTAACTGATTAGAAAGTGGTAATCCAAGCGATACTCCATTCTTAACCTTCTGTAAGCCGTCATAAAACAGAACATTCTTCATAGTTGATGCAGATATTTCAAGTGCATCAATCATTGGCATACCTGCCTGTAAAAGTGTACTCATTGTTCTTGCAAATGAAGCACATGCCGACTTGGTCTGTAATAATCCAAATACAGGTATTTTAAGTTTCAGTTTGTCAAGATTATGTTTTCCATCATCCGTACGCTTGTACATCTGAATTCCAACAACAACACCAACTATAACAAGTATATATATATACCAATAATTCTTCAGACTGTTACTCACCGCAAGAATTGCTCTTGTAGTAACCGGAAGCTCACTATCAAGATCTTCGAACATCGTCATAAAGCTTGGAATAACGAATGTAAGCATTACAATAACTACGCCAATCATTACGCATATAAGAACTATTGGATACATCATTGCTTTTTTTACAATTCCATTAAGCTTGGCATCCTTTTCGAACTGTACAGCCATTCGTGTAAGTGAATTTTCCAAACTACCAGATGCCTCACCTGCTCTTACCATATCGATAAGGATACTTGGAAACGCATCATTCTGTCGCATCGAATCTGATAAATTTTCACCCTTTTCAACATTAGCCTGCGTCTCCACAATAGCCTGCTTTAATTTCTTATTTTCTGTCTGTTCCGCCAGCATCTCCAAGGCATTAATAACGCTGACACCAGCTTTAAGAATACTTGCAAACTGTCTGCAGAATACGCTCATATCTCTAGCAGGAATCTTTTTACCCTTAAATAAAGGAATATTGATATCCTTATCAAGTGCCCCCTGCTTACCAATAGATACTGGAACAAATCCTTGTTCCTTTATCTTTCTTGCTGCCTCTTCTTTGCTTTCAGCCTCAACTGAACCTTTTACATCTTTTCCAGCGGAATTAACCGCCTTGTATGAAAAAGTCTCCATACTTCTCTCCTCATCATTACTAGGATTCCCATCCCAAATTGTGCTATTAGTATAACATAACCATATGAATTTAACAATATTTTCATCAAAATAAACAATATTTTATCAAATGAAATAAACACTTTTTTTATATCATAATATGTCAGCAAATTAATACACCCCAAAATGGGGATATTATCACTAAAACTATATTAATTCAATTTATAAATATCAACAGGTCTTCCAAATGTCGCATCAACGCCCACCTTTTGAATTTGATTTGTTATCTCTAGTTTGTTAAAATATTCCAAAAATTCTTTTTCTGTATGCTCTTCTTCTTTGTTTCTCTCATCAATAATGCTATCTATTTCCAATAAATCGCCAATTGAAGAATTCCCATCAAGATAAGCCATATCTAATATAAGATATAAAGGATCATTCTCGTTAATTTTATCCGATTTAAAATCGGACTGAAGAGCTTTATCATAATTAGTTACATAATAATTCTGCGTATTATATATTTCACATGTATAGCATGTCATAAGCCATGTTTCTTCCGTAACAATTATGCAGTTAGCATTGTTTTCCAGTTGTGTCAGAGTTTTTCCTTCTTCATAATGTTTAAAGAAATAAGGATGTCTTGATAGAATTATACTCAGTACAGAAAAAACAACGCACAATATTACGCAAATAACATTATATATTTTAGCCTTTTTAACAATCACTGATAATATCTTCCAGCTTAATGTTGTAGCAAATACAGCCATAACCGGATAAATCATAAAAATATATCTTGTAGTACAATCCCCCATTGCATATGTAGATGTTCTGGCTGCTGCTATCAAAACAACAAACGCAACCGTGCATATCATAACTATATATGTATATTGAATATGCTTTATATTATTTTTCAAATTTATAAAAACATTTTTTATTTTTTTCTTAGCTTGCTTATATTTTTCCTCTTTCCTAACCAAAAAGCATATTGGAATAATAAAAAAAGCCGCTATTAATATTCCATATAAGACATATGTCCAAAACATTGTTTTCCATATAGAATTATGAATTCCAAACAAATCATTTGTTAAATAAGCCCAATAAATTTTATTTTGCCATACCGTTGAAAGACTTTTGGCTCTGTATGTTAATTGGTTACTATCCCCTATTATCTGGCTGATTCTACTTGGAAATACAACAAAAGATATTGCCACACTAGACAGCATCATGAATCCGAATGCAAAAAATTTTTTAATCTTTTTGCTTATCAGATAATACAGGCAATACATAACTGTAATAATAAATGCAAAAGGCAAAAACAGATTTAAAGTAAAACAGCCCAATATATTAATCAGAAATATTTTCAAATACAGCTTCCATTGTCCGCTGTTATTTTCTTCATATAACTGGTGCATATAATACAAAAGCATTACTCCAAACATTACTGCAACTGCATAGATTCTCAAAAATACAACTATATTACAAGCTCCAGCCGTAAAACCAAAGAAAAAAGCAGATAGCAATCCTGCATTTTCATTTTTCGTTACGCTTCTTGCCAATTTATAAATATATATTTGCATTATAATAAAGCATGCCAGATTCAATCCAAAACAATACCACTTTGACCATTTTCCCCAAAAAAACGAACACACAAAATGTAATAACATATATCCCAACGGAGGATTATAATCATTAGCTGCATTTTTATATACCGCAGCATAATTAAAAATCTCATCTTTTTCTACTGTTATGTATCTTCTCAGCACATCTGTACTTACCCATTCGTCACAATTTTTTGGCTTTCTCCCTACATCCGTTGAACATACATGCTTTCCTTCTGTACTATTAGCAAATCCATAATTCCACAATTCATCAGAATGATATCCTTGTTTTTCAACATTAAATACGCATGCAATATATATAACCTGAATTAATATAATCACCACCAACATCAGATAATTTTTATTTATTTTATTCATCATCAATTATTTCCTTTTTATAATTTAATAAATCAAAAGCATTATTTTAAATATAAAGTAATGTTCTTGTATTTTATATCATACTTTCCCGCATAACTACATTCGAAAAGTAGGGTTATTTTAAATATTATAATAAACAAAATCAATTTTATCCACTACAATGCATGTAAAAAGGCAGTTCAAAACCATCTTAATAGTTTCAAACTGCCTTGCATCTGTTTTATTTCTATTACTCCATATCTGGAATCTTAAACCCTGTATTAATCATATTCGCCCGAAGCTTTTCTACACTTATGCCAAGCTTTTCTGCTCCTTTTTCCATACTTATGCTCTTGTCTTCCACAAGCGAATATATCATCCGGTTGCATTTTGCCCTTTCTTCTGCTCTTCCTTTTTCTATTCCAATCTGAATTCCCCTGTCCTCAAGCCTCTGTGCAACATCACACATATTGCTCACTCCTTCCTTATCTGCCAACAACTTTTCATACCTGTTATCCCCGGTCATAACCGATAAGAATTTAAGTATCTCATCCACATGCTTAATAGTCGTCTTATCATCCGGTATGTAATCTTTATTCTTTCTCTTGTTAACAAAGAAATTAGCGACTATCTTAAAATCACTTTTAAATTTCGATATCTGCTCATCCGTCAGCCATGCTATCTCAAACACATTGGCTTTAACATCATTGACATACTTATCCAGACCATCCGGCACATTTATCAGTGATTTAATATTAGATGGTGCTGTCCACTTTCTATCTGTTCCATAATACAATACCATCGTTATTACAGGCACTATTGTTTTCTTATCATGCTGTCCCCTGTATGAAGCACCCTCATAACCAAATATCCTTACCGGCATCCTGCTCTCAACCTTCGTCTGATTCTCTATGCCATAAAGAACTATGTCTGTGTCACCTTTTCTCCAGTATTTCGCAACATCTCTTTCCTGCTCATGCAATTTCCCGGAATCATCCTTATACTGCGAATGAACTGTTGTATTAACCAGTGAACTCTCTTCAACAGTATCTTCCCCATCAAACAACAATACATTAACTATATCAGCAAATATATCATTGTTATCCTCTAAAACCTTTTCTGATAAATCCTTTTGTTTCATTTGTCTGTATCAGTCAGATATAACCTTTTAATCATCTTAACTATATAATTAATATACTCTTTTGTCAATACCGTAATTACGATATTTTAAATAAAAAAATTGTTATAACCGATGTCATTAATATAACACCGGTTATAACAACTTTCTTTCTTATATCACTTCTCATTAGTTCCCTTTAAATTTTCCATGAACTCTTCAAGTTCTTCCCTTGCATTATCACTAAGTTCCTGATATGTCTCAATCAGCATATATTCTTTTGAATCTTTGTCAACAGCCACATAATCTACCTGCTTGCGTGAATTACCCTTGCCTTCTGATCCTGTAAGAAGCTGATACGGTGATACGCCTAATACCTCGCATATTATCATTATCTTATCTGCTGATGGATTATTTCCTTTTCTTTTCCAGTCACTGACCGTACTCTGGGAAATTCCTGTCTTGCTGACAAACTCTGCCTGAGACATTCCTTTTTCTTCAAGATACTTATATACTCTCTCACCTATCTGCATTTTTCACCCTTGAATTAATTATCATACTCACACATTAGAAGAACTGATTAACTCTCTTCGTAACATAACCAACATCCTGCGCATAACTTACCGCATTCTCCGCATCAATAATTCCTTTATTATACAAATCAAGAAGTGCATCATCCATAGATATCATTCCGTCTTTTCTGCCTGTCTGAAGAACACTTGTAATCTGATAAGTCTTAGCCTCACGGATAAGATTCTTTATAGGAATAGTTCCATGCATTACCTCAAATGCAGCTACTCTTCCTCTCCTGTCGGCTGTCGGTATAAGCTGCTGTGAAATAACAGCTTCAAGAACAACCGCAAGCTGGATTCTTATCTGCTGCTGCTGGTGTGGCGGAAATACATCAATAATTCTGTCGATAGTTGCCGCCGCTCCGATTGTATGAAGTGTTGACAATACAAGATGTCCTGTCTCAGCAGCTGTTATAGCTGTTGATATAGTCTCAAGGTCTCTCATCTCACCAACAAGAATAACATCCGGATCTTCTCGGAGTGCTGCCCTTAATGCATCTGCATAAGAGCGTGTATCAAGTCCGATTTCTCTTTGGTTAATCATGGCTTTGCGGTGGCTGTGAAGATACTCTATAGGATCTTCAAGTGTTATTACATGTGCATTACGGTCATCATTAATCCTGTCAATCAGTGAAGCTAACGTTGTAGACTTACCTGATCCGGTAGGTCCTGTTACTAGCACAAGTCCTCTCTTCTTGGAATGTAGGTCAATAACAGACTTAGGTACACCAAGACTTTCCGGTGAAGGAATTTCTGTTCCTACAATTCTCATTGCACATGCAACCGAACCTCTCTGTCTGAACACATTAACTCTGTATCTGCCTATATTCGGGATTGAGAAGGAGAAATCCAGTTCTCCTCTGTCCTTAAAAAGATTCTCCTGTCTCTCATCCATAATATCAAGAATAAGTTTTTCACAATCTTCCGGAGTAAGCTTAGGATATTCAAGATCAACAAGTTCTCCATTAATTCTTACTCTCGGAGGAAGTCCTACTGTAACATGGACATCACTCGCCTTTTTTTCTTTTGCTATTGTAAGCAGCTGCTCCACCGTAAACATAATATAACCCCCATCATGCAGCCATTAATCAATCTGCTCTAATTCTATTTCAACAATTTCATTGTCATCTGCCATGCTGGCTGATGAACTAACTGCTGGTGATACTGATGTTGCTGCTGACGCTGCCGGTTTCTTAGCTGCTCCGGCATTCTTTGCATTAGGCTGTGAATCATCTTCCTCTGCCTCATAAGTAGCCTTAACCATCTCAGCAATTGTTGTAACACCTTCCTTAACAGCATTAGTAGCTGCCATCTTAAGGGTATTCATTCCCTCACTGATTGCCTGCTTCTTAATCTCATCTGCATCAGCATGTTTAGAAATAAGTCTCTTAATAGAAGGGGTTATCTTCATAATCTCATAGATACCAAGTCGTCCATAGTAACCCGTTCCATTACAAAGCTTACAGCCGCATGGCTCATATACTGTAAATGGTTCATCCGGATCAAGACCTAACATTTCCTTCTCAGCCGCACTTGCCTCTTTAGGCATCTTGCAATCACACAGCTTTCTTACAAGTCGCTGTGCAATAATACCAACAAGTGAGTCAGCAATAAGATAAGACTCAATTCCCATATCTTCAAGACGGGCAACAGAACTTGCCGTACTGTTAGTATGCAATGTACTAACAACCAAGTGACCTGTGATAGATGCTCTTACCGCAATCTCAGCAGTCTCACCATCTCGGATCTCACCGATCATGATAATATCCGGATCCTGTCGGAGGATCGAACGCAGTGCAGATGCAAAGGTCAGATCCACCTTATTATTCACCTGGATCTGATTGATCCCTTCAATATCTGCTTCTACCGGATCTTCAACAGTCACAATGTTGACCGCCTCTTTATTAAGCTCACTCAGCGCCGTATATAATGTGGTAGACTTTCCGCTTCCGGTAGGTCCTGTAACAAAAATAATACCATAGGGTGCAGACAGCATATGGTCAAAGCGTCTCAGTTCATCCGGTGCAAGTCCCAGCTCTTTTTTGTTTTTGGTGAGACTCAGCTTGGAGGAAATACGCATAACGATCTTCTCTCCATGTACTGTAGG
>OIZF01001316.1_pt1 | contig 14754 bp, 16 predicted proteins | sample 1588471 | NCBI WGS metagenome assembly OIZF01 (sample SAMN03283279) | human gut metagenome | biome: human-associated habitat; material: feces | host: Homo sapiens | place: Peru | collected 2012
TTACAAAATAATTTAAATAACTATGCTTTACAAAGTGAATTAGACAAAACAAATACAAATATAGAAAATTTATCTAGTATATCTTCATTGAATACATCAAAAATAGATAATTTAACAAATCAATTTAATAATCCTAAGAGTTTAAAATATATTTATACAACAACCATTACTTCTGATACTGCTGGGATAAATAATGCCCTATTAAGTTATTATAAAAGTATGCCATCTATTTCTATGGACACTGTTTTAGTTTCTGATAATAAAGGTGGATCTTTCCTTGGTGGTGGAGTATATGTTATAACTATGTACAAAATTAATGATTTGTATGGTTCTATGGTAGGATATCAATATGCTCCCACCGGTGTTACTAAATTATATATATCAGTAGTAGAGGGAAAACTTGGACAATATGTTAAAAACTAGAACAATTTTGTTCTTTTTTTGTTATGTAAAAAGTAGTAGAAAAGAAAGAGAAAAAATGTTATAATGTTGAAGATAGGAGGATTAAGATGGAGATTAACGAGTTATATATATATTATCAAAATAATTTAAATAAAATAAATGAATTATGGAGGTTACTTTGAACCTGAAAAAAAACAAAAACGTATTCAAGAATTAGAAAATAAAATGAAGGAATCTAATTTTTGGAATAATAAAAGAGAAAGCGAAAAGGTAATTACAGAGTTAAATCAACTAAAAAAACAAATAGAAGAATTTTCTAGTTTAAAAGAACAAATAGAAAATAACATAGAAATGCTATCTTCTTTAAAGGAAAACACTGACTTAGAAATGCTATCTTTATTAGAAGAAGAAAACAAAAAAATAAGTGAAGAACTAGAAAATTTACAAATAGAATTATTGTTAAACGGTCCCTATGATAAAATGAATGCAATTGTAGAAATTCATTCAGGGGCTGGTGGAACAGAAGCACAAGATTGGGCGAATATGTTATATCGTATGTATGATAGATATTTTCATAAAAAAGGTTATAAGATTGAAGTTGTTGATATACAACCTTGTGATGATGCAGGAATTAAGAGTGTGACAATGATTGTAAAAGGTGAAAATATATTCGGCCATTTAAAGGGAGAAAAAGGGGTACATCGTTTAATTCGTATTTCACCATTTGATTCAGGTGCTAGAAGACATACTTCATTTGCTTCTGTAGATGTAACTCCCTTATTTGATAACAGCGTAAATATAGAGATTAATCCAAATGACTTGAGAATAGATGTCTATAGAAGTAGTGGATGTGGCGGACAAGGTGTTAATACAACTGACTCGGCGGTTCGAATTACGCATCTACCTACGAAAATTGTTGTAACTTGTCAAAATGAAAGAAGTCAAATTCAAAATAAAGAAAGAGCCATGGAAGTTTTAAAAAATAAGTTATATCAACTAGAATTAGAAAAAAAAGAAAATGAATTAAAAGGCATCAAAGGAGAAAATATGGATGTTAATTTTGGATCTCAAATCAGGACGTATGTTATGCATCCATATTTCATGGTAAAAGATCATCGAACAAATGTGGAAACGAGTAATGTAGAAAAGGTATTGGATGGAGATTTAGATTTATTTGTGACATCCTACTTGAAAAGAGGGGAAAAATGAAAAAGAAAGAAAATTCAAATATTATAAAAGCAATTTATAAAAAAGATCGATTAATTCGAATTAGTCAATTTTTATTGGGATTATTTATTATATCAGCTGCTTTTAACTTATTCATTTTACCAAGTAAAATTGTATATGGAATGAGTGGTATTGGTATTATTTTAAATAAGGTATGTGGGGTAGAACCATCTACTGTTATTTTGATAGGAGATATTTTGTTATTAATATTAAGCTTTATCATGTTAGGTTATGATAAAACAAAAAGTTCTATATTAGGTTCTTTATTTTATCCTATTATGGTGAAATTAACTGCTTTTCTTCCTAATTATATTGATGTGGGTGGTTCAGAACCATTAATGATGACTTTATATGGAGCTGTATTAAGTGGGTTTGGACTTGGACTGATCTTTAAGGCTGGATATACAACAGGCGGAACGGATGTACTAAATCAAATTGCTTCCAAATATTTAAAAATGTCTATTGGTAATGCCATGTTAATCACAGACGGTTTAATTATTTTAGGTGGTGTATTTGTCTTTGGATGGACACAAGTAATGTACTCTATGATTTCTTTATACATTATTAGTATGATGACAGATAAAGTTATTCTTGGTATTTCTCAAAGAAAGGCATTCTATATTGTCACAAATGAAGAGTCAAAAGTAAAAAAATTTGTTATGGAAGAGTTAAAACATGGTGTAACAGAATTAAGAGCAGCTGGTGGTTTTACTGGTAAAAATAAAGCAGTATTAATGTGTATTATTCCAACTAGTGAATACTATAGTTTTAAAGAAGGAATTCACCAGATTGATAAAAATGCATTCTTTGTTGTTACAGATGCCTATGAAGTATATGGAGGTGAGTAGATGGATGTTATTAAAATGACGCATGTCAAAAAACAGTATAAAAATGGTGTAACAGCTATTCATGATATGAACTTAAATATTGAAAAAGGCGATTTCGTTTTCATTATTGGTTCTACTGGATGTGGAAAATCTACTTTAATCAAAATGATTTACCGTGAAGAAAAACCAACAAGTGGAAAAATAATGGTTGGCGGAGTAGATGTTGCTAAATTAAGAAATAGTAAAGTTTACAAAATTAGAAGAAAAATCGGTGTTGTATTTCAAGATTTTAAATTGTTAAATAAATCAACAGTATACGAAAATGTAGCTTTTGCTTTAGAAGTATTAGGATTGCCTAAATCAGAAATTTACTCAAAAGTAGTAAAAGCATTAGATTTAGTCGGATTAAAACATAAGGCTAAACAATATCCAACGCAACTTTCTGGTGGAGAACAACAAAGAGTAGCAATCGCTAGATCTATTGTAAACGGACCTAAATTGTTAATTTGTGATGAACCAACAGGAAATTTGGATGAAGTAACTAGTATGGAAATTATGAATGTACTAGAGGAAATAAATAAAATGGGAACCACTATTATCATGGTTACACATGATACTGACATTGTAAATAGAATGAAAAAAAGAGTAATTTTATTAGATAGTGGAAGAATTTTAAAAGATTTTGAGAAAGGAACTTATAATCATGAGAGCGTTAAGAATCATTAGTCGTAATATAAGAGATTCTTTTAAGGGAGTATTTCGTAATTTTTCATTATCCATTGCTTCTATCTCTTGTATTGCTATTACCTTAATTGTGGTATCAATTTCCATTATTTTATCCGACAATGTTAACAATTTTGCTACTTTAGTAGAAGAGGATGTAACTATTGTGACTTTTTTAAGTAATGATATTTCTTCAGAAAGAGTTAGTGAAATTAATGCTGAAATTAATAAATTAGATAATATTGCAAATGTTTCTTATGAGTCAAAAATGGAAATTGCAGATGAAATGAAATCTTCTTCTGATGTTTTTAAGAATTTAATGGAAGATTGGACGGAGGATGAGAATCCTTTACAAAGTACGTATTTAGTAAAAGTAAAAGATATTGAAAAAATAGGAGAAACGGCCAATCAAATCAAAAATATTGAAGGAGTTAGTGTGGTTAAATATGGAGAGGGTATGGTAGAACAATTAGTAACCGTATTTGATATGGTTCGTAAAATATCGATTGTTATTGTAGCTGCCTTAGTTGTTGTTACTGCTTTCTTAATTACAAACACTATTAAAATTACTATTTTTTCAAGAAAAAGAGAAATTGAAATTATGCGATTAGTAGGAGCTTCTAATTTAAATATAAAAATACCATTTATTTTTGAAGGATTGCTACTTGGAATGTTAGGTTCGATTGTTCCTATCTGTCTAACCATTTATGGATATATTGCTCTTTATGATCATTTTAATGGTCAATTATTCTCACCATTTATTCAATTAATGAAACCGCAACCATTTGTTTATTTTGTTTCCTTAATTTTACTAGCAATTGGTGTGGTAGTAGGTATGTTTGGAAGCTTAAATGCTGTTAGAAAACATTTAAAAGTATAAAAAGGAGATTTAAAATGTTAAATGAAATAAAAAAAGTATTGTTAAAACCTTATAATGAACAATTAGATGAATATAGTTCTTACAAAGAAAAATTTGATGAACTTCAAGATAAGATTGTATCAGAACATTCAGAGCAAGAATATGCAGAACAAAAAAAAGAGTTGAAAAATGAATATAAAATTTCAAAAGATAAAGAAACATATAACAAGCATTTAGAACAAATTATGGGGGAATATAAGAAAAAATTAGATCTTTTTTCAGAAAATTTAGAAACTTATAATACCATGAAATCTCGTTTAGCTTCTTGGAATGTTTACGAAATTAAAAGACAAATGGAAAAAATTAATAAAGCAAATACACTAGAAGAATTAAATCTTACAATAGATCAAGCAAGAGAAATTTGTAATGAAAATGGAATAGAATTCCGTATCGATTTAGATCAAATGTAATATGAATATTATTGGATTAAATGAATCACTTGGTATTCCTTATCGTTATCAGAAAAAAGTAAAAAGTATGCACGATCATATTATAGAAGGGGTATACCAAAATTTAAAAAAAGATGTTTCTTATTATATCAATGATTTTTCCATGTTTTTTAATAAAACACATCATATAAGAGATAGTTTTTCTCATAATTTAACTATAAAAGAAATAAAATTGTTAATTCAATATGGAAATGAAGCTGCTAGAAATAATTTTTTCACAAAACTCTTTATTCCAAAATCATTAAGTAATTTAAATCCGATTACAGATGTTGATGATAAAAAAATAGTAGATGTTTTAAAAGAAGATGACAATATTATTTTGTATGCTAGTGGTGTGAATGATATTATGTATGATTTAAATGCTTGTTTTTATAATGTGACATTTAATTCAAAAAGAAGAAAAGAAGTACTTCTTCAATTAGATAAAAATTTGATTCAAAAAACTTTAGAGAAAATAGAAGATAATTTTAAAATGTTTTTATCTATTAATCCTCGTACAACTCTATTTGTTTTTAATTTTTCAATTGAATTATATTGTCCTAATTTCATTTATCCATTTGCTAAAAACTGGAAAAGTATGAAAATTTTATTGCAATTTGTAGAACAATATAATGAAGCTTTAAAACAACTAACAGAAAAGTATCATTTTATCTATATTGACAATAGAAGGCAATACAACATAAAAGAAAGAACAAGGAAAATTATTGAATGTATCAGTAATACAAAAGTATCAAAACAAGAAAATTCTTTTGCTTTTTCCTACGATGATTTAGGATTAAATGGTTTTTTAGAAGAACAAAAAAAGTGGATAACTTTTTATCAAAAACAAGAAAAAAGTAAAAGAAATGAAGAAAAAATCAAAGAACATTTATTAGATGTTAGTATAGTTCAAAAAATAATGGAGGATATATGAAAAAAATAACAATTAATATGTTATCCAGTGCTGATAAAGTGGCCGGTCAAGGTGTAGGAAGTGCTTATTTAGAACAGGTAGCATTAATAAAGGAAAACTGTTCTGATCTTTTTGATGTAACAATTAATGGAGGTATTCATTATGATATTATGCATCATCATACAGTAGATCCTATTAATTACATTAAAATGAAATTAACACATGGTGTGAATGTAGCTTATGTTCATTTCTTACCAGACACACTGGATGGCAGTATCAAATTACCTAAAATGTTTTTTGGAATTTTTAAAAATTATGTTACGAAATTCTATAAGACAGCTGATCATTTAGTTGTTGTAAATCCTATTTTTATTAATGAATTAGTTAAATTTGGGATTGATAAAAATAAAGTAACATATATTCCAAATTATGTTTCAAAAGAATCTTTTTATAAAAAAACAGAGAAAGAAGTGGCATTATTAAAAGATAAATATTGTTTACCAAAAGATAAATTTATTATTCTTGGAGTAGGTCAGGTTCAAACTCGAAAAGGGGTAAAAGATTTTATAGAGGTAGCTAAACAAAATCCAGATTTATACTTTGTTTGGTGTGGCGGTTTTTCTTTCGGAAAAATAACAGATGGTTATCAAGAATTAAAAGAAATATGGGATAACCCTCCTCAAAATGTAAAATTCTTAGGAATTATTCCAAGAGCAGAAATGAATGATATTTATAATATTGCTGATGTCTTATTTATGCCATCTTATAATGAATTATTTCCAATGTCTATTTTAGAGGCTGTTAATTTACAAAAACCAATTTTATTAAGAAACCTAGAATTATATGAAGATATTTTATTCCATAAATATTTATATGGTGAAAATAATGAAGATTTTAGTGAACAATTGAAAAAATTAAGTAAAGATAAAGATCTTTATGAAAAAGCATCTAAATTTTCTAAAGACATTAGCGATTATTATTCAAAAGAACATGTAGCAGATTTATGGAGAGATTTTTACGTGAAAGTATCTAAAAAATAGATACTTTTTGTATAATAAAATATTATTTTTATAAAATTTAGTAAAATAGTTTATTTTTTTGATATAATATTTCACTTGAAAAGAGGAACAATATGACAAAATTTATTTCTGAACTAATTACAGAAAATACACCAATTTTAAAATTGACTGATAAAATGTATTCAACAAAAGAACAAGAATTAAAAGAAAGAAATGAAAAATATAGAGTGTTAGACTTAGATTGTACGCTCTCTAGATTCTATATTAATTATTTGTATTTTCAAAATCAAAAGTGGTATTATTTTAAAATGGAAGACTTAAAAAATGATGATTTTCCTTTTTCCTTTATCGATGAATTGATGGGAGCTTATTTAAGCAGTTATATTGGATTACCTGCCGTTTCTTATCAGATAGCAGGTACTAAAAAAAATAATCATGAGAATTTTGGTATTGCTTCTCTAAACTTTAAAAAGCTAGGATTTCGTTATATGACTTTTCATAAATTATGCGAGCATTATGAGTACTTAGATAATATAGAAAGAATTCAATTTTTAAAATCTATGTGTATTGATTTTAAAAATGAAGAAATATTAATGAGTCATATATTTAAATTATTTGCGCTTGATATTTATATGATTCAAAAGGACAGATGTGATATTAATTTACAATTTCAAGTAGATCAAAAAACTTCTTTTTTTGATCTTGCACCATTATATGATTTTTCTAATTGTCATTTTTGTATAGATTCTACTGGAATTAAACTGAATAATCCAATGGGTGTATTAGATGATTCTACTATACCAGAATTGCTACAGAATTTTCCAATGTTTCAAAAAGAATTAGAATTTATTTTTCAATTTTCTTTGAAAGAAGTATGGAAAAAAATAAGTATAGATTATTGTTTTAATCAAGATAGTTCTTTCTATGATAGAATTTGTAATTACTATGAAATAAAAGAAGAAAAAATCAAAAAATATATAAAACAGATATCAAAAGATGTACAAATATAAGACATTGTAGTATAATAATCTTATCTTAATTATTGTTTGAAAGAGTATTTTAGTTTAATTTTCAAAGAGAGAGTATGATTGGTGAAAATACTTAAAATAGAGTAAAAGAAGACATTAAACAGAGGATAATCGTGTTTTCGCGTTAAGAAATTGAGTGTATAGAATATCTATAAAGTAAGGTGGTACCGCGGTTAATTCGTCCTTACAATAGGTATTTTTTTGCTTTTCAGGAGGTATTTATGATTAAAAATTTGGCTGCAAGGTATAAAAAAACAAGAATTCAAGAGGGAATTTATGTATATCGATTTGTAGAGGTACTACAAAATGTAGAATATAATGCTTTGGAAGATACAATAGAAATTGTAAAAAACGAAGAAAAGAAAACGATATATGATATGGAAGATGTAACATTCACTATTACGGATGAAAAAAATTGTTTTAGTGATTACACAGATATTGATACTTTAAGGGAACTTTATGGGGATTTAAAAGAAGAGGAAATTTTAGAACAATTTAAAGAGAATTGTACTTCTTTTATCCGTTTTGGAATATTTGATGAAAAACAGGAGTCTCTTAAAATTGTGAGTTCAAAAATTGATGATTTGTTAAAAGCTGAGCCAGAGGAAAATTCATTTACTTTTGCTTTAATGAGTTATATAAATGATAATGAGATTCAAGCGATTATCCCATATGAAGTATTAAAACAAATGATAAATGACATGGAAAAAGAGAAAAATGATAAAGTATTAAGAGCTTTATGTCAAATAAAAAACTCTGCTGAATTTCTTTTGAGCCAACAAGAAGACTTACAATCACAAGAGGAAGAAAAGGAAGAAGAAGTTCAAGAAAAAGAGGAACTAGATATTAATCAAGATTTAAATTCTTTAGTTGGATTACATGATATTAAAAAAGAAGTAGAAAAATTAAAAGCTTATTTATCTTTCCTTAAAAATAGTGAGGGTAAGTTAAATCTAGAAATTCCTAATTTAAATATGGTTTTTTATGGAAATCCAGGGACAGGTAAAACTACAGTAGCTCACATTATTTCAAAAATATTATATTCGTTAGGTTATATTAAATCGGATCAATTTAAGGAAGTAACAACGGGTGACTTTATAGCCGGTTATGTTGGACAGACAGCTATAAAAACGAAAGATTTGATTAATAAAAATAAAGGTGGAGTAATTTTCATAGATGAAGCTTATTCTTTTGATTCTAAAGCCCAAGATTTTGCTGATGAAGCTTTGGTAGAAATATTAAAGGAAATGGAAAAGAAGGATACCGTTTTCATCTTTGCTGGATATACCGAGGAAATGAAAAACTTTATTAGTATGAATCCAGGTATCCAGTCAAGAGTAAGTACTTATTTGGAATTTAAAGATTATTCAATCGAAGAACTGATGGATATTTTTCAAAGTAAAATAGAAAATAGTAAATTAAAAATAACAGAAGAAGCATTACATCAAGTAAGACAAATAGTCGAAAAGGTTGCATATTCTGATAAAAAATTTGGAAATGCTCGATTCATAATACAATTATTTAATAAAATATTGATGTACCATGCTTTAAATACAGTAAATGAGAAGGATGAGAAAGTTATATATACGATAACAGAAAACGACATAACGGAACAACTATACCAAGAATTAAATATTAATAACAAACAAAAAACAATTGGATTTAAAGGAGGAAATTTATGATACAAAAACCAAAAGGAACTTATGATGTTTATGGAGAAAATGGTAGAAAAATACTAGCACTTCAGAATTTATTAGAAGGATTAATGGAAAAATATAATTATGAATATGTTAGAACTCCACTTTTCGAATCTAGTGAATTGTTTCATAGAGGAGTAGGTGTTACTACAGATATTGTAACAAAAGAAACATATGACTTTAAAGATAGAGGCGATCGAAACATGACACTTCGTCCAGAAGGAACAGCTGGTGTCGTTAGAAGTTATGTGGAAAATAAAATGTATGGAAATCCGAATCAGCCTGTTAAAACTTGGTATATGGGACCTATGTATCGTTATGAAAGACCACAATCAGGAAGATTTAGAGAATTTTATCAATTTGGTGTAGAAGTGTTTGGGACAACAGATCCAGCTAGTGATGCAGAAGTAATTAGTATACCAGTTAATTTTTATAAGATCTTAGGATTAAAAGAAATTAAAGTAAATATTAATTCTTTAGGGGATAAAGAATCGAGAGAGAATTATCGAAATGCTTTAATAGAATATTTTAAACCATATATTGATACTTTATGTGATGATTGTAAAGAAAGATTTCTAAAAAATCCATTACGTATTTTAGATTGTAAGGTAGATGGAGACAAAGAATGTATGAAACATGCTCCTAAAACAATTGATTATTTAAACGAAGCTAGTAAACAACATTTTGAAAAGGTATGTAATTATTTAAATCAGATGAACATTGAATATATTATTAATCCAAATGTAGTAAGAGGACTTGATTATTACACACATACCGTATTTGAAGTAGAGGCCAATGTAAAAGGATTTGGTAGCCAAAATGTCCTTTGTGGAGGGGGAAGATATGATAGTTTAGTCGAAACAATTTCTGATGTATCTTCGCCAGGAGTTGGTTTTGCTCTAGGATTTGAACGTTTATTAACAGCACTTGAGTTTGAAAACATTCCATTAGTGGAGGAATCCTCATTAGATCTTTATATTATTCCAGTAAGTGAAAATGAAAAAGATTATGGCATGGGATTATTAAATGCTCTTCGCTTAAGTGGATTTAGTGCAGATATTGATTTTCAAAATAGGAATGTAAAAGGAAACTTTAAACAGGCAGATCGTATGAATTCCAAGTTTATTATTTTACTTGGAGAAGAAGAAGTAAAATCAAAAATTTTAACGGTTAAAAATAATCATACAAAAGAAGAATATAAAGTATCTGTAGAAGATCTAATTGATTTTTTAGATGAAAAACTAGATAATTGTGAATGTGGATGTTGTGATGGAGAGTAGTTACTTAGAATATGATTTCAAATAATGGTTAGTAAAACATATGTGACAATAGTAGAAAGAAAAGCATTGACTTTTATTATCATTCAAACGAAGTTATTAGTGAAAATTACAAAATACACTATTGATAGAGAATATATTTCATATGATGAATTATATCTTTATAATGAAAAGCAATGATTTAATTTATTAAAAAAAGAGGATATTTATTAAAAAAATAGAAAATGAATTTAAAAACAAAAAAGTAGTAGATTTACTAATAGTATTTTTGCTACCTGAAATAAGAAAATGATTCCTCTTATGAGCAATAAAAGATGGAGGTAGATATAATGAAGATAAATGAATTAAAAAATCATTTAAATGAGGAAATTGAAATACAAGCATTTGTTGAAAATGTAAGAAATATTAAATGGGTTCAATTTGTTATTCTTAGAGATATCACAGGAAAAGTTCAAATAACAATTGAAAAATCATTAGAAGAAAACAAAGAAATGGTAGAACTAGTAGAAAATTTAACAAATGAGAGTACTGTAAAAGTAAAAGGAAAAGTAATAGAAAATGAAAATGTTAAATTAAATGGCATGGAGATTATTCCAAGTAGTATAGAGGTAACATCTTGCTCTGAACCAGAATTACCAATCAATTATAAAGATTTAGAAAATGTTAATTTAGATACAAGATTAGATTATCGTTTTTTAGATTTAAGAAATGAAAAGAATGCTTTAATTTTTAAAGTACAAAGTACTTTAGTAAGATATATGAGAGAATATTTATATCAAAATAATTTTACAGAAATTCATACACCAAAGTTAATTGGAGCCGCTAGCGAATCAGGAAGTGAAGTTTTTGAAGTCAAATACTTTGAACGATTAGCCTATTTAGCGCAATCTCCACAGTTCTATAAACAAATGGCAATGTCTGCCGGATTTGAAAGAATTTTTGAAGTTGCTCCTTGTTTTAGAGCAGAAAATTCTAATACAAACAGACATGCTACAGAATTTACTTCTTTCGATGTAGAATTTAGTTATATCAATAGTTATGATGATGTAATGAATTTAGAAGCTGAAATGATTACTTATGGACTAAAACATACAAAAGAAGAATTAGGAGATAAAATTAAGGAAGTTTTTGGTGTTGATATTGTTGTTCCAACATTACCTTTTCCTAAAATGACAGTAGCTGATATTTATAAAGAAATAGAAGAAAGATATGGATATACTGTAGAAGAATCTGAAAAAACAGATTTAACGACAGAAGCAGAAAAATTAGTTGGTAAATTAGCAATGGATAAATATGGTCATGAATATATGTTTGTTACTGAATTTCCTGCTGAAAAACGACCATTTTATCATATGAGAGATGAAAATGGTATTTTGCAAGGCTATGATTTAATTTGGAAAGGAATGGAAATTACTTCTGGTGCCCAGCGAGAACATAGATATGATAAATTATTGACATCAGCAAAAGAAAAAGGACTAGGAGAAGACGTTAAATTCTATCTAGAATTCTTTAAATATGGTTGCCCTCCACATGGTGGATTTGCTATTGGAGTAGATAGACTTACGATGTTAATTTTAGGTGTTCCAACCATTAAAGAATCACAATTTTTATTTAGAGGCCCAAACCGTTTAAACCCATAATAGTAAAAATAAAGGACTTTACAAGTTATTGTAAAATGAAAACAGATGCTTGAAAAAAGTATCTGTTTTTATTATAATGTTATTGGAAAATAGGTGACATGTATGAAAGATATCATTAATATTATTATAGGAAAAGAAGACATTAGTGTATTAGATAAATATCATTCTGTTGATACTGAAATTTTAAAGAGATATAAAGAAATTGTTTGTTTATTTATTCATTATGGAAAAATATTATATCAAAAAGGGTTATTATTAGAACAATTAATTACCATAACGCAGAATTTTTTCCAAGGATATTCTAGCAATCCTATCTTGGCTAATTATTATACTTATGGAGAAAACCAAGATAAAATAGATGATGAAGTCAAAAAAATGATAAAAAGAGAAATGGATCAATTAAATGTATTTTTTACTTTAGATGAAATTAGTATGGAAAACGCTATTTCAAGTGAGAGTGGTATAGAACAAAATAAAACACTTTCTTTATCTAATGGTCACCCAATAGGAACAGAAACTGGTTTTGCTTCCCCTTTATTATTGGCTATTTTAACAGCCACTATAGAAATTACAACATTAGTTTATATATTTATGCAAGCAATGGAATAACATTGCTTTTTAAATCTTAAAATATAGTATGAAAAAAATAAAATTAAAAAAAAGAAAGCACTCTAAATTAAATTTTTTTCTTTTTGTTATTATTTTAATGATCATAAGTATTGTTTTTTTATTTACGTATATAAACAAAAAGATTACCCCTGTTTTTTTAGAGTATGCTGAGTTTCAAGCTAGTAAAATTGCTACATATGTGATTAGTAAAGCAATCGATGAGGAGGTATCTAAAAACTTAGACATAGAAGATTTATTTATATCTTCAAAAGATTCAAGTGGCAATATAAAATCAATAGATTTTAATCCTATTACCATTAATAAAATATCTAATTTAATTAAATCCAATATTTTTGAGTATTTAGAAGATTTGGAAAATGGTAATATAGAAAAAATAAAAAATACGGCTTTATTTAGTAGTCGAATTAATGAGGGAATTGTATTTGAAATACCAAGTGGTATTGTTTTTAATAATGTTTTATTAGCAAATATTGGTCCTAAGGTTCCTGTCAAATTAAGTTTAACGGGAGATATTTTAACAAATATTCATACAAAAGTTACAGATTATGGTATTAATAATGCTGTAGTAGAAGTGGTCATTAATGTAGAGGTTTATGAACAAGTTATTTTACCTTTTACGACAAAAAGAGTTACGATCAATACCGATATTCCGATTGCCGTTAAATTAATTCAAGGTGAAATTCCTAGTTATTATTTTAATAATTTAAAAACAAGTTAATCAATTCATGGTATAATAAATCTAGAGGTGAATTATGAAATACATAATAATAAATGACCAAACATACCAATTAATTGAAAACTATAAAGATGCTTTTATTTTGGAGGATATAGAGACTAAACTGACTGATTATTTTGAATCTTTTGATTATATTGTAGGTGATTATGCTTATAATAAGTTAAGATTAAAAGGCTTTTGTAAGGAAAATAATCCTAATTTAAATGATATTAACAATTATAATCAAAAAAATGAATACATTAAAAATTTTTGTGCTTATGATGCTAGATATTTTGTTTTAGAAAGGATAAATTCATGAAATATTGTGTAAAAGAAACCAGTGAGTTATTACCTTTTTTGTTAGCTAATATTGAGTTATCTCATAAAAAAATTAAAATGTTGTTAAAATATCAAAATATTTTGGTAAATCAAAAAGTTATAACACAGTATAATTTTCCTTTAAAAAAAGGGGATATTGTAGAAATTAAAGAGTATAGAACAAAGAAGCATGATAAACAGTTGGATATTATATTTGAAGATAAGAATATTATCGTTTTAAATAAACCAGCAGGCTTACTTACTATATCAAGCCCAAAAGAAAAAGAAAAAACACTATATCATATGGTGTTAGAATATGTAAAACAAGGTAATAAAACAAATAAAATATTTGTTATTCATAGACTAGATAGAGATACCTCTGGTATTGTAATGTTCGCTAAAAATGAAAAAGTAAAAACTAGTTATCAAACTAATTGGAATGAGATTGTAAAAACAAGAAAATATGCTGCTATTGTAGAAGGAATTCCTGAAAAAAAAGAAGCAACTTTAAAATCGTATTTAGAAGAAAATGAGGAAGGCTATGTATATTCTTCTAAAAATGGTAAATTAGCGATTACGCATTACCAAGTAAAGAAGGAAAAAAAGAATTACAGTTTATTAGATATTGATATTAAAACAGGAAGAAAAAACCAAATTAGAGTACAATTAAAAGAAATAGGACATCCAATCGTTGGGGATAAAAAATATGGGAAAAAAGCAGATAGAATGTATTTAGCTGCTTATGAATTATCTTTAATAAATCCCGTTACTCATAAATTAGATATGTATAAGGTTAATATTCCGAGAAAATTCGATAAATTTTTATCTCAATAAAAAGAACATTCAATAAATAATACTTGAAAAAAAGTATTTTTTTTGATATATTGAATATGGTAATAAAAATAGTAATATAGTTTGTAGATAGTGAATTTTTAATGTTTGCTATATGCAAACGGGGGGGGGGTATTTTAAATACCTCTTCTTTTTTGTT
>OIZF01001319.1_pt1 | contig 14723 bp, 11 predicted proteins | sample 1588471 | NCBI WGS metagenome assembly OIZF01 (sample SAMN03283279) | human gut metagenome | biome: human-associated habitat; material: feces | host: Homo sapiens | place: Peru | collected 2012
AGAAGCTGCTCGAAAAGCAGAAGGAAGGCAAAAAGAAGATGCGCCAGCTCGGCAGTGTCTCCCTCCCCAGCGAGGCCTTTACCGCAGTCCTCAAGCTCGACAGCGACGACGATTAAATCTGTGTATGATAAGAACCCTCTGCAAGCAATCCGCCTGCAGAGGGTTCTGTTTTTGTTTTATTAGTTTTTTGCCATCCGGCGTTTCAGGAACGACTGCCCCTTTTTCCAGAGCAGCTGGAACTCCTCCGTCCGGCCAAAGACCAGCAGGATGAGAACACCGTATTCCAGTGTGAACAGGATGCCTTTCAGGATAAAGAAGCCGAAATTGCTGCACTCTCCGCCGGTCAGGAACATGCCGAGGACACTGCCGGCAACCGCGGTCAGCACGCGCTTTCCGTACTCGACAAAGTAGTTCCGAAGCTTTTCCTTCCAATCATCCTTGATGCCGTACCGCATCAGGACATACGGCTCCACCCAGAAGCAGGTCGTCATGGTGCTGACGATGGTTCCCAGAAAGACGCCTGCGACGCCGTAGTTCTTTACCAGCGCGATGGACACCACCAGATTGATGATGGATTCCACGATCGCCTTATAGCGGTCATACCAGAACAGGCCCATCGCTTCCCGGAACTGTAAGTTTATCTGTCTCATTCCCGAAATATAGAACTGCGCCACGATGATCCAGACGACCGTCTGCGAGAACAGATACTGTTCGCCGAACATCAACCGCATGAACGGGTTGAACAGCACCGCCATGCCTGCCGAAAAATATCCGTACAGCAAAAACAGAAAGAAATCCAGCTGTTTGTAGATATTGTAGATGTACGCGCTGTCCTCGGTCGCACCCAGATTGCCGATGCTGCCGGTAAACGCAGTGTAGACTTTGCACAGCAGGTCGTTCAGGTTTTTGGTGACGAGCTTGTAGTTCGAGTAGACTCCGACTGTGGACAGTCCAATAAACGCTGACATGATGAGGTTATCGGTGCCATTGACGAATACATTGCCGAACCGGTGCATACTCATCGCCCAGATGTTTTTGACGATATCGTCGCGCTGCTCTTTGGGCGGAAGACCCTTTTCCCTTTTCAGATAGGGGAATTCATTGTCGACCTTTTTGGAGACGATGAAGTTCGTCAGGATCTGCGCACCGATCTGGATGCCCAGATAGAGCAGGAAGTTCCGGGTCAGGACCAGCACCGCGACCTGCGCGATGGTCTGCGCAAACTTCATGATCTGCTCCACGACTGTCCGGACGTATGCGCGCTGATAGGCCAGCAGGATGGAGTTTTTGTAATAGAGCAGATAAGAGCAGACCGAGTTCATCAAGTACATCAGATAGATGATGCGCAGATGCTCGATGCCGGAATCGCCCTTTATCAGAACATTCAGGAACGGCAGCAGACAGAGGCCCACCACCAGAACAAATGCCGCAACTGCGTGGTAAAGGATGCGGTAGAGGTTCATCAGCCTTGCCAGCATCTCGTGGTCTTCCTCGGCCGCCGGGCGGTACATGCTGTAGATCATTGCGGTTCCGATGCCCAGCTCTGCGAGGTTCAACATGCCCAGAATATCCGAGAACAGCCCGTTGACGCCCAGATACGCCGCCGACAGATAATGGATGAAAATCAATCGGCTCACGAACGCCAGAACCATATTGAAAATATGTCCACCAACACCAACCATCATATTGATGATGGAGTATTTGGTTCTCACCCTCTCATCTCCCTTCGTGATAGTTTAAAATTCAACCCTTTTTCTGCTCCCGGACCGCACGCTGAACATGACGGATAAAGACCGCATTGCCCACGACGTACCGTTTCCAGAGACGGCGCGGCTCCTGAATGAAGCGGTAGAACCACTCCATGCCGATCTTCTGCCAGAACTCCGGCGCACGCTTGGTCACACCGGCCACGACATCAAAACTGCCGCCCACACCCATCACAAAGGGGATGTTCAGCTGGTCGAGATATTTGTGGACCCAGTATTCTTTTTTCGGCGACGAAAAGGCAACGAACATCATATCCGCGCCCGATGCCGCCATATCCGCCACGATCTGCGGCTCCTGCTCCGGCGTGAAGTAGCCGTTGCGATAGCCTGCGATTTTCAATGTCGGATACTGCTGCTGGAAAATATCCCGGACTTTCGTCACGACCTCTTCCTTTGCGCCGAAGAGATAGATCTTATAGCCATTCTCTGCCGCTTCCTTTACCAGCCGCAGGAACAGGTCGATGCCGGTCACACGCTCCTCAACGGGAACGCCCAGCTGCTTTGCCGCCCACAAAATCGACGAGCCGTCTGCATTGATGAGCGGACAGGAATTGACGATCTCCCGGAGCTTCGGGTCTTCTTCCATCAGGTTGACTTTCAGAGCGTTGATGACGACATGCTGCACCGGAGGGGTCCGCCGGGCGATGACTTTTTTGATATAGTCCACCGTCTCGTCCATCGAGAGGGCGTTGACGTAGGTATTCAGGATGGGGTATCGTTTCTCAGCGGTTTCCACGATGCACACCCTCCCAGCTTTCCAGAACGTCTGCGATGCGCTTGCAGGCGAAACCATCGCCGTAGGGGTTGGCCGCAACACTCATCTTGTGGTATTCGTCCGCATCCTGCAGCAGGCGTTTCGTCTCCTGATAGATTGTCTCTTCGTTCGTGCCGATGAGCTTCAGGGTTCCGGCGGCGACGCCCTCCGGACGCTCGGTGGTATCACGCAGCACGAGGACGGGCTTTCCCAGCGAGGGAGCCTCTTCCTGAATTCCGCCGCTGTCGGTCAGCACCAGATAGCTCCGTGCCAGAATGTTGTGGAAATCCATAACTTCCAGCGGCTCGATAAGGCGGATGCGCTCGTCTCCGCCCAAAATCTCACTTGCCAGCGCACGGATGGTCGGGTTCATGTGGATAGGATACAGAACTTTGACGTCCGGTATCTCATCGGCGATGCGCCGCACTGCGCGGAAAATTTCACGCATCGGCTCGCCCAGATTCTCCCGACGGTGTGCCGTGAGCAGGATCAGGCGGCTGCCCTTTGCCCACTCGAGGTTCGGGTTCTGATAATCTTCCCGGACGGTGGTCTTCAAAGCGTCGATGGCCGTATTGCCCGTGACAAAAATGCTTGCCGGGTTTTTACCCTCGCGCAGCAGGTTCGCTTTTGCCTGCTCGGTCGGGGCGAAATTCAGCCGTGCCATCACGCCGACAGCCTGACGGTTGAACTCCTCCGGGTAGGGGGAGTCCAGATTGTAGGTGCGCAGACCGGCCTCGACATGGCCCACCGGGATCTGCAGATAGAAGCAGGCCAGTGCCGCCGCGAAGGTGGTCGTGGTGTCACCATGCACCAGAACGATGTCGGGCTTTGCCTCTTCCAGAACCGCTTTCAGGTTCTCGAGGACACGCTCGGTGATGTCGAACAGGGTCTGACCGGCTTTCATGATGGAGAGATCATAATCCGGCTCAATGTGGAACGCTTCCAGCACCTGATCCAGCATCTGCCGGTGCTGGCCGGTCACGCAGCAAAGGGTCTGGATATCCTTCCGGGTGCGCAGTTCCTTGATGAGCGGACACATTTTGATTGCTTCCGGCCGGGTGCCGAAGACAAGCATGACTTTTTTCATAACTTGTACACTCCGTCCAGCTGGCAGATGTTCCGGGTGTCCAGAACGATTTTACCCTTCAATTTATCCATGTTCTCGTAGATCTCGTCATGGCCAACCAGAATGACGACCATATCCACATCGGCGAGGAACTTATCAAAATCATGATACTGGTTCGGAATCAGCTCACGTTTCACATACGGGTCGTAGACCTTGATGCGGCCCCCAGCCAGATGCTCGTCCATGCTGTGCAGCAGCTGGAGCGTCGGGCTTTCACGGGTATCGTCCACATTCTCCTTATAGGTCAGGCCATACAGACCGACACGCTCCGTATCGGTGATGCCGTTTTCCTTCATGATACTGTAAATACGTTTCAGCACGAACTCCGGCATCCCGTCGTTGACCCGGCGTGCTGCACGGATGATATCCGCAATATCAGGGTAATCACCGACGAGGAACCACGGATCGACCGAGATGCAGTGACCGCCGACGCCCGGGCCGGGAGTCAGGATATTGACGCGCGGATGCTTGTTGGCGATGCGGATGACTTCATAGACATCCATTCCGTCGGCACGGCAGATCTTTGCCAGCTCGTTCGCGTATGCGATGTTGATATCGCGGAAGGTGTTCTCGACGACCTTGGTCATCTCCGCCGTGCGGATATCGGTCAGGACGATCTCGCCCTCGCAGAAACTGCCGTAGACCTGCTTGACCTTCTCCGCGATTTCGACAGAATCCGCGCCGATGGTACGGGAATTGTGCTTCAGTTCATACAGCATGTTGCCCGGGATGATGCGCTCGGGCGCATGAGCCAGATGCACATCCTCACCAACGGTCAGGCCGTGTGCCGCGACCAGCGGACGAACGTTCTTGTCGATGGTGGAGGGCGAGATGGTCGACTCCACAACGATGATGGCTCCCTTGGGGCAGATGCTCAGTACTTCATCCACAGCCGACACAACATACTTTGCGTCGGTCTTTTTGGTGCGCTTATCGTAGGGCGTGGGAACCGCGACGATGTACATATCTGCCTTGATGTCCTCGGTCTGGAACCGGATGCCTGCATCCCGTGCGCTCTGGAACAGTTCATTCAGACCCTTTTCCTCAAAGGTCAGCTTGCCCTCGTTCAGCGATTCGACAAGCTCCTTGCTGCGGTCAGTACCCACTACCTGCACGCCGTGGGATGCGAGCATCAGTGCCGTGGGCAGGCCGATATAGCCCAGGCCTTTCACGTTTACGATCATGATTATCCCTCCTGAAAAATTTTACTTCCTTGAAAAAGTGATTTTGGTCTGATACCGGAGCTGATTCGCTCCCTGCTGGACGCAGCAAAGCTGCACCGCCTGTTGTTGATGGTTATATTCTGGCGAATACGTGTACTCTGCCGTCTTCCATCCGCCCTGCTCTGCCATCAGAGTGAGCGTTCCAGACGCGCAGGAGACGGTGCAGTGAGTTTCCTCTATTCTCACTGCCGCATCCGGTGTCAGACTGAAGTTTTGTTTTGCTTCCGCGCCGCCGACGCCTGTCAGGACGTCCTCGACCCAGAGCGTCCTCTCCTGGTCGAAGCGCAGAAGACGGGTATGGACAATAGTTCCATATTTTGTCTGTGCTTTCACCGTCACCCAGCCGTCCTGCTCTTTCCAGTCCAGCAGGTGGGTGTCCGCACGCTTTCCCCATAGAAACGGGCCGAGAAGTTCCGACTGATTTTCTCCGCCGACACAGACCGTATTATGCCATGCCGTCGAGCGGAAATCATCGCGCAATTTCACAGATAAATGATAATTCCAAGTACCCGGGTCTGTCAAGATGGATTTTCCCTTCCAGAAGACCTGAATACTCAGCGCGTCCGCATGTCCGTGCGCCGCAATGCTGCCAAAACCCAGCGGTGCATGATCCATTGCAATTAAAATCTCCTGATTCCGGCTGCGGAGGATGCTGTATCCCCCCTCGGCACGGACGCTCACCAATGGACTATGGTACATCATTTTTTTGTGATACGCTCCCTGCTCCTGCGCGGACGCCAGCCAGCAGAGCGTCTCGTCCAGCGGTTTGTCGGTGTACCGCTGGGGCAGCAGCAGACCCATCAGCTGTAAAACATATTGATAATAATTTTTCTTGCGGCAACTTAAATCCAGAATCTTTCCACTGTCGTCATCGCCGAAAATGACCGTTTCGCCCTCAGCTCCGCAGCAGTCACACAGGAAGCGGCTCATCTGTTCCAGCGGCTTTTCCCAGCCGGTCGGCATCTTACCCAGCTGCCATGCCAGAAGTCCGTATGCCTCCATAACGAACGCCTGATAATGGGTCGACATCTCCCGGTTCACGCCGTCGGACGCGTTCTGACGGGGCAGTTCCCGGGTCAGGTTTTCCACCGATAGTTCTTTCCATGTGGAAAAGTCGAAGAAGATTCCCACCAGACCCACCGCATACAGCTCCAGTACCAGATGGTTGTTTGCCGACGAGCCATGCGCCCGGTGACGCACGATGTAGTCCGTCATATTCAGGATGCCCTGCGAGAGCGTGTTTAACAGCGTTTCCTCTTTGGGGTGATTCCACTTTGCAAATGCCTTTTCGAGAAAACACCAGCTGTACACCCACGAGTTGACCCGGATCGCCAGCTCCATCGCGCTTGTCCACTCGGCACCGTGTAAAAAGAGGTTGTGCTGATTCCAATCCTCGAAGAGCGTCTTGAACTCCTGCAAAAAGGCTTCGTCGCCGCTCTGATAATAGCTCTTTGCCAGCATTGCGAACTGATAATGCCGGTTCAGTTCCCAGTTCGTACGGATATCGCCGATATCAGTCCGCTGGCCGATTTTCAGTTCCGGCGAGTAGACATCTTCCGGCCAGCAGTTCTCCGTCTGGAATCCTGCGTTCCACCGGGTGCGGTACTCCCGTTCCTCGTAACAGTCGAACAACCGCATCCCCTCAAACAGGGTTCCGTTCTCGTTTTCCCAGTGGATCTTCAAGCGGCTGCTGTCCGGCCGCAGCTTTTTCAGCTCTTCCGGGAGCGGAATCTCCGTCACAGGAAGATTTTTTGCGTAATATTCCGTTTTTTCCTGCCGGGTCGTCAGCTTCTCCCGGACGCGCCAGAACAGCTCTGACACACTCATTGCTCGCATCCGCCGGAGCATCCACTTGATATCTTTCATATTGGGTTCCTTTTTTCTGCCTTTATTTTAAGCAATAGGCTCTTGGCACTTTCTGGAACAACAGGACTCTCGCCCAGAGCTTTTCACTCATCATCTTTCGTTTTTTCAAATCACAGGCGATCTTCCACTGTACCCTTCGCGCTTCTTGCGTTTCCTTTGCGTTGCGGTCTTCCGGAGACAATTTCCGATATACGCCTGTCAGTTTCGCAAATATCCGTTTTTCGGTCGGAAGCAGCAGTTCATCCATCCCGTGAGACTGGAAATACTCGTAGCAGGCCACAAATCCCCACATCGCATCGAGATGCCGCACGGTGTATTGGGAGCGCATGATGCTTCCCTCACGCTGACGATAAAAGTACATCGGTTCTTTCACACAGGCAACCATTTTTACGTTGTCAAACAGCTCCGCAAAGATAAAATTGTCCTCGTTCAGCCGCCCGACCGGGTAGCGTATCGTCCGGAAGACCTCACGCTTGTAGATTTTATTCCACGCCACCAGATACGGCGTATTGGCTTTGTCCATGAGCGTTTCCAATGCCGCTCTGCCGCTATGAACACAGTCCTCGACTTTCATATTGTCCGGTGTGTCCATGCACTGTCCGTCTTCTTTCGTCAGCTGGATGCTGCAGATCGCGCAATCAGCATTGGCTTCTTTCGCGGCAGTAAGCAGTTTTTCGTAGAAATCGGGAGCCACAAAATCGTCCGAATCCACAAAGCCGAGCCATTCTCCGCGAGCCGCCTCGATGCCCGTATTCCGTGCCGCCGAAAGGCCGCCGTTTTTCTGATGGATGACCTGAATTCGGTCATCCTGCTTTGCGGCCTCATCACACATCTGCGGACAACGATCCGGTGAACCATCGTCCACCAGAATCAGTTCAAAATCTGTAAATGTCTGGTTCAGAATACTGTCGATACATTCTTTCAGATACTTCTCAACCTTATAAACCGGTACGATCACGCTCAGTTCCGGCATAACGATTCAGACCCCTTCCGAAATTTTCTCTACATTCAAACGGTAAGCCTGTTTTCTCAATCCATAAATATCCGGGAAAAGCTGGAACAGTACCGTCCGGAAGAGGGTTCTTCCACTTAAAAGATGGTACTGATAGAGCTTTTTCACGGCGTCTCGCTGCATCTTTTTCGCTGCTTTCGCTTCCTCGCTCCGCTGAGCATCTTTCGGCAGTGCGTAGTAGACGTTTGTCAGCTTTCCAAAGATTTGTTTTTCCGTCGGCGCAAGCAGTTCCAACATTCCATGTGTCTCAAAATATTCAAAGCAATAGACAAACGCAGCTGTTTCATTCAGGTTGTGCAGCTTCTTTTTTGTCGTCATGATACTTCTCGGCCGCACCCGATAATAGTACAGCCGTTTTGAGATGCTTGCTACCTTATTCACCTGCACAAACAATTCTGCAAAAATATATGCGTCTTCATTGATCTTATCTTCCGGAAAATGCAGGTTTTCCCAGCATTTTCGTTTGTATACCTTGTTCCATAAGACCATGTTTTTCCCGATATTTTTTAAGACCTGTCTACCTGTCGTAACTTCATCCAAAACACTTGGCTCGATTTTTCCAAGCGGTTTTCCATCCTCCGTTATGTTTTCGGCACTGCACATCGCGCAGTCTGCATCTGCATCCTGCGCAGCCTTTATCAGTGTCTCATAAAATACCGGTGAGACATAGTCATCCGGGTCGACGAACCCAATCCATTCTCCCTGTGCCGCAGAAAGACCAACATTCCGGGCAGAGGAAACACCACCGTTTTTCTGATGAATCACTCGTATCCGGCTGTCTTGCTTTGCGTACTCATCGCACATCTGCGGACAGCGATCCGGCGAGCCATCGTCTACCAGAATCAGCTCAAAATCCGTGAAGGTCTGATTCAGGATGCTGTCGACGCACTCTTTCAGATATTTCTCGACTTTATAGATTGGAACGATAAGACTAATTTCTGGATATCTTACCCCCCCCCTCAATTTTTTCAGTTTCATTTCGTTCATTTTTTTCCAACCCCCATACAACCCCGGAGAAAGCTGAAACAGCACTGTCCGGAACAACGCTCTTTTACTCAGTCTCTTATCTCGATATAGTGTCTTTGCGATTTCAAGCTGTTTCTTTTTTGCCCGTTTTACTTCTTCACTTTTGCGTTCTTCCGGCGGAAGTGCATAGTAAACATCCGTCAGTTTCGCAAAAATTTTTCTCTCGGTCGACGCGAGCAGGTCACGTTCTCCATGAGCTTCAAAATATTCATAGCAGGACACAAAACCCCACATAGAATCTAAATTCCGGACTGTATACTGAGAGCGCATAATACTGCCCTCTCGTTGCCGGTAATAGTAAAGCGGCTCTTTCACAAGGGCCAGTATTTTCACCGTGCTGAACAGCTCTCCAAAAACAAAACCATCCTCATTGACACGGCCTTTTGGATAACGCATCGTCTGAAAAATCTCACGCCGATAGATTTTATTCCATGCCACGACATACGGCGTGTTGACGCGTTTTTCAATGGTATTCAAGGCTTTCTTTCCTGTACAGACGCCATCACCTATATACATGTCCTCCGGCGTCTGCATGAACCGCCCATCTTCTTTTGTCAGCTGGATGTTGCACATCGCACAATCTGCATTTGCCGTAACTGCCGCGGTATGAAGCTTTTCGTAAAAGTCCGGAGCCACAAAATCATCCGAGTCAACGAATCCAAGCCATTTTCCGCGCGATGCTTCAATGCCTGCGTTTCGTGCTGCCGAAAGACCACTGTTTTTCTGATGAATCACCCGTATCCGGCTGTCTTGCTTTGCGTACTCATCGCACATCTGAGGACAATTATCTGGTGAACCGTCATCTACTAAAATCAGCTCAAAATCCGTGAAGGTCTGATTCAGGATACTGTCGACGCACTCTTTCAGATATTTCTCGACTTTATAGATTGGAACGATAACGCTCAGTTCCGGTATTTTTCCCTCTGTTTTCATCAAAGATCCACCCGATTTTTTGCGTTTTTGATTCTCAACAACTCTTTTTTCACTCTCTGACCACAGGCGTATGCAAGCGACTGCAGATTCGATTCCCGAATCCTGCGATGCTTCACATAGTTATCAAAGATACGAACCTGCTCCATGATATCCTTCCGGTCCTGCACACCGGAAAAATCCTGCTGATTCTTCGATGCAATATAGGCATCAAAAATCGTCTTGCGCTCCTGCTTGCTCTTATGCCGCATCATATAACAGAATTCCAGATTATAGTGGAAAATTCGGTCGAAGAGCAGTTCTTTCCGGAAATCTTCCATATTGCCCTTTTCTTTATAAAATGCGTCGACCTTATCAAAGATCTCGATGCGCTCCAGCGCGCGCAGGGAATAAGTACGATAGCTGCTTCCATCATAGATGCGATAATAATAGACATCCAGTGCCAAGCCTGCAACGCGCTCGCTGCTGGCAACACAGCAGAGGAAAAATGCCACGTCCTCGGCCAGATGATACGGCCAGAACCGCAGACCGTTTTTGCGCAGGAAGTTCAGGTTCCAGAGTTTACAGCCACAGAGCGCGGAAGCGTGGGTCAGTTTCAGCCGGTCATCACCCGTCCAAATCTTGTTCTCCATCTTCCACCATGCCGGTGTCTCGATTTTTCCGACGTACTGGTGATAATATTTGCAGTTCGCCATGACGAAATCCGCGCCCGTCTCCTGAATACGCTTTAGCATCGCCTCCGCCACACCGGGCAGCATAATGTCGTCGCAGTCGAAGAACCAGAGATATTCACCTTTTGCTAAATCCATGCCGTGATTCCGGGCAGCAGAAACGCCCTGATTTTCCTGCATGACGACTCGGACTCGTGGGTCTTTTGCCGCATACTCTTCCAGAATCCTCTGGGAGGAATCTTTGGAACCATCGTTGACGCAAATCAGCTCAAGATCCTGCATCGACTGTGAAAGGATGGAATCCAGACAGGGCCGCAGATATTTTTCGCCATTGTAGACCGGCACGACGAAACTGATCATCTTTTTATCCTCTATTTTCCTCAAATATTTTCACAGCAGAATGCAAACCGCGCATACTGCTTTTTCCGAATCGACTCTTCCAAGTATTTCCGTTCCTTCGACTGCGCATGATACGCCGCACACGTTTCATTCAACAGTTCCGAAAATACCACCAGTGCCGCCTGTCCGATTTTTTCATCCAGATTTTTCAGCCGATGATAGGATATCATCGCCATATTCATCAAATACTCAAAATAATTCTGGTCGGGAAACATGCCCAGCTGTTTTCTATCCCTTACCAGATGCAGTGTCACCCACACCGTCTCGATGCTGCGCGGATTCCCTTTGCTGATATGGCCTGCGCTGGTCTCGACCAGCCGCCGCTCATACACGATATCCCGGATACCCACACTCTTTTTTGAGAATGGATACACCAGCTGATGCAGAACGCTGTCCTCAAACCAGTATTTTTCCGGGAAGGCGATCTCCTCAAAGAAAAACCGCCGGTACACCTTACCCCACGGCATCCCATAGAAATCGAGCAGTGGATTGACCTCTCCGGCTTTCTGGAAATGGTTTCGCTTCTGGCTGCCTTTAAAGTTGAAGTAGCTGCCCTCCACGATATCCGCACCGGTCTCCTCGGCCTGCTTCATCAGCTTCTGGACTGCGCCCTCGGCCAGCCGGTCGTCCGAGTCCACGAACATCAGATACGGTGCGGTGCTATGCTCGACACCGTTATTCCGCGCTCTTGCCACGCCGCCGTTTTTCTGGTGCAGAACCAGCACATTTTCGTACTTGGCGAACGCATCCATCCGTTCCGGGGTCGAGTCCGTCGCGCCGTCATCGACCAGAATAACCCGGAAGGGATATTCTGTCTTCTGATTCAGAATCGACTGCACGCACTCGTCGATGTAGGCTTCCACATTATAAGCCGGTACGATGATATCCAGCTTATACGGGCTGTTTTCCGGTTCCGGAAGGGCCTTTTCCCGAATCGCAGTCGTGCCGGAATCCGGATGGATTTTTTCCAGATACTGCAACGCTTCCTCTGCGGACAATTCGACCGGTTTCGCGTCTGTTTTTTCCAGCATCTTCGGGAAGAAGAATCTATTCAGTTTCGTCAATTTCCATAATTTCCGCCACATTTGCCGCTTTCTCCGTTTCCTCGTCCGCCAGAAGCTCGTACATCATCAAAATAAAGGTACTCAGGTTGGTGTAATAATAATACAGTGTGTTATCGGTCGCATAGGTTATCATACAGTAGATAAAATACGCCAGCGCAAGGACACCGGCTTTCTGGCCGCCATGCTTCCACACATACTTCAACCGCAGGGGCAGATAGCAGAGGAACCAGCCAAAATAGCCGATAAATCCGACCTCAACATACATTCGGACAAACTCGTTGTGGTAGGCATCCTGATGCACGCCCTTCCACTCCGGGCCGATCAGACCTTTCAAATCCCATGCAACGCTGCTGAAACCCAGTCCACGCCCCAAGAACATTGGCGAGATCTCATATTTCAGCGCGACATAGCGGTACAGCATGTCGCGGCCTTTGGTGTCCATGCCCATATCTTCCAGCAGGTCAAACAATCCACTGTGGATGGCGATGATATAGGCAAAGCTCGCGATCAGTGTGCCAACGCAGATGATATTCGCGATGTGCCGTGCAGTATCATTTTTCATCAGCTTCAGGCTCCAGCAGATGATGACCGCGATGGCGATCGCGCCGATCTCGATGCGCTTCAGGCCGACCGTCATATAGAACAGCACTGCCGCCGAAGCGATCCACCAGATCTTCTTTTTCGGCTGTATCCAGAGGGCCAGCAGGACTGCATAGGGGCCGAACGAGAAGGTCAGGTCATGCACTTCAATTGCGTGCATGATATAGCCGGTATTCTCACCCAGCGAGGTGAGCAGTTCGATGAGTTCCTGAATAAATACACCCACGCCGCCGCCATCCTTGACCGCCAGCACAACGATGACGGTGTTGCCGATGCACATCGCCAGCAGGTTATACCAGATGCCGTTTTTGCCGAACAGATACAGGGTCGCAGCTGCGGCCAGTGCTGCGATGGACTGATAAAACGGAAAGAAAAATCCGCGTGTCATGGTGCGGAGCGGCGCAAAATCGGCGATCCAGATGACCGCCGACCAAAGCACCGTCACGGCGTAGGGCGTCGACATGATGAGGACGCCCTTGGTGAGACGCTTTGCCCGGTCCATATTCGGTTTGACGATGAACGACGCCATTGCCAGGCCGATGATGGCCATGCCGAACAGATACCGGTACATAAAGCCGAATCCACCGGCGGAAATTGCGCCCTCCACGAAATAGAACATCAGCGACGCGAGAACCAGATAAATGATCTTTATCAGCAATGTTTGCTTCCTTCCATCCTGCTGCTTTACTTACTGTAATTTAACGGTTTTGTATACAGCTCGGTCAGCCGCCGCGTCACTGCCGAAACATCATATTTTGCCTTTACCGGCTCGTTATCCGCTGCACGGTCCGATTTTCGTTTGGTCACAATGATTTTCTCCGCCCACACCGCCGGGCTTTGCTCCAGAGAGAGCCAGTGTATCCGGTCTGTCAGTTTGATTTCCGGTGTGATGCTGTCCGATGCAAAGCAGTCCAGTCCAGCCGCCTGCGCTTCCAGCAGAACAGTCGGGAAGCCCTCATACTTTGAGGGAAAAATCATCGCATCTGCGAGGTTCACCTTGTCCGGCACATCCGAGACATTCCCCAGAAAGCGGACAGAATCACTCAGCCCAGCCGCTTTGGCCTGCTCCTCGATTTGTGGGCGCAGTTCCCCGTCACCGACCAACAGCAGAACGCTGTCCGGCTGGCGGCGGTGCAGCTCCTCGAAAATTTGAATCAGAAAGACGTGGTTTTTCACGTCCATGAACCGCCCGACATGCAGATAGACCGTCTTGCCGGTCAGTCCAGCCTCTTCCTTGAGCTTTTTCTGCCGTTCTGGGTCAAATCTCAGCGCGTCGCACTTTACCGGCAGCGGCAAAATCTCCACGCCCTGCGCGGTGCCGAACAGCCATTCTGCCGCCTCTCTGCCGCAGGCAAGCCGGACATCGGTATGCTGATAGAGCCACTTCCGGCAGCTCGCATGGAGACGGAACGCCATTCCGCTCCGCCAATCCATCGTATTGTGGCTGTGAACTAAGATTCGCTCCGCACCGGCGCGCCGGGCCAGAAAGACCTGCAAGCTGGTGAAAAAGGCGTTCTGCGTATGGATATGAACGGTTTTGTATCCGCCGTTTTTCACCGCACGGTAAAATTCCCGGTGGAATCTCCAGAACGACTCACTCCGCTTTGGGATATGGATGACCTTTGCGCCCAGCTTCAGCGAAGTTTCCACCGCGTTGGGGTTCAGACCGCCCACCGGACGGTTCAGGCACAGCCCGCCGAATGCGGTGAACTTTGCGTCCGGGTACTTTTCGGCGGCCACGCGGTTGACCAGATAGGCACGGTCCGCAGTGGGGACGTTGTGGGACTTGAGCACGATGGCACGCACACCTCGCTGAACGGAGGCTTCCATCAGCTCGAGGTCGTCCAGCTTCCGCGCACGGACGTCCGGGGCTGCATGGATGTGCATATCAATGATGCCCTGCATTACGTTTTCCATAGATTTTCAGCTTCCTTTCGACGAAACTTCTTTCACGAAACTCTCTTGTGCATGGAGCACTTTTCCTGTATTTAGGATAATCGAAAATGGATAATTTGTTAAATAACGTGTTTGCATCTGATGCCATTCCAAAAATGAATGATGAAAATGCAGGAAATGCATCATGAGGACGCAAACATCGTCAAAAATGAGTCGATGCGAAAAAATGGATGAGATTTCCATAGAAAAACGGAATGGGTAGAGCTGGCTTTGCGGAATAAAAAGCCCCTTTTGAGCCGCTGTGCAGACCGCCGAAAATATCGACAGTTTTTTGTCAATTATCACAAAAGCACCGAAATAACGCAAAAAAGCAAAGAAACGGTAAAGAAA
>OIZF01001320.1_pt1 | contig 14718 bp, 12 predicted proteins | sample 1588471 | NCBI WGS metagenome assembly OIZF01 (sample SAMN03283279) | human gut metagenome | biome: human-associated habitat; material: feces | host: Homo sapiens | place: Peru | collected 2012
GGCGCAGGGGCGGCCCCTGCCGCAGACCCGCCCGGCGGCGTTCTACCGCCGCCGCGCTGTGCGGCTGCTGCCCGCCTACTATGCCAGCCTGCTGTTCAGCCTTGTGCTGACCCTGCATCGCGCCGGATGGAGCCGCACGCTGGGCATCGACCTGGCCGCGCACCTGACGCTGACCCAGCAGCTGTTTCCGCAGAGCTATCTTGCCACCCGGCTCAACGGCGTGACCTGGACGCTGACGGTGTTTGCACTGTTTTACCTTGTGTTCCCGCTGCTGGCCCCGCTCTGCGTCAGACGCCCGCTGCCCACGCTGGGGGCGCTCTGCGCCGTGCAGCTGGGCTATACGCTGTGGACGCTGCCGCAGTACGGCAGCAACGCCTATTCCTCGCTGTTCAATCAGTTCCCCGCGTTCTGCGGCGTGCTGGCCGTGGGGCTGGCGGCGGCGCTGGTGTTTGCACGGCTGGCCCGCGGCGGCTGGACGCAGCGATTTTTACCCCGCGCGGGCTGTACGGTGCTCGGCGTACTGGCGCTGGTCTGGCTCAATGCGCAGCTGCGCACACAGGCGTATGCGGCGGAGTTCCAGCGGTACCAGCTGGTCAACCGTATGCCGCTGGCGCTGGCCGCGGCGGCGGTGCTCGTCTGCCTCGGGCTGGGCCTGACCCCGCCCTGCCCGGTGCGGCGCGCGCTGGCGTGGCTGTCGGCGCTGACCTACAGCTTTTATCTGTGGCACCAGCAGCTGGCCGTATTCTTAAAGTACGACCTGCACCTGCCCGCCTGGACCGGTACGACCCCACCGAACCAGCAGGGCGATACCGCCTGGATGCAGCAGGCCCACGCGCTGTACTGGGCCGCGGCGATTGCGGTAACGTTGGCGGCCTATTACGGTGTTGAGAAACCGATTGCGAAGCGGCTGCGCGGAAAGAAAGGGTAGGGGCGCACATCCAAGAGGAGAGACAGGGAAAACGGCGCCGGGCGGCCCTTTGCGCGCCGTTTTCGCCAAACTCCGCAAAAAATGCACGCTGAAAAAGCCCGTTAGAAGGTAAATCCGCCCGGCGGGGGCTTGCATTTTGCGCGCGGATGTGGTATAGTCTTAGTGTTCGATGATGATTTTACTGAAAGTGGGCCGCAAGGTCCGCTTTCTTTTTATGATTGGAGCATTTTTTATGGCAAAACCCGGTAAACCGCAGCAGGGCAGCGCGGTCAAGGTCGTCGAAGCGCTCGTACGCCCCGTTGTTGAGGGGATGGACCTGCGCCTGTGGGATGTCCGCTTTGAAAAGGAGGGTCCGGACTGGTTCCTGCGCGTGCTGATCGACCGCGATGAACCGCTGGACACCGACACCTGCGAGGCAGTCTCCCGCGCCATCGATCCGCTGCTGGACGAGGCAGACCCCATTGAACAGAGCTACTACCTCGAGGTCGGCAGCCCGGGTCTGGGCCGCCGCCTGACCCGCCCCGAGCACTACGAGCAGCTCAAGGGCCAGAAGTGCGCGGCGCATCTGATCCGCCCCGACGAGCAGGGCCGCCGCGACTATGCGGGCATCCTGCAGGGGCTGGATGCCGATGGGAATGTGGCCCTGACCGACGGAGAGGAGACCTACACCTTCCCCGTCAAAAGCGCCGGCTACGTCAAGCTCTGCGACGACGAGGATCTGTTCGGCTGATTTGACCTGCGGGGCTGGCTTGTAGGGGCCGGGCATGCCCGGCCCGCGGCTTTCCCGCAAACTCGATTTTGCCCTTCTGTGCAGGGCCGGACATGTCCGGCCCCTACGGAGGCAAACCCTTTAAAGGGAAGGCAAGAGAGCGATTGTAACTACTGTATTGCGTGTACTTGAAATATAATTGGGAGGAAACCAGAAACATGGCTACTGCGAACAACGAATTTTTTGAGGCCCTTTCTGCACTGGAAAAGGAGCGCGGCCTGCCCGAGGACTACCTGATCGACAAGATCAAGGCGGCCATCGTCATTGCGGTCAAGAAGGACTACGAGGTCGAGGACGACAATGTCGTTGTGGACATCGACCCCGAGCTCGGCGCGTTCCGTGCCAGCCTGCTGCGTGACATCGTGGAGGAGGTCGAGAACCCCCACACTCAGGTCAGCCTGGAGGATGCCCAGAAGATCCGCAAGAGCTACAAGGTCGGCCAGCGCATGGTCACGCCCCTCAAGACGAAGGAGTTTGGCCGCATCGCGGCCCAGACCGCGAAGCACGTCATCCGTCAGGGTCTGCGCGAGGGTGAGCGCAACCTGCAGTGCAGCGAGATGCAGTCCCGCGCCCATGAGCTGATCGCCGCCACCGTCGTTTCCATCGACCCCGAGCGCGGCAACGTCGTGCTGGACCTGGGCAAGGGCGGCAGCGCTGTGCTGCCCCGCAACGAGCAGGTCCCCGGTGAGACCTTCACCGAGGGTCAGACCGTGCAGGTCTATGTGGTCGACGTGCTGGCAACGGATCGCGGCCCCCGCGTCACCATCAGCCGCACCCATCCCGGCCTGGTCAAGCGTATGTTTGAGCTGGAGGTCCCCGAGATCTACGACGGCACCGTTGAGGTCAAGGCCATCGCCCGTGAGGCCGGTGCCCGCACCAAGCTGGCTGTCTGGAGCAAGAACCCCGATGTCGATCCCGTCGGTGCCTGCATCGGTGCCCGCGGCGTCCGCGTCGAGAAGATCGTCCAGGAGCTGAACGGCGAGAAGATCGACGTCATCCGCTGGAGCGAGGACATCACCGAGTTTATCTCCGCAGCTCTGTCCCCGGCCAAGGTCGTCAAGGTCGAGCTGCTGCCCGGCGAGACGAAGAGCTGCCGCGTGACCGTGCCCGACCACCAGCTGAGCCTGGCCATCGGCAACAAGGGCCAGAATGTGCGCCTGTGCGCCCATCTGACCGGCTATAATATTGACATCCGCCCCGAGTCCGGCTACTACGGCGAGGACGAGGAGTAAGCCGCAAAGCGGCTTACTCCAGAGTTTAGAGATTAGAGTTAAGAGTTTAGATGTTGTATGCCGCTGCGCGGCATGATTTAAAAACGTGCCCGCAGGGCACACAATATCTAAACTCTAAACTCTCCACTCTAAACTCTCTATAAGTTATAGAAATGAGGTCTGCCAGTTGCAGCAGCTAAAGCAAAAAAAGATCCCCGTGCGCCGGTGCGTGGGCTGTAATGCCCAGCGCCCCAAGCGCGAACTGGTGCGCGTCGTGCGCAGCCCCGAGGGCGAGATCAGCATTGATCTGCGCGGCAAGGCACCGGGACGCGGCGCGTATCTGTGCCCCTCGACTGCCTGCCTTGCCAAGGCGCGCAAGGCCAAGCGGCTTGAACGCACATTTGAGGTCCCCATCCCCGACGGCATCTATGACCGCCTGACCGAGGAGATCGCCTGTGCGGAGCAAAGTGCAAAGGAGGCGGCGAGCCATGAATAACGATCAGCACCCGCTGCTGGGTGCACTGGGGCTGTGCCGCAAGGCCGGCAAGCTGCTGCACGGGTATGACCGCGTACAGGAAAACGCACTGCGCGGCAAAGTAGCCCTGGTGCTGCTTACCTCGGACGCCAGTGAGCGCACGGTCAGCCATATAAAGGACGCCTGCGACGGCATCGTCGCCTGTGAGCAGATGCCCCTGACCAGCGCTGACCTGGCCATGCTTACCCCCAAGCCCGCCGCCGTGTTCGGCGTGACCGACGAACACCTTGCACAGCTGTGCGCAAAATACCTTTGATGAGGAGGACCACACTATATGGATTTTAAATACAAGATCGCTGATGTTGCCAAGGAGTTCGGCATGCCCGCCAAAAAGGTCGTCGAGACCGTTTCCGGCGTGACCGGCGAAGCCTATAAGACCGCCGGTACGTTTGAGGAAAAAGAGCTCAACGTCCTGCTGGAGACCCTGACCCGCGAGAACGCCGAGGACAGCCTCGACGCCTACCTTGCCAGCGGCAAGGAGCCCGCCCCGGCCCCGAAGGCAGAAAAGAAGCCCGAGCCGAAGAAGCAGCCCGCCGCGGCCCAGAAGCCCGCTGCCGAGCCCAAGCCTGCGGAGCAGCCCAAGCCCGCCGCCAAACAGGAGCCGAAGCCCGAGCAGAAGAAAGACAGCCGCAAGCCCGAGAAGCAGGCAGAAAAGCGCAGCGAGAAGCGCGTCACCCTGCAGGAGCTGGCTGCCGATACCGGCATTAAAGAGCCTGTCAAGACCGAGCAGGTCCAGGTCAACCGTGCGCAGGTGTCCGTTGACACCCGCACCGTCGATGTGAACGTTGACAAGTTCAACGCCCGCTATGACGATTTGGCCGACAGCCGCAACATGCCCAGCAAGCGCAAGAACCAGCCCACCGGCAAGAAGGAAAAGTTCAACAACCGCAACAACCGCCGCGGCCAGCAGTTTGGCCGCCGCCGCGAGACCGAGGCCGAGCGCCTGCAGCGCATCCAGCTCGAGAAGGCCCGCAACGCGCAGCTGAAGATCTCCATCCCCGACGAGATCACCGTCGGTGAGCTGGCCGCCCGCCTCAAGCAGCAGGCCGGCAAGGTCATCGCCAAGTTCATGCAGATGGGCGAGATGCACGCCATCAACGACGTCATCGACTTCGATACTGCCTCCCTGCTGGCTGAGGAGTTCCACGCCAAGGTCGAGCACGAGGTGCATGTGACCATCGAGGAGCGCCTGTTCACGCAGGAAGAGGATGCACAGGAAGACCTCGTCGAGCGTCCGCCGGTCGTCTGCGTCATGGGCCACGTTGACCACGGCAAGACCAGTATCCTGGACGCCATCCGCAAGACCAACGTCACCGCCGGTGAGGCAGGCGGCATCACCCAGGCCATCGGTGCTTATCAGGTCAAGGTCAATGACAGCGTCATCACCTTCCTGGATACGCCGGGCCACGAGGCGTTCACCTCCATGCGCGCCCGCGGTGCCAACATGACCGATATCGCGGTCCTGGTCGTTGCAGCCGACGACGGCATCATGCCCCAGACCGTGGAGTCCATCAACCACGCCAAGGCCGCCAACGTCAAGCTGATCGTGGCCATGAACAAGATGGATAAGCCTACCGCAAACCCGGAGCGCGTGATGGAAGGCCTGACCAAGTACGGCATCATCACCGAGGACTGGGGCGGCGATGTAGCCTGCATCCCGGTGTCTGCCCTGACCGGCATGGGCATCAACGACCTGCTGGAGCGCATTGCTCTGGAAGCTGAGGTCATGGAGCTGAAGGCAAACCCCAACCGCCGCGCCAAGGGTGCGGTCGTCGAGGCCCGTCTGGACAAGGGCCAGGGCCCCATTGCCACCATTCTGGTGCAGAACGGCACCCTGCACGCCGGCGACGTCATCATTGCCGGTACCGCTGTGGGCCGCGTGCGCACCATGCGCAGCGACAAGGGCCAGTTGCTGAGCGATGCCGGCCCCTCTACCCCTGTGGAGATCACCGGCCTGACCGCCGTGCCCGAGGCAGGCGACCTGTTCGAGGCTGTTGAGGACGAGCGTCTGGCCCGTGAACTGGCCGAGCAGCGCATCGCTGCCGCCAAGGAGAAGCAGTTCTCCTCCTTCCAGAAGGTCACGCTGGATAACCTGTTCAGCCAGATGGCACAGAACGACATGAAGGAACTGGCCATCGTGGTCAAGGCCGACGTGCAGGGCTCTGCCGAGGCTGTGAAGCAGAGTTTGGAGAAGATCTCCAACGACGAGGTGCGCGTGCGCGTCATCCACGCCGGTGTCGGCGCCATCAGCAAGTCCGACGTGGATCTGGCTGATGCCTCCAACGCCATCATCATCGGCTTCAACGTCCGCCCGGACAACGTGGCCAAGGAAGAAGCCGCTGCCACCAAGGTGGAAATGCGTATGTACCGCGTCATCTACGATGCCATCAACGATGTCACCGACGCTATGAAGGGTATGCTGGCACCCAAGTTCCGCGAGGTCTCTCTGGGTGAGCTGCAGGTGCGTCAGGTGTACAAGATCTCCAACGTGGGCACCGTTGCAGGCTGCCGCGTGACCAGCGGCAAGATCACCCGCGACAGCAAGGTGCGCGTGGTGCGTGACGGCATCGTCATCGCCGAGGACGAGATCGCATCCCTGAAGCGCTTCAAGGATGACGCCAAGGAAGTGGCCGAGGGCTACGAGTGCGGCGTGACCCTGGAGAAGTTTGCGGACGTCAAGGAAGGCGACGTGTACGAGGCCTTCAAGATGGAAGAGTACCGCGACTAAGCAAAAACCGAATATATAACAGCTTCCCGGCAGAAAAGGGGGCTGTTGCAAAAGCAGCGAACTTGCGCCCTCTCAGGCGCTCCCGCGCCAGCTCCCCCAATGGGGGAGCCAAGCCATAATGCTTGCGGCTAAAGTGTCAGGAGAAAAGACGGAGAGGGTGAGGATGCTGACTGTGTGCAACGACCCCTGTCGAACGAAGTGAGACTGATGAGGGCGTATCTTTCGCAGGTGTGGAGCGTGCGCCCTCATCCGTCGTTTTGGCAGACAAATGCCGCCTTGCCCCGGCCGGGGCAAGGCTTTGGGAGGCTGCCGGACAGAATTTGGAGAAAACTATGTCTCAGAAAAATATGGGCCGTCTTGCGCAGGATATGAAGCGCGAGGTCATTGCCATCATCGGCCGGCTGAAGGACCCGCGGCTGGAGGGCGGTCTGCTGACCGTCACCCGTCTGGACGTGACGCCGGATCTGGATGTGGCAAAAGTGTATGTAAGCGTGATGGGCCGCGCAGACGGCCCTAAGCCCGCAATTGAAGCGCTGAACCGTGCCGCAGGCCATGTGCGCACCGAGGTCAGCAAAAAAATGCACATCCGCAAGGCACCCCGCTTCATCTTTGTGGAGGATGACGGTGCCGCCTACGCCGCCCACATCAACGAACTGCTGCGCAGCCTGAACGTGAACGGCGAGGAGGAAGCACAGCCTGCCGATACCGAACAGACCGAGGACTGACTGCCTTTGCGGAAAGGATGGATCATTGGATGACAGAACAACTGGATGTGCAGCAGATGGCGCAGCGCCTGCTGGCTGCGGACAACATTTTGATTCTGTGCCACAAAAACCCGGACGGTGACACCATCGGCTGCGGCAGCGCCCTGTACTATGCGCTCAAAGCGCTGGAAAAAACAACGGCGGTGCTCTGCTCCGATGACATTCCGTCCCGCTACGCCTTTACAAACCCACGGCTGTTCAAGGGCGAGTTTGAGCCCCGCACCGTGATCGCGGTGGACGTGGCCGGTTTGCAGCTGTTTGGAGAAAATAACGGTGTGCCGCAGTACGCACGCCATGTAGACCTGTGCATCGACCACCACGCAGGCAACAACGGCTATGCCGATTTTACCCTTGTGGATGCCGGTGCCGCTGCGGCAGCAGAGCTGCTGTATCAGGTCATCGTGGAGATGGGGGTGACTATCACCCCCCACATTGCCGACTGCCTGTACACCGGCATTGCTACCGACACCGGCTGCTTCAAGTTCTCCTCCACCACAGCTAACACCCACAAGGTGGCGGCAAAGCTTATTGAGGCCGGCTGTCATGTGGAGGAGCTGAACACCCTGCTCTTCGACACCAAGCCTCGTGCCCGCATGGAGGCCGAGCGCATCGCCCGCAACCATCTGGAGTACTATCTGGACGGCCGCTGCGCCCTGATCTACCTGACGAGGGACGAGATACGGCAGAGCGGGGTAGATCCCGCAGATCTGGAGGAACTGACCAGTCTGCCCATCAGCATCGAGGGAGTCAAGGTGGGCCTGACCTTGCGCCAGCAGCCCGGCGGCAGCTACCGCATCAGCGTGCGCACCGCAAAGAGTGTGGACGCCTGTGCCATCGCCCGGCGTCTGGGCGGCGGCGGCCACACCCGCGCAGCAGGCTGTGAGCTGCTGGGCGACCTTGAAAACGCCAAAAACGCGATCCTTGCAGAGGTGGAAGCCGAGCTGGACGCACCGCAGGAGGAAGCATGATGCAGGGCATCCTGATCGTAGACAAGCCCATGGACTGGACCAGCTTTGACGTGGTGGCAAAGCTGCGCGGTGTGCTGGGTACCCGCAAGCTGGGGCACAGCGGTACACTGGACCCCATGGCCACCGGCGTTCTGCCGGTGTTCTGCGGCGGTGCCAGCAAGGCGGTGGATCTGCAGCTGAACCACGACAAGACCTACCGCGCCACCCTGCGCCTGGGCGCACGCACCGATACCGGCGATAGCACCGGCACGGTGCTGGAAACTGCACCCGTCACCGCCGGAGAGAAGGAACTGCTGGCAGTGCTGCCGCAGTTTATCGGCCCGCAGATGCAGGTGCCGCCCATGTACTCGGCGGTCAAGATCAACGGTCAGCCGCTGTATAAGCTGGCGCGTGAGGGCGTGACCGTAGAGCGCAAGGCGCGCCCCATTGAGATTTACGGCATCGAGTACGGCGGCAGTCCGGCAGAAAACGAGTATGTGCTGACGGTGCGCTGCTCCAAGGGCACCTATATCCGCACCCTGCTGGAGGAGATCGCCGCCGCCATGGGGCAGAAGGGCACCATGAGCGCTCTGCGCCGCACTGCTGCCGGTCTGTACACCGAGGTAGATGCCCACACGCTGGAAGAGATCCTTGCAGCAAAGGAGCAGGGGAGCGCTGCACTGGAAGCACTGATGCTGCCGGTGGAAAGCGTGTTCACCCCGCTGCCGCTGCTGGTGGTGGAGCCATGGGTGGAGCAGCACCTGTACAACGGCTGTCCCACCAGCCGCTACCCCGCAGCAGACGGACGCTACCGGGTGCGCAATGCCGCCGGGCAGTTCCTTGGCCTTGCTAACATCACCGGCGGGGTGCTCCGGGTGGAAAAACTGTTCGTGGAACGTAATTGAGCAATAAAGGAAACAAGACCCATGCAGATCATTTCTCAGTTTGTCCCGCTGCCGCTGGCACAGCCTGAAAAAGGCACCGCCGTGGCCATGGGCTACTTTGACGGCATCCATATCGGCCACCGGGCGGTGATCGAAGGGGCGGTGCAGTGGGCAAAGACCCATGATGCAGCCCCGGCGGTGTTCACCTTCCGCCTGCCGGTGGAAAATAAAATGAAGGGCAAGCGCCTGCTCTCCACCGAGGATAAGCACGCCCTGATCCACAGCCTTGGGGTGGAGTATTACCTTACTCCGGACTTTGAGGCGATCAAGGCGCTGAGCCCGGAGGAGTTCGTGCGCGGCATCGTGGAAAACTGCCACGCCCGGGCGCTGTTCTGTGGCGAAAACTTCACCTTTGGTGCAAAGGCTGCCGGTACGCCGGAGCTGCTGCGCACCCTCTGTGCTCCTCTTGGGGTAGAGGTAGTGGTGGTGCCCATGGCACAGTTTGAGGAAAAGCCGGTGTCCTCCACCCGCATCCGCACTGCGCTGGAGGGCGGGGATATCCCGGCTGCCAACGCCATGCTGGGCATGCCCTATGCCATCCGCTTTGCGGTGCAGCACGGGGCAGGGCTGGGACACACCCTCGGCGTGCCCACCATCAACCAGCTGTACCCGCAGGGCTTCCAGATGCCCCGCAGCGGCATTTATATCACCCGCACCTGTATCAACGGGGTGTGGTATCCCTCGGCCACCGGTCTGGGCAGCCGCCCTACTGTGAACGATGACGCCACCAAGGTGACCTGCGAGACCTTTATCCCGGGCTTTTCCGGTGACCTGTACGGCACCGACCCGGTGGTGGAGTTCTACGCTTACCTGAGCCCCAGCAAAAAGTTTGATACGCTGGACCAGCTGCGGGATTGCATCAACGATGCAGCCCGCCGCGCACAGGAGTATTTTGCATAACGCATCAACAGCGGAAAAATTATTTTTATTTGGGGCCGAGAAACGCCTGCGGGCGTTTTTCGACCCCTTTTGTCGTGAAGGAAAACAGCATTTCCGGCGTCTGCGGGCAGAAAAAACCGCACTTCGGGCAAAATAGACACATTTCCGTGCAACAATGGCAAATGTTTGTTAAACAATTATCTATCTCATATCCTTGCAATACACACAGTTTTTGTTTATAATAGTAGCTGTACGGGGCAACGCCCCGATTGTGAGCGAGACTCTGGTTCAGAATTATAATTTGAGAGGAGTTTTTACCATGGGTTTAGGTAAGAAGACGATCGACGATCAGAACTACTGCGGCAAGAAGGTGCTTGTCCGCTGCGATTTCAACGTCCCGATGAAGGACGGTGTCATCACCAACGAGAACCGCATCAACGCAGCACTGCCCACCATCCAGAAGCTGGTCAACGATGGCGCTAAGGTCATCCTGTGCAGCCACCTGGGCAAGCCCAAGAACGGCCCCGAGGCTAAGTTCAGCCTGGCTCCCGTTGCTGTGGCTCTGAGCGCAAAGCTGGGCAAGACCGTTGTGTTTGCTGACGACGACAACGTTGTGGGCGAAAATGCAAAGGCTGCTGTGGCTGCTATGAACAACGGCGACGTCGTTCTGCTGCAGAACACCCGTTTCCGCAAGGAAGAGACCAAGAACATGCCCGAGTTCAGCGAGGAGCTGGCTTCTCTGGCTGATGCTTATGTGGACGATGCCTTCGGCAGCTGCCACCGTGCACACTGCTCCACCGCAGGTGTCACCGACTACATCAAGGATACCGCTGTCGGCTACCTGATGGAGAAGGAGATCAAGTATCTGGGCAACGCCGTCAACGACCCCGTCCGTCCCTTCACCGCTATTCTGGGCGGCGCCAAGGTTGCTGATAAGCTGAACGTCATCTCCAACCTGCTGGAGAAGGTCGATACCCTGATCATCGGCGGCGGCATGGCTTACACCTTTGCCAAGGCTCAGGGCTACGAGGTCGGCAAGAGCCTGTGCGACGACACCAAGCTGGACTACTGCAAGGAAATGATGGCTAAGGCCAAGGAGAAGGGCGTCAAGCTGCTGCTGCCCGTGGATGCAGCCTGCATCAAGGACTTCCCCGATCCCATCGATGCTCCCGTGGACGTGACCATCGTGCCCATCAGCGCTATTCCCGCTGATATGGAGGGCTGCGACATTGGCCCCGAGACCATGAAGCTGTTTGCTGACGCTGTCAAGGCTTCCAAGACCGTTGTCTGGAACGGCCCCATGGGCGTATTCGAGAACCCCACTCTGGCAGCTGGTACTCTGGCTGTTGCCAAGGCTATGGCTGAGAGCGATGCTACCACCGTCATCGGCGGCGGCGACAGCGCAGCAGCCGTGCAGCAGATGGGTCTGGGCGACAAGATGACCCACATCTCCACCGGCGGCGGCGCTTCTCTGGAGTATCTGGAGGGCAAGGAGCTGCCCGGCATCGCAGTCATCCAGAACGCATAATTTTTCCGGCATCACAATGGGTGCGGCGGCATTTACGCCGCCGCATCTTTTCTTTTTGTGCAGGCAATTTGTAAATAGTTACGAAGGTAAGGAGAAAATAACAATGGATAAGGCAAAGCGCAAGGCTATTATCGCTGGCAACTGGAAGATGAACAAGACCGCCTCCGAGGCTGCTGTTCTGGTGGACGAGCTGATCCCCGCTGTGAAGGACGCTACCTGCGAGGTGGTCATCTGCACCCCGTTTACCGATCTGGTCACCGCTGTGGCTAAGACCAAGGGCACCAACATCCATGTTGGCGCCGAGAACGTCCACTTTGAGAAGTCCGGTGCTTTCACCGGCGAGATCAGCGCCGATATGCTGGTGGATCTGGGCGTGGAGTACGTCATCGTCGGCCACTCTGAGCGCCGCCAGTACTTCGCCGAGACCGACCAGACCGTCAACAAGCGCGCTCTGGCTGCTCTGAACGCCGGTCTGAAGGTCATCATCTGCGTGGGCGAGAGCCTGCAGCAGCGTGAGGAGGGCGTCACCGAGGAGCTGGTCCGGATGCAGACCAAGATCGCTCTGCGTGACGTGACCGCCGAGCAGATGGCAAACGTTGTCATCGCTTACGAGCCCATCTGGGCCATCGGCACCGGCAAGACCGCTACCGCCGATCAGGCAGAGGAAGTCTGCGCACAGATCCGCAAGGTGGTGGGCGAGCTGTACGGCGAGGCTGTGGCCGAGGCTACCACCGTGCAGTACGGCGGCAGCATGAACGCCAAGAACTGCGAGGAGCTGCTGAGCAAGAAGGACGTGGACGGCGGCCTGATCGGCGGCGCATCCCTGAAGGCTCCCGACTTTGCAGTCATCGTCAATGCAGCCACCAAGGGCTGAGCAACTGCCTTTTCTTAACTAAGCTGTTTCAGCGCCCGGCTGCGCCGTTTTTTCAGCGCTGAGCCGGGCGCTGATCTGTTTTTACAGCAGCCGCTCGGGTGTTATGCACCCGCAGGCTGCACCCGCAGGCAGGGCGCTTAGCCTTGCCCGCAACGCGTGATAAATTCAAAGGAGATTCAATTTTATGGCAAAGAAACCTGTTCTTCTGTGCATCATGGATGGCTTCGGCTGGGTGCCGAACGAGACCTTTGGCAACGCTGTTGTGGCTGCCAAGACCCCCCATCTGGATGCTCTGATGGCAAAGTACCCCATGACCACCATTGATGCCTCCGGCATGGCTGTCGGCCTGCCCGATGGCCAGATGGGCAACTCCGAGGTCGGCCACACCAACATGGGCGCAGGCCGCATCGTCTACCAGCAGCTGACCCTCATCACCAAGTCCATCCGCGATGGCGAGATGCTCAAGAACCCTGTGCTGGTCAAGAACATGAAGGCTGCTATCGAGGCCGGTAAGGCCATCCACCTGATGGGTCTGGTGGGCACCGGCGGCGTGCACAGCCATGCCGACCACTGGTTTGGCGTGCTGGAAATGGCAAAGCATCTGGGTGCAAAGGAAGTTTACCTGCACTGCATCACCGATGGCCGCGACACCGACCCCCACTCCGGCAAGGGCTTCCTTGCTGACCTGCAGGCCAAGCTGGATGAGCTGGGCGTGGGCAAGATCGCCAGCGTTTCCGGCCGTTACTACGCTATGGACCGCGATAACAACTGGGACCGCGAGGAGAAGGCCTACGCTGCTTTCGTCTACGGCGAGGGCGAGCACGCTGCCAACGCTGCCGAGGCCATCGAGGCTTCCTATGCCGCAGACAAGACCGATGAGTTCGTGCTGCCCTGCGTCACCTGCGAGGGTGGCCGCGTGCAGGACGGCGACACTGTCATCTTCATGAACTTCCGCCCCGACCGTGCCCGCCAGATGACCCGCATCTTCTGCGACGACGCCTTCACCGGCTTTGAGCGCCGCGGCGGCCGCAAGCAGGTCCACTACGTCTGCATGGCCGAGTATGACGCCACCATGCCCAACTGCGAGGTCGCCTATCCTCCCGTGGAGCTGAAGAACGTTCTGGGCCAGTACCTGTCCGAGAACGGTAAGACCCAGCTGCGCATCGCCGAGACCGAGAAGTACGCACACGTCACCTTCTTCTTCAACGGCGGTGTCGAGGCTCCCTACGCGGGGGAGGACCGCTGCGTCATCCCCAGCCCGAAGGTGGCCACCTACGACCTGCAGCCGGAGATGAGCGCTCCGGAGGTCGCTGCAGAGTGCAAGCAGCGGATCGAGAGCGGCAAGTATGATGTTATCATCCTGAACTTCGCCAACTGCGACATGGTCGGCCACACCGGCGTCTTTGAGGCCGCTGTGAAGGCCGTAGAGGCCGTGGACGCTGCCGTCAAGGAAGTTGTCACCGCTGTGCTGGATGCGGGCGGCTGCGCCTTCCTGACCGCCGATCACGGCAATGCGGAGAAGATGAAGAACCCCGACGGCACGCCCTTCACCGCACACACCACCAATGTGGTGCCCTTTGTCGCCATTGGCTGCGGCGATGTGAAGCTGCGCGAGGGCGGCTGCCTGGCCGACATTGCGCCCACCATGCTGCCCTATATCGGCCTGCCTGTCCCCGCAGAGATGACCGGTAAGAGCATCATCGTGGAGTAAGAACCTCTCCGTCTCGTTCATAAAATAGAGTGCTCCGCTGTTAAGATCCACAGCATCGTATAGATGCCGCTGGTCTCGACAGCGGAGCATTTCTGTTTTCGATAGGAAACGACTTTCAGCGTCCAGCAGGGGTTACCCGGCCTGCAAAGGCCTCTCCTACCAGGAGAGGTGGCATCGTGCAGTGATGACGGAGAGGTGATAACAGCACAAAACCCCGCCGCTGAGGTCTCCCTCAAACGGCGGGGCATTTGTGTTAAAATACCGGAAAGCGGTTCAGCTTAAAGCTGGCTTTCGTACTCCTTGCGGTAGCCTTCCAGCTCGCGCTGGTTGCCATAGACGAAGTGACCGTTGGCGATCTCTTCCCAGACCGGCTTCTCCACGCTGTAATCGTGGATGGACGGATCATAAACAAGCAGCTTCTTGTTCTTCTCCAGAGCGGGGTCGGGGATGGGAACGGCACTCAGCAGGGCTTTGGTGTAGGGGTGCAGCGGATGGAGGAACAGCTCCTCCGCCTCGGCCAGCTCCACGATACGGCCCTTGCTGATGACGGCGATGCGGTCCGAGATGAACCGGACGACCGACAGGTCATGTGCGATGAACAGGTAGGTCAGGCCGCGGCTCTTCTTCATCTCGTTCAGCAGGTTCAGCACCTGTGCGCGGATGGAGACGTCCAGAGCCGAGATGGGCTCATCGGCCACGATGAACTCCGGCTGCATGACCAGAGCGCGGGCGATGCCGATGCGCTGACGCTGGCCGCCGGAGAACTCGTGCGGGAAGCGGGAAGCGAACTCCGGCAGCAGGCCGACTTCGTGCAGCGCGTCCATGACCTTATTGTGCAGGTCCTCCTGGTCTTTGTACAGGTGGTGGTTCAGCAGACCTTCGGCCACGATGTACTCGACC
>OIZF01001322.1_pt1 | contig 14680 bp, 9 predicted proteins | sample 1588471 | NCBI WGS metagenome assembly OIZF01 (sample SAMN03283279) | human gut metagenome | biome: human-associated habitat; material: feces | host: Homo sapiens | place: Peru | collected 2012
CGGAGAGTTAATTCTGGCATCAGTGGGTGATGATTTGTGTCTTTGTGATTGGAATGAAAAGCCATGTGCAGAACGCAATAAGCTTCGACTAGCAAGGTATATGAACGCAGATTTCAAGATAGAGACATCTTCTGTCCTGGAGCTGGCTAGGCAGCAACTGGATGAATATTTTTTAGGCATCCGCAGGTCATTCGAAATTCCGTTGCATCCTGTAGGAACAGATTTCCAGAGAAAAGTATGGAATGCATTGCTTGATATACCATACGGTGAAACCAGAAGCTATAAGGAAATCGCTCAAAGTATAGGCAATCCCAATTGTGTCAGAGCCGTGGCTGGAGCAATCGGAGCCAACGGCATCAGCATCCTTATCCCCTGCCATCGCATTATCGGCAGCAACCGTTCCCTGACAGGCTTTGCCGGAGGACTGGAAGCAAAGAGAATCTTGCTGGAACTGGAGACTGAAAAATCATAAATGCATTCCATTATCACTTCCCTTATCATGGAAATACCTATATCTGGAAATGATAATATGGGACGGAACGAGACCTAAAACGTTCCGTCCCATAGAAACAAAAAGGCTCAACAAAGAATAAACCATACTAAAAGCAAAAATAATCCAGAAAACAGAAACAATTTCCAACTAAAATAACTATCTTTGCAGACAATAAGCATAAAACAACTATAACACTTTAAAAACAAGGCAAAATGAGAAAAGTAATCTTAACCGCTATGGCGCTGCTGACAGCAGTCACGATGCCAGCTTCTTCTGTGAAGAATCCCATCAAGGTCAACCAGGTTGGCTATTTGACCCATGAAAGCAAGATAGCAACCATAGAGCCGGAGGCAAAGACCAAAAGCTTCCTCATCAGAGACCAAGAGGGTAAAACCGTCTGGCGCACAAAACGTGCATCCACCAAGAAATCCCCATTCTCCAGCAAGATTCGCCAGGAGATAGACTTCTCCTCTATCACCAAGCCTGGCAGGTATACACTGGTAGCAGGAAGACATCAACAAAGCTTCATCGTTTCCAGCGATCCCTATACGGAAGCCTTGAAAGCATCCATCAAAGGCTACTACTATCAGCGTTCTGGGGAGAGCTTGGAAAGAAAGTATGCTGGCGAGTATGCACGGCCGGCAGCTCACCTGGATACTCATGTCATGGTGCATCCAACTGCTGCAACCACTAAAAGACCGGCGGGAACCATCATCTCTTCTCCCAAGGGATGGTACGATGCTGGCGACTATAACAAGTATATCGTCAATTCTGGATTTACCCTCGGACTGATTCTGCAGTCCTACCAGCTCCATCAGGATAGATTCAATTCTCTCAATCTTCAAATTCCGGAATCCGACAATAAGATACCGGATATCCTGGATGAGATGATGTATAACCTGGAGTGGATGCTCACCATGCAGGATCCAACCGATGGAGGAGTATATCATAAACTCACCACCCCTAACTTTGAGGGATTCGTGATGCCAGAAGACTGCAAGCAGCACCGTTATGTGGTACAGAAAGCCACCACCGCTGCTCTCGACTTTGCTGCCACCATGGCCCTGGCCGCCAGAATCTACCAAAAATTCCCTGAGTTCCAAAGCTTCTGCCAACAAGCCATAGAATCAGCAGAAAAAGCATACGCATGGGCTGTTAAACACCCCACTGTCTATTACGACCAGGATGGAAACAACAAGAAATTCTCGCCAGCCATCCATACGGGTAGTTATGGAGACAACCACACCGAAGACGAGTTTTTCTGGGCAGCTACTGAACTATACCTCACAACCTCTGAGACATCCTACCTGGAACAGGCAAAACAGTTTGTTCCAGATGAATTCAGCATTCCATCCTGGGGTAACGTGGCAGGTCTGGGCATCTTCCAATGGGTAAACCAGGAACTCCTTGGCACCCCAGATGCCGGCAAGCTCCCTATGGAAGTGCTCAAAGAATCCCTAAAGGAAAAATGTGATGAGGATATCCAAGAACTGGCTACCTCTTCTTTCCACAGTATCTTCGGCAACAGCGCCCAAGACTTCCACTGGGGAAGCAACTCAGAAAGCTGCCTGGGAAGAGGCATTGCCCCAATGTACGAGTATGCCCTGACAAAGGACAGCAAGTATAGGCAAGCCGCCCTTTCCACCTTAGACTATTTCTTTGGACGTAACGCCACAGGCTATTGCTACCTGACAGGCTTCGGCACCCAGAGGGTCATGAATATCCACCACCGTATCTCTGCAGCCGACAATATCAAGGAGCCAGTACCTGGTCTGGTGGCTGGAGGAGCCAACAAGGGACAGGAAGATGCAGAATTCGTACCAACCTATGCTTCCAACATACCAGATGAATCCTACCAGGATAACGTCGGCAGCTATGCCTCAAACGAAATTGCCATCAACTGGAACGCCTATCTGGTGTCCCTGCTTGGATGGATAAACTAACAGCACATTGGAGATTATCCGTATAAAGACCAAAAGAGGGTGCGTCATGGACTTATGACACACCCTCTTAAATTTTTTATTTGTTTTCGTATGTAACAACGAAATTACTTCTTCTTGTAAGTAACAACAACCTTGTTGGCATAAAGACCTTGTGCCTGTGAAATGGCTACACCTGCAACCTGCATAGTCAATGTATTGTTTGTGAATGAACTCTCAATACCAGATGTGCTTTTGCCCATATCTCCTGTATTATAATCCATGTCATCAGCAATAATCTGTGAAGGAACGTAGGTAGATACCTTTACGTTGCGGTTGAGGAGGAAACCTATGAATAAATCATCACGGCTCATTAACCAATTAAATGTATTCAACAAATAAAAAGGCTCTACAGTGTTTGGACATGTGCGGATACTCTTGTCTGTTGTGAAATCGTTGGCTAAGCTCAAGGTATAAGCAGACAAGTTGCCATCAGTATAGGTGTTCAGGAGATTAGCATCATCATTATCGGCAGCACCATTCTTCTTTACACTTACAAGATAACCGTTTGCATCGTAGCTCCATGTATAAGTAACATCTTCACCTGTCTGCATATCCATAGCAGTACTGCTGACAATGCGACACTGGTCATCAAGAGTATAAGTGTACCCATCAACAGTCACAGTTTTTCCATTGTAATTAAAATCCCAAGAAAGATTACCATTTGAAGTAATTTTCTGAAGAGAGCCATCAGCATTGTAAGCCATGTTGAGTGTTAAAACACCTTCTTCTGTAAGCCCAAATTTTGATGCCATCATGGTGAGAAACATATTATCAGTAATAGTGATGCTCTCAACCTGGCGCTGCTGGTATGCATATACCTTACCCAATTCCCATGTTGAATTGCCACGAACCAGTGACACAGCATACTCGCCTTCTGCCAAATCAGCAGGAACGGTGAACTTCACGCCATCTGCTGCAATTGTTGCATCGATGGTCTTGTCTCCAACAACAATCTTATCGCCCTGAGCAAAACCGATACCGGCGAGGGTTACCTCCTGACCAAGACCCATTTCTGCAGGCAATGACAGGGTTGAGATTGGGTTGTCGGCTGCAAGAAGATTCATGCTGCCCAAGGTGAAGTTATCATTAGCCACCTTCAAAACTACATTTACCTTACCAGGAGTCATGGTGTAAGGGATGGTGAATGTAGCACCATTAGAAGTCATCTTGGCATTGGTGTTTACCTCGGCGCCTTGTTCTGGCTGGAGATAAATAGTCTGACCAGAAGCGAAACCATTTCCCTGAATGGTTACTTCGGAACCAATCTTTGCTGAAGATGGAACCACCTGATTGCTCACTGGGTTGCTTGGACCATCGTCATCTGACGAACATGCTGAGAATGTGATGATTGCACAAAGCATCAGCATCATTGAAATTAATTTTTTCATAATCGTTGGTTTTAATTAATGAATAAAAAAATATAATACTCTCATTTTTATACTACAAACCTGGCTGACTGTTCAGAATCTTCTCTGTATCCTCGCTGGATGGTCTTGTCATGTCAGGATTGACAATTCTTCCATTAGGATCGAGGAGGATGAAGCGAGGAATACCGCTGATGCGATAGTCGCTCTGGAACTTGGTGCCCTTGCCGATGTAAAGTTGGGTGCCACTCAGAGCACCGCTCTTCACGCGATCAGTCCACTTTGCCTTGTCCTGATCTATAGATAGACCTACGAACACAATGTTTCTGCCCTTGTACTTTTCCTCCAACTTCTTGAGGAATGGCAACTCCTTCTGGCAAGGACCGCACCAGGTGGCCCACATATCTATATATACATACTTGCCACGGAAATCGCGGAGCGTCATCTCCTTACCATTCACATCCACACCCTTAAACATTGGTGATGGACGGCCCACGGCTGCCTTGTCCCATTTGGCACAAGCCTGCTTGAAGATGGCATTGAGGCGAGGTGAGGTAACGTAGGTATAATAGAGGTTCTGAAGATCGGTGATGTTCTCCACACCATTTCCCTCTACGTAGGTGAATGCCAGGAAGTGAATCAGTGACTCGCGAACCTTATCACTCTGGATGTTCTCGCCGATATAACTCATCTCTGCCAATACCTTTGGATAATACTGGCGGATGTCCTTGCCTGTCTCGTCGAAGATATGAGCCGTCTCAATCATAAAGTTGCGGTATTCATCGATGTCGGCAAGATCTTCATCCTCCTTCACATACTGGCGGATGGCATCGTAATACTCCTTGCCCAGTACCATTGTAGTGTCCTGAGTGAGGTATGTATGACTTACAGGATACATCAGCATCATGTTGGCATAGAAATAAGTGATTCTGCCTTCCTCCATCTTCAGGAACTTATCATTGGCTGCAAACTTGCGTGCCTTCAACAGGCGCTTCATCGAAGCCATCTTCTTATCCACAGCTGCCTTGAACTCGCTCCATGGTTGGGCATAAGCTTCATTAGGAAGAGCCGTCAACTGAATCTTGTTCAGGTAATCAACAGCCTTCTCGTTGCCACCTTTCACAGCGAAGGTGTTGTCGAAATCATGGGCATCGAAGGAAATGTTCATTTCGTCGCCCTTCTGGAGATAGACTACTTTGAACTTCTCGCCATAATATACATTGGCATAGAGTGCATCCATGCCGTCGAGCTGCACTGTGGCTTTGCCGTCGGTGAGCGCAAACTCGTTGACACTCATGTGGTAAACCAATACCACATTGGTCAATACCGGATTCTTGACATCAAACTTCACCGTAATGCCATCAGCGGCCTGCATGTTCACTGCTGCAAACAGGAACAGAAGCAATGACAATATCTTATTCTTCATTTTCTTTTTGTTTTAAATTTTTCTTTCTGTTGAAAGCACCTTATATATAATAAGGTGTAATTAGTTGGTACGCTCGCGATAGGTAGCATCCACAATCTTGCCGAAGCCTGAATAGCTGGTAGGGATTACCTTAGAGAAGTCGCCCTCTGAACTCATACCATTGTAGATGCGGAGTGTGCCGGAACCCTTACTGTTCTCTGTACCCACGATGAGATCGTAATCATTGGCAGATGCGGAATTCTGATAGAAGTTGAACTTCATCATCGTGATGGTCTCGCCGCTGAAGCTAAACTGGCGCTCTGCCTTCAATGGCTTCTCTGAGAGATTCACACGATAAACCGTGCCGCCCACGGCATAATACATATAGTTCTTCAGCGAACTGAAGGCGAAGCATGTAGCCTTGGCGATGTCGGTACAGTCGCTCAGATCGCCATAGTAAGCCTTGCCTAAGGCGAATGTGCAGTCGGCATAGCAGAGCATATCGCCCAACTGGATGCCATACACTTCAAACTTCTTTCCGCTGCGGAGTATGGTATAGGTGACGCCCATCAATGCATTTCCCGGGTCGTACTTGGTATTCTCCATATAAACGAAGTCCATACCGGTAGGGTATTCCGAAAAGGCATTTCCCGTTACCATCTCAGAACCCTTATAGCCCGTAGCAATCTCTTCCATCTCTTTCATGGTGTGATAAGAGGCGTCTGAAAGCGACAATCCTGGCAGGAACGGACAGCAGGACATGAAGCACTTGTTTACATTATCATAAAGAAGATAGATGGATGCATAAGAGGCGGCTCCGATGTTGGCTCCCACGGCAGGGGCAAGCACCGGCTGTTTGTTGACAGCAGCAAAGAGTCCCTGGATTCCCATGTTGGAAGCAGAGTAGGCATAACCATCACTCACAATCATTCTCATCATGCCGCTCTGGTCGCATACCATGCTTTGAGGATGCAGATCCTGCTGCTTCGCCACCTCGTACTTGAAAGCATAGTCTTTCTGCCACATGAAACTGTTTTTGGAAAGACGGGTAGCGCCATCAGCGGTGAAGAGATAGAATGGAGAATCTGAATATCCGGCATTTGGCGCATACTGGATGCGATAAGGATGATTCAATTCTGGCATTCCGGCAGTCTTGAGGACATCGAAATAAGTTTGACCAGTAACCTTTGAAACGATGTCGAGACGGGTCTTGCCATCTACATCGCAAAGCACCATCCAACCCTCTGATGTAGTGTCACTCACGGTGAGCTTGTAGCTCTGTCGCCAGAACAGACCGGTGTTCTTCTCTGTGGCGGTGAAATAGAGGATATATTCTCCTGCAGGAAGTGTCATTTCCTGCAAGAGATGTTTTTCGTTGCTGAGTACCGTCACCTCATTATCGCCCGACTTGTTGATTACCTTCCATTCATAGTTGTAGGCATTCAGGTCGGTGATATTATCGCCCAGATTTGGGTCGAGGTCAATGTTGGCATGGGTGAGCACTGAGATGTTCTCTGGCACGCCCGTAATAGTAGGCTCGTTCAGGCTGTGATAGTCGTAGTTGCCCTCGTCTTGCGAGCAACCAGCTAACATGGTAGCCATCATCAGAGCCATTGCCCATATTTTATAATTTCTCATAATTCTTAATGTTTTTCTTTTAATACTTCTTTGAGAGTAAATGTCTGCCCATGGCTTTACTCACCATAGAATGCTAAAGCATTGCCCTGTGCATCGAAGGCATCGGCATCGTAGGTCTTGCCACTGTTGCGAAGTTTCTGCTGCTCCTTCACATAGCTTTGCATTTCAGAACTTACATAGCTCTGCATGGCAAGTGTCATCTTCGAATCGTCATTGAAATCGGCTGGGTCGAGATCCAGTACCTTGCATGCCAGTTCAAACTTCTGCTGAGTGAAGTCACCGAGCAAATCGGTCTTCCATGCCTTTGGCGCAGTAGTAAACTGGTCGGAGAAGATAATCTCGTAAGACAGGGTGGTCACCACGTCGCCATTAGCTGTGGTTTCCTCTGTCACGGGCAGGGTGAAGAATGCATTTGGCTGTAAACTTATCTGGATGTGCTTCTGCTGCGATTTCAGAATGGCAGTACGCTTCAGGGTAATCATATACTCCAAGGTTGTTTCGCCTGCTGGCAACTCAGCCTTATCTGGAAGAACATAATCCACGCCTTCCTGTGCATCCTCCGAACTTACTGTCAGGGCAATCTCGCGAGGCTGGTCGGAAGGTCTGCCCACCAACTGAATCTTCACCGGCACCTGCATTTCGTCGCCTTTTTCATAAACGAAGGTCACGTTAGTCTTATCTTGCAGGATATTGGTATTGGTGCGATTGTTGAGATAAACGCCATTGATATCCTGGAATACATCCGGCTCCTGCTCACTGCATGAACCGAATGCGATGACCATCATCGCCCCAATTAAGAGGTTTTTTATCTGATATTTCATATAATTTCGTATGTTAAATTAATCTGGAAAACTCCTAATTATTAACGCTTGACTTTGAACTTTTTAATCTTAATTTTTGATCAGTTCTCAGTCTCAGAATCTGGCAATGGAACCACGAAGATCAAGTCGCTTGCCTTTGGATTCTTGTTCTTGTTAGAAGAGGTGATGATGTCGCAGTTCAATCGCTTGTAGAGATAGAACAACTGTCCCTCGCCATACAACTCTCTGATATACTCATACTTCAGCAAGTCTGGAGTCAGGGTCTGCAGGTTTGCTACACCACGGTTTCTGCGCAGGGCATTCACATACTGCAAGCCGTTAGCCAGATTGTCGCTCTGACTCTCTGCAGCAATCAGGAACATCTCGCCCAATCTTACCATCGGAATCATCGTGTTCTGAATGCTTCCGTTGGCCACCATGTCACTATACTTGTAGAAATATCGGTTGCTTCCCGTAGCTATCCAGTTGGCACGATAGCGGTAGTCGTCTTGATAGCCGCCAGTTGTCGCAGCTCCGCCATATACGATATTGCTCATCAGGTTGTCATCCATGCGGAATACATAGTTTGGCAGACGGGATGGATCGTAGAAATTCTTGTGGATGTTTCCACGACTGGTATTGGTCAGGGCGAAGAGTACCTCCGACGAGAATATGCGGTCTGGATCGGCTGGAGAACCGGTTACAAGACTCTTATCTACAAATGGGAAGATGCCCTGGTCGGCTGTCTTAATGACATCGGTGGCATACTTGAACGCATCGGGCTTGTCGCCCATGTAGAGATATACACGAGCCAGGAGTGCTTCCACTGCATAATAATTCAGGCGAAGTGCACGATAGCGCATAAAGTTGCTGGTGCCGTCCTGCGAACCGCTCATCAGGGTTCCTTCTGTCTTCACTGGGTCGTTGGCGAGCAGGGTGCGTGCTTCTTCCAAATCAGCTGTCACCTTCTCTGCCACCTCTTTGGCGGTAAGGATTGGTTCAGGCGAATTGGTCTGCTTATTATAATAAGGTATAGCCTTCTTATCACTGTCCTTGGAATAAACCGGACCGAAAAGGCGCAGCATGTCGAAATGAAGCATGGCGCGCAAAGCCAATGCCTCGCCCTTGACAACGTAATAGTTGCCACCGCTGAAGAGGTTCTGGTTGCCATCAATGGTCTCCAGAATCTTGTTGCAGTTGAGAATCAGGGCGTATGCCTTGTTCCAGGTCTGATCCAATCGGTTGCGCCAATATTCAGTAGCATACTGATAGGACGCCAGGTCCTTGTAGTTGCCCCATACACTGTTGTCGCTGCCGATGGTGTAGGCACCGCCCATCACCTCGATCATCTCTACCGAGAGAGACTGACCGTAGAGCGCAGTACTGTTCAGATCGATATAAACGCCATTGAGCATTTTCTGATAGCCTTCCTCAGACTTGAGAAGTTCGCCCTCCGAAATCTGGTCGTAAGGTTTTACCTCCAACCAGTTGTCACACGAAACCATCAGCGTGCTGCAGGCTATAATCATTGAATATATTATCTTTTTCATTTCTTGCTTTTTAGAATGTTGCACCTATAGAGAATGACACGGTACGGGCAAACGGATAGTCGATGCCTCGCTCTGCCTTCACGGTTGACCAACGGAAGATGTCGTTCATGTTGGCCTGAACGGAAAGGGCTTGCATGCCAAATTTCTTGGCGATGTTGAGTGGAAACTCGTAACCTAAGTTGATTGACTCGCAGGTGAGGGTGTTTTCATCCATCACGAAGCGGGATGACTTGTCGGTCTTCTGCACCATAGAGATGCCCTTGAACTGTGCATTGCGGTTGTTGATGCTCCAGCGGTCGTAGAGGGCACGGCGGTCCTGGTTGTTGTAGATGTCGGCTGTTCCGATGTTCTCTACCTTGTCGAAGAGCGAACTGTTGAAGAGCTGGCCGCCATACTGGTAGCGGAAGAAACAGCTGAATGAGAATCCCTTGTAATAGAAGGTGGTTCCCAGCAGTCCCTCTACATCCGGTTCGGTATCGCCGCATACTACCTCGTCGCTGGCATCATAGGTAAACGAATAGGTGCCGTCGCGCTTGATGAACAGCTCCTTGCCGGTAGCAGGATCGATGCCTGCTGAACGTACTGCCCAGATGGCTGTAGGACTTCCGCCGTCGTAATAGCGGGTGGTGTTGTGGAGTCCTGTCTTTCCGCTCTCGTTCAGTGCGCTGAAGGCATTGCCGATGTTGGCATATTTCGACTTGGAGTGGGTGGCACTCAGCGAGATATTCCAGTTGATGCGCTCATGAGGCATATAAATAGGCGAGAACTTGACGGTGGCTTCCCATCCGTTGGTCTTCTGCTTACCGGCATTCAGAGCCTCGCTCGTTACACCCATAGAACCTGGGGTGGTGATGATGGCGAGCAATGGGTCGGTGTTCTTGATGTAGTAATCAAGCGTCAGATTCAGACGGTTGCCCAGCGTGGTGATATCAGCTCCCACGTTGTAGTTGATGGTCTCCTGCCATGCCAGATCGTTGTTGCCCAAGCTGTTGATGATGACACCGGTACCGAATACGTTGGTCATCAGACTGTTGAACATATAGGTGGTATAGGCCTGGTAGGCAGAGAAGTTCTGGTTGCCCGGATTACCCACAGAGGCACGCAGTTTGAGCATCTGGAAAATGCCGTTCTCCTGCATCCACTCTTCGTTGTGGATATTCCAACCCAGACCTACTGACCAGGTGGTACGGAACCGGTTGTCGGTGCCAAACATTGAGGCACCATCGTTGCGCAGGTTGAAGTCCAGCAGATAGCGGTTGTCGTAGGCATAGCCACCGTTCAGATAGAAACTGGAGGCATGCTTGATGCTTTCGCTGTAGCTTGGTTTGCCGCCTGTAGGGTAGTTGTTGGCAAAGGAAGGGGCATCAAACTGGTCGTCGGTAAAACCGGTGGCTGAATAGCCATTGGTCTTACTGGTGGTATTGCTGAAGTTGAAACCCAATACGGCGTTTATCTGATGCTTCTCTGCTATCAGCTTTCCGTAGGTGGCAGAAAGGTCGCCTTCGTAGTAGAGATATTTCTGCAGGCTGTGTTGGAATAGTCCCTTCTGGGTTGCTTCCTGGTCATCAAAGTCGGTATGCTCTGGCGAGAGGCGCTTGTCCTGGGTATCATCATACTTGGTGATACCGAATTTGCCACGCACACGGAGATCAGCTGTAGCAAACCATTCGGCGATGAAGTTGTTAGTAAAGCCGAAACGCTGTCCCTTGTCGTAGTTGTTGAGATGTGCATTCCAGAGTGGGTTTGATACAGGGTTGTCATTCAGCCCCTCTTCCGGATAGTAAAGATATTTGCTGATCTTGCCGTCGGCACCATACTTTCTGTAATATGGGTTGGCATAGGCATATTCCGAGAAACTAACGGTCGGGTTGTTGGTCTCCAGATAGTCGATGGAGAGTTTGTTACTGAACTGGAATTTGCCGGTGCGGTAAATCAGGTCGAGGTTTCCGCCCAGAGTCTGGCGGTCTGAGCCCTTCATCACGCCGTTCACCTGTCCGAAGTTCAGCCCCAGTCCGTATCTCACGTTGCCTTCTCCACCTTCGGCATATACGTTGTGCTTATGGGTGAATCCGGTGCGCAGAGGCACACTGAGCCAGTAGGTATCTACGCCCTGCTCGATATCGCGCAGACGGGAATTGTAGAGATTATCCAACTTGATCTGGTTGAACGGATCGTTGGTCTTGTCCTTGTATACGCCTGCCAGTTTTTCGAACTCCAGCTTTTCGCGGGAGTTCATCAGATTGTAGTCTGAAAGGTCAGCGAAATCCAGACTGTAGTCGCCCTTATATGAAATCTGCAGCTTACCCTTTACCGGAGCCTTGGTCTCGATGACAACCACACCATTGGCAGCTTTTGAACCGTAGATGGCTGTAGATGCCGCATCTTTGAGCAGCGTAACCGATGCTACGCGGTTCATGTTGAGGTTCATCACGGTTTCCAGGGTTGTTTCGAAACCATCCAGGATAAAGAGTGGCTGGTTAGGGTCGGAACCATATTCCTCCTTCAGTCCGGCAACGCTCGACTTACCTCGGATTTCCACGTCTGGCATTTTGTTAGGGTTAGATCCTGAGAGTGCGTTGTCCATAATCTTGAAAGATGGGTCCAGGGTTTTCAGACTCTGGAGCACGTTCTGTGCACCCACGCTCTTGAGCTCATCGCCCTTGAAGGTAGCCGAAGAACCGGTAAAGCTTTCCTTCTTGCGTCGGTATACACCTGTAACCACCACATCCTTGATACTCTGGGCTTCAGATTTCATCATGATGCGGGCAAAGTCGGCATGGTTGCTGCCTGTAAATCGGATTATTGTCTTTTTGTAGCCGATGAAGGAGAGTACGATGTTGCACTCCTTCCTAACGGGCAGTTCGAAGTGTCCATCGATGTCTGTCGTTACGGCGTTGGTTGTACCTTCGATAGCTACGGTTACACCAATCATGGGTTCATGGTCACTGCTATCGAAAACTTTTCCCTCTATCACTCCTTGCTTAACAGCAATTTCTGTTTGGGTTGCTGCGTTCCCATTCACATTCTGTGCCTGTATCGAGGCAAGGGATGGGGGGGTGAGGCAACAACCTAGCAAAATCCAGCGGCAAGCGCTAGGGGTAAACTGATTCTTTTGCATAAAGTTTATTTTTTGTTTCTCGTATTCTATTTCTAGTTTTTCTGCAAGCTCTTGCTTTTTATTGTGCATGTTTCTTCAAGTTCTTGCCAAATCTTTTGCAAAGATAACATATTTTTTGAAAAATAACCTCTTTTAAATGTTAATTCTGCACTTTTTTTTCACATTCTTACAAATTGATGCTATTTTTCCCATTTTCGTATATGATTTTTCTGATAAATAGTCCATATAACGCCGATGAAACAGAAAAAGCCCCGCAGGAATACTACCTGTGGGGCTTGAATCAACTTAAAAAAATAAATACAATGAAATCCTTTCCGAAAATCGGCTAGATGTGGAAATCTACCAACTTCAGCCATCGTTTGACATCAAACGACGGACAGTCTTTGTGAACGTTCGGCAAATCGCGGTGGCCCAGTATCTCTGCATCAGGATAGGAGAGGCAGAGGCTCTCCAGAAGCGAATACAGAGCCTGATTCTGGGCTGGAGTGCGCGTATCGGCAGGCTTGCCGTTCTTGTCGAGACCTCCCTCATAACAGATGCCGATGCTGTGGGCGTTGTAATGACGGGCATGGGCTCCTACCTCCGACTCCGGACGACCCGGATATACCACACCATCCTTCGTGATGTAATAATGATAGCCGATACTCTTGAAACCGCGGGCAAGATGGCAGGCCTCCAACTGCTCGAATGTGAAATCCTGAGTCACTCTCGTGGCTGAACAGTGGATCACGATGAGTGAAATGCTACGATGTTTCTGTGTCATGGCAACCTCCCTTCTTTTAGCAGTTCTGTACACAGAATGAGCTGGCTACAGCTGTTAATACCGTGATGAGGAAGTTGATGATGGTTTTCCAATTTACTTTTTTCATTTTGCTTTGTTTTTTAATGATTAATACTAAGTGGATAATGATAGTCACATGCTTGTTTTAGTGGTTGAAATTTAGTTTCAGTAAGCGTTTCTGGAAGAAGAAGGGCGGGGGAGGAACTGCCAGCCCGGATACCCGTAAAAGGCAGGTTCTTGGGTCGTTATGATTTGCTGTTTATCCGTAATCGTCAGGATGAAAACCAGCCGCTTTGTGCCTTCGGAATATCCCTGTCGCCGGTCAGTTCACTCCTTCCTTCTTCTGTCGTTTCGCATATTTGAGAGACGGATTACTACTCCAGACCGTCTCCGTTGTCGCCTGTTCCGTCGGTGCTGCCGCCTTGTGATGTTCCACCGCCCTCAGTAGTTCCGCCGCCCTGTGTGGTATCGCCAGTGGTGGTATCGCCTGCAGCGCTCTCGCTAGAGTTGAGGAGATCCATGGCGTTCTTGGCGTTGGCATCGAGAGAGAGCTGGGTGTTGCTGAGCTTGCCGGTAGCACGGGCTCTGAGGCGGTAGCCTTCTACAAACTTGGCGAGGCTCCACTCCTTGATGCTGGCGGCTCCCATCTTGTTGATGATGCCGATGGAGAAGATGGCGAGGTTGTCTATCTTCACTGCCTTGTTCTGGAGTACGAGCTCCTTCACACAGCTCACCATATCGGTGAGAAGGCCCTTGATGGCACCCTTCGAGAACGGGGTGTTGTGGCTCGCCATGTGTTCGGCGAGTTCATCGATACCGATGGTTTCTGTCACTACTGGTCGCGCATAATACTTGCCATACGCTTCCTTGATTGTCTTGTTCTTGTTCTTCGCTAATTTGATGAGAATCATACTTTTAAAAATTTAGTTTTAGTAAAAAGCAGTCTGTGTCTCCGCCGAGACCGTTGCTGCATCAACCTCTCTGATTGACGATACAAAGATACAACATTCCCGAACCCCCAACTATGCGATTTGTGCGATTTGCAGGGATTCGGGAAAAAAAGGTTGAAAAAAGTGGTATTTTTACAAAAAATTACGCTAAAATCTGCCGAATAGCTTAGAATGAGCGATTTATGAGTTTTTCACCTCAATGGAGGTAATGATTTAGCAACGGTTCTAATTTCTACAATTTGCATACGTTTGATTGTCAAACAACTCTTTGTCATCTTGGTGGCAAAAATACAATTTTAAATTTAGAATACTGCATTGTTGCATGTTTTTTAGAGTTTATTATCATCTCAAATATAATTAGGACTCTGAAAATATGCAAAAATGTGCGGTTTTTTATGAAATTATCCGTAGAATCTTACCGTATTCTCGAAATTTATTGTATTTTTGCAGCTGTAATGACATTTAATAAGAGGTGAAATGAACAATATAGTTTGCAAAGTAGCAGCACTTGGTGGCACTATCTCCACTACTGATATATCTCATCTGTCAGAGTATAAACGACTGTTGAGAGCTAAGGAGCGTGGCGACTTGATAAAGTT
>OIZF01001323.1_pt1 | contig 14679 bp, 12 predicted proteins | sample 1588471 | NCBI WGS metagenome assembly OIZF01 (sample SAMN03283279) | human gut metagenome | biome: human-associated habitat; material: feces | host: Homo sapiens | place: Peru | collected 2012
TGCGGATGCACTTCTGGCAGGTGGTCACGCGGTGGCGGGGCGGCTCCTCCTGTGCCAGGAACCACTTCTTCATGGGAGCCATGCCGCTGTTGATCAGCAGCAGGCTGGGGTCGTTCTTGGGTACCAGGGGGAAGCTGTCCAGACGCAGATGACCCTTGCTTTCAAAGAAGCTCAGGTACTTTTCGCGCAGTTCATTCAAACCGGTCCATTGCATAGATCTTTCTCTCCTCAATTGTCTTTGGCGTTTGTGCGCCGTTTTTATGCTGTTATGGCAGAGGGGCGGCACGGTGAAAAAACAAAAAACAGCCCTCATCCCAAAAGGGACGAAGGCTGCTTGTGCATCAAACTCCGTGGTACCACCCAAATTGCAAAGGATCACTTGTCCCCTGCCGCTTTCGGCGCATTAACGCTGCGCAGCGTCCGGTTTACATTCGCCGGAAGCTCCGGGGTGGCGCGAAATGATCCCGACCGGAGCACCTTACAGCCGTGGGCGCTCTCTCTGGACGGTGGTGTGTGCATTTCTGACCCCATCATTGCCATCTGTCATAATTTTGCATTCCGCAAAGCAGGCACAATGCCCCTTTGCGTACAATTAAATTATAGCATACGCAAAACGTTTGTCAACGGGTTTTCCACAAAAACCGCGCTTTACCTGAAACAAGGTTACGGCACCCAGATGCGGACGATGCTACTGATGGTGCCATCCTCGGTAAAGACCAGGGTATTGTTGGGCGTCCAGCCGTCCGGCTCGGCGTTGACGGCCTCGGCCACGGCATCGGCACCGTCCGTCTCCACGGCGGAAGCCTGCGGGTCGGCCGAGCTGTCGCTCAGGGTCACGTCCCCGGCCAGAGGCAGGGTCACCTCGCCCATCTCATAGTAGACGGGGTAATCGTCAAAGGTCACGGTGCGGTACACATCGTGGTCCAGCGTCAGCTCCACGCCGCCCGATTCGATGCCGCCGTTGATGGTCACATAGCCGTTGTCGGCATCCCGGTCGATGCTGGTCACAGTCAGCTTGGTCACGGTGGTGTCGCCTTGGTCGTGGATCCGAAGCACGCTGCCCTCCTGCAAGGCGTCGATGTCCTTGGGCAGGTAGCTGTCGTAGCCGTATACGCTCAGGGTCGCCTGACCGTCGGCCACCTTGGTGATGCTGGCTGCAAACTTGTAGGAACCCGTCTTGATCTCGTTCAGATCCCCGGCGGCGATGGGCAGCACATCGCCCGTCTCACCGGCTGCTTCGGACGAAGCCGCACTGCTTTCCACGCCGGAAGCCGGTGCGCTTGCCGCGCTGCCTGCGGTGCTGTTGCTGCTGCCGCAGCCTGCCAGAATGCCCACTGCCAGAATGGCCGTAACGGCCAGCACCTTTTTGTTCAGTTTCATATTCTATACCTTCTTCTGTTGTTGTCGGGGCGGTGTTTTCCGCACCTGTCTCGGTATCATACGTCACCCGCGCGGAAAAGTCAACATTTCCTTTTCTCTGCGCTTGACGTGCGGTTTTTGTTCCGCTACAATAAAAACGAATCAAGAACCCATTCTATTGCAACTGATTTTAAGATAGAGAGGAATTTCCCGTGAAAATTTTAAAAGTAAAATGTCTTGCCCCCACCCGGCTGGACAATTATCTGACCCAGCAATACCCCGCCCTGACCCCCGGGCGCCTGAACAAGGCGCTGCGGGAGAACAAGATCAAGCTGAACGGCAAAAAGCAGCCGCTTTCCACCCGCGTGATGGCAGGCGACGAGATCAAGCTGTTCATTCTGGACGACGTTCTGGACGCCGACCGCCGGGTGGAAGGCCCTGCATGGAAGAATGCCCGCACTCCGGCGCAGGTGGTGTACGACTGCCCGCAGATTTTGATCGTGAACAAGCCCGCCGGCGTTGCGGTGGATGGCCCGGAGGACGACACCCTGCTGAACCGTGCGCTGCTGTACCTGAACAAGCAGGGCGAGTACAAGGAGAATGACCTGTACACCCCCGCCTTGTGCCACCGGCTGGACACCGGCACCAGCGGCCTTGTGATCATTGCCAAGACCCCGGAGGCTGAGGAGCTGTTCCTTTCTGCCATCAAGAACCGTGAGGTGCAAAAGACCTACCTCTGCGTCACCTTTGGCCGTCCCATGCCGCCGGACGCCACCTTGGGCGGCTATCTGCTCAAGGACGCTGACCGCGGCATCGTGAAGATCGTGGAGGACAAGCAGCCCGGTGCTAAGGAGGTGGAGACCCGGTACGAGACCATCGCCGTCTCCGGGCGTCTGGCCCTGCTGAAGGTGCAGCTGATCACCGGACGCACCCACCAGATCCGCGCCCACATGGCCAGCATCGGCTGCCCCATCCTTGGCGACAGCAAGTACGGCAACAACAGCGCCAATCGGGAGCTGAAGCTGAAGTATCAGGCACTGTGCGCATGGGAGCTGACCATGCCCCGCTTCACCCAGCCAGACTTTGCCTTCCTCAGCGGCAAGACCTTCCACGCCCCGAAGCCGTGGTATTACCAGCAGGTGCTGGACGGAACTTTGAAGTAAGACGATTTTCAGCAGCTGCCGTTCTCCACTTCGACCCCTCTCGTGAAAATACAATGCCGGGCAGACCGCAGTCTGCCCGGCATTGTTCTATAAATAAGATTCTTTCCGCTGAATATGGCCAGAGCAAGGCGGAGGCCATTAAAATCGTTCTCTACGCAGAAAAATCAGACCCGCACCATATCCGGGGTGATCTCAGCCAGCGTATGGGCACCGCACATCTGCATGGTGTCGGCCAGTTCCCCGGCCAGCTTATCGATGTAGCACTTCACGCCCTCTGCGCCGCCGCCGTAAACAGCGGTCACGAAGGGACGGCAGATCAAAACGCCGTCTGCACCCAGTGCCAGTGCCTTGAACACATCCACACCGGTGCGGATGCCGCCGTCCACCAGCACCTTCACGCCGGTGCCCTTGAGGGCTGCGGCGATCTCCGGCAGCACCTCGGCAGTGGCGGGGCACTGATCCAGCACGCGGCCGCCGTGGTTGGACACCACGATGGCAGCGGCACCGGCCTGCTTCGCCTTCAGTGCGCCCTTGACGGTCATCACGCCCTTGACGATGAAGGGACGCTCCGCCAGTTGCACGATCTCAGCCAGTTCCTCCACGCTCTTGCTGCCGGCGGGCGGGGTCATGTTCTTCAGGAAAGGCAGACCCGCTGCGTCCACATCCATGGCCACGGCAAAGCAGCCGCTGGCCTTGGCCTGTGCCATTTTCTCGCGGATGGTGTCAATGTTCCACGGCTTGATGGTGGGCACGCCGCAGCCGCCCGCAGCGCCGATGGCGCGGGTAGCCATCTCCATCACGGTGGGGTTGGTGCCGTCGCCGGTAAAGGCAGCAATGCCGTTTTCGGCACAGGCGCGCACCAGCACATCATTATAGGTCATATCGGTGTAGGTATCGGAGTAGTGCAGGTTCACTGCACCCACAGGGCCCGCAAAGAAGGGATAGCGGAAGCTTTTGCCGAACAGCTCCAGCGTGGTGTCCGGTGCACCGCCGGGGCACAGAGTGTCCATGTTTACCCGGATATCGGCCCACTTATTATAATTGCGGATAGCGGTATCGCCCACGCCCTTGGCACCCGGGCCGGGGATCTGGTTTTTACAGGCCACGCCGTTGCACACCGGGCAGGCCTTGCAGTATTGACCAATGCAGGCACGGGCATTGGCAAGTACTTCAGGATAAGTCATAAAAGCATCCTCCTTATATTTCCCGCCGCTGCGGCACAAAATGACCCACCGCAGTGCTCTTTGCCCTCAATATAGACCTATTTTAAAGGTGCGTCAAGGGCTTTTTGTGCTTTCCGTCCATGCGGCAGAACGTCTTTTCGCGCTTTTTCGTCATTTTTAAAAAAGTCTGATTTTTTTCAAAAAAATCCTTGACAAAAAGCCTGCTTTCAGGTATTATAGTGGAGCGCCAAGGGCACCCGCCCAAAGGCAGAACAAAAGATGTGGAAAGATGGCTGAGTTGGTCTAAGGCGCACGACTGGAAATCGTGTAACGTGTCAAAAGCGTTCTGGGGTTCGAATCCCCATCTTTCCGCCAGAAACCTGAAACAGAAATGTTTCAGGTTTTTTGTTTTGTCCGCAGTTTGCGGCGCTTGACATTTGCGGGCAGTTCCGTTATGCTGAAGCAAATACGTTTTACCGGAAGGAGAGGTTTTCCCATGGCATCTTCCCACAAAAAGCGCACTGGTCTGCGGGCGGCGCTGATCGTTCTGCTGTGTCTGGTTTTGGTGTGCGCGGTGGCTGCAGCAGTGCTGTACAGCTTCGTCAGCCGCAAGATCAAGGCATTCCAGAGCGGTGCCAGCTTTGCGCTGGACTACACCATCACCTCCACCGAGGCCGAGCCCCCTGCCCTTTACGCCCTGCTGGACAAGTTCGGCGGCACCACCGGCAGCCTGACCGGCCAGTACACCCCCCGGGCAGTGCAGCTGGCGCTGTACCCGACGGGCACCAGCACCGTCAACGATGCCCCTCTGACCCGGATGTACATCAGCGAGGAAGAGACCCTGTACGACGCCGGGCAGCTGTACAACAAGCTGCGCAGCGCGGTCGTGGCCGAGTATCCGCTGGCAAGCCTGCTGCTGCCGGGCTGGTCGCTGGGCAGCTACATTTCTCAGGACCAGTTGGCCACCCTGCTGGGGGTAGACCCCGCCGCTACCGGCTTGCAGCAGGTGAACGACTTCCAGCTGGACTTGAAACAGCTCAAAACCGTGCAGCCCGCCAACGCGAAAGAAGGCTACCTCTACCTTCAGCTGCCGAATCTCGCCGCCGGGGAGGATGCGCCGCAGCTGATTCTGGGCATCGAAAAGCAGGGTCTGCTCAAGACCCTGTCCCCCAAGGTGCACATCCTGCTGGACGTGCCCGCCCACCACATCCATGCGGAGCTTTCCGGCACGGTGACTGCCTCCCAGACCGTGGTGACCGCTCCCACCTCCCGGATGCAGGACTCTGACGTGGAAAGCCTTGTGCAGCTGCGCAAGACCATCGAGAGCATCGTGCAGTTTGTGCAGACCGCCGCCCAGAGCGATGATGCTGCCGCCTCCCCTGCCGCGTAAAGTCGAACCATTTTAAAAAGCAAAAATCGGACAGACCGCAGTCTGTCCGATTTTTTGCTTTTTATGATCTCTTACTTCTTTACGGTCTTTTTGCAGGGTGCACGCTTTGCCTTGGGCTTTGCGGCAACGGGGGCAGTCTTGGCTTCCGCTGCGGGCGCTGCCTTGGCAGCCGGTTCAGCCTTAGTAACAGGCTCGGCCTTGGTTGCCACGGCGGGAGCTGCCTTCACCTCTACTGCGGGAGCAGCAGGCTCAGCCTTTGCCTTAGCAGCCTTCTTTGCAGCGGGCTTTTCTGCCTTGACCGGCTCTGCGGCCTTTACTGCGGGCGCAGCGGGCTTCTCCTCCACCTTTTTGGTGGTGCGGGGCTTGCGGGCTGCGGGCTTCTTGGCGGGAGCGGCTTCCTTGGCCGGTGCGGCCTTCGTCTCAACAGCGGGCGCTGCTTGTTCAACCTTGGCGGCACGCTTTACGCGGTCCTTTACCTCAGAGATGACCCACAGCTGGTCGCCACCGCCGGGCACCTCCTGCCAGATCTGCAGCACAGCGCCCACCTCGGCGCCCATGCCCACGGTATCCACGCACTTGCCGCCTGCCCAGGAAGAGCGCAGACGCACGGTGCCCTCCGGGGTGTGCTCCACCTTCCACATCTGGGACGTGCCGCCCACGTCCTCCCACAGGTGCAGCCAAGTGCCGTTGGCAGTGCCGGTCATGGTCAGATCCAGCAGCTTGCCGGAGGCGCGGTTGCGGATGCGGTACACGCCATCACCCTCGCGGACAAAGCTCCACTCCTGCTCGGGCTTGTGGTCATACTTGCCCAGACGGACAGTGCCGCCGTCCTTGCTGCCTTCCACTGCCTGAATGACGTTGCCGGTGTGAGCGGCAATGGTATAAAAGCGGTCGGCCTCGATCACAGTTTGTGCTACGGATTTCATGTACAAATCCCTCCCAATCATAAAATGCACAGATTTTTCCAATTCCTTCTTATAAAGAATACCACATATCGTGATTTTTCACAAGCAATTCGACAATTCTTTAGCACTTTATATAGAAAGCCCCCTGTTTTCGCCTGCTTTTTCGCCCCTTCGCAGGGGCGAAAGGCCGTTTTTATTCCCTCGACATTTTGCCGCAACTGCGTTATACTGTTTCTATCAGGACTATCTGCCGCTCTGGAAGGGGCGGCTTTCTCGTTTTTTGAAGGAGGATATTTTTCCATGACCCAGCAGGACCGCACTGCGGTGCAATATCATAAAATGACCGAGACTCCTATCCCCCGGCTGATCCTCAGCCTTGCCGCGCCCACGATTTTAAGTATGCTGATCACCAGCATCTACAATCTGGCCGATACCTTTTTTGTGGGGCGCATCTCCACCAGTGCTTCCGGCGCGGTGGGTGTCGTTTCCAGCCTGATGGCCATCATACAGGCGCTGGGCTTTATGCTGGGGCACGGCTCTGGCACCATCATCAGCCGCCGTCTGGGCAGTCAGGATACCCACGCCGCCACCCGCTTTGCCTCTACCAGCTTTTTTACGGCGCTGGCCTTTGGCGTAGTGCTGGCAGTGGTCGGTCTTGCCACCCTGCCGGACTTCATGATGCTGCTGGGCAGCACCGAAACCATTCTGCCCCACGCCTGCGCCTACGCCCGGCCCATCCTGCTTGCCGCTCCGCTGATGATCTCCAGTCTGGTGATGAACAACATCCTGCGGTATGAGGGCAAAGCAAACCTTGCCATGATCGGGCTGGTCACCGGCGGACTGTTGAACATTGCACTGGACCCGCTGTTCATGTTCACTTTAGGGCTGGGCACTGCCGGTGCCGGTATCGCCACTGCCCTCAGCCAGACCATCAGCTTTGGCATTCTGCTGTATATGTTCCTGCGGGGCAAAACGGTCAGCCAGTTCCGGCTTTCTGCCGTCACCCGGGAGCCGCGCGAGTTTTTGCAGATCCTCGCAGGCGGCGCGCCCAGCTTTGGCCGTCAGGGGCTGAACAGCATCGGCGGGATGCTGCTGAACATTGCCGCCCGCAGCTACGGCGACGCCGCCGTGGCGGGCATGAGCATCGTGTCCCGCATTTTTATGTTCATTCTCTCGGTGGCCATCGGCGTGGGACAGGGCTTGCAGCCGGTGGCGTCCTTCAACTACGGCGCACGCAAATACCACCGGGTACGACAGGCCGCCATCTTTACCCTGAAAGCCGCCTTTGCGCTTCTGGTGGTGCTGATCGCGGTGTGCTGGTGGAACGATGAAAACCTGATCCGCCTGTTCCGGGACGACCCGGCGGTCACCGCCGTGGCGCTGCCTGCCTTCCGCTACCAGTGCTTTGCCATCCTTTTACAGCCGGTGATCGTAGTGGCCAACATGACCTTTCAAAGCGTGGGCAAGGCCGGGCGCGCCACCTTTCTGGCCTGCTGCCGGCAGGGCGTGTGCTTTATCCCGCTGATCCTTGTACTGCCCCGGGTGCTGGGACTTGTGGGTGTGGAGCTCTGCCAGCCCATTGCGGACGCGCTCACCTTCTTCATTTCTCTGCCCTTTTTGCTGGCCTTTCTGCGGCAGCTGGAGCAGATGGACAAGGCAGAAGCGTCCCATGCCCCGGCGCAGCTGTAATGTAATTGTAACCGTTTTTAGCCGCATTTTTCTGCAAGCTCTGCAATGAAAAATGCGGCTGTTTCGTATTCTGAGTGAACGGAAAAATTTTCCTCCCTGTTTTTTGCAAAGGAGTGATTTTTATGAAGCGTGTTGTCTTGCGTATCGGCTGCGGGGCGGTCTGCACTGCCCTTGCCCTTACTTTAGGCTGCGGCTGTACCCTGCTGCCGCCCGCCACCGGCGTGCCGGGCGCTGCAAGCTCTGCCGTTTCCGTGCCCACGGACGACAGCGGCAAGCCCCTGTACGACCCCGCCGTGCTGAACGATGGCCGTTTGCGGGCGCTGTACTGCGACGGTCGTTCCGGAAGCAGCACCACCATCCTGTGCGGCAGCACCCCGCTGCACCAGTCTACCCGCAGTGAGAACGTCTCGCTGGTGGAGGACAGTGCCACCGGCACCGCAGACTACTGGCTGCGCAGCTGGTCCGACCCTACCGGCCGGGGCGGACGCCGCACCGCCTTGTACGACAAGACCGGCACCGAAGTAATGTCCTTTGAGGGCGAGCAGAGCGCCACCCTGCAAAACGGCCTGCTGGTGCTGCAGGAGAGCCGCCTGATCGATGGCGGATACGTCCCGGAGTCCGGCTACGGCACCTGTCAGGTCATCGACCTTGCCACCGGTGCAGCGCTGCCGGTACCGGAAGGTGCATACAGCTGCACCCTATGCGGCGATAAGCTGGTGTTCAGCTGCTACGCCCGCCCGGAGGGGCTGGACGATTACGACTGGGATACCGACTACCGCCAGAACAGCTGGGTAGTGGTGCAGGAAAAGGACGGCACCCCCGTCTACCGCGCCGAGGCCACCTCGGCGTACCGCCTTTTCTACGACAGCAACACCCTGAGCGACTGGGTGGAGCTGGACGCTGCCACCGGAGCCGAGACCACCGACCAGATTTTGTACAACACCCAGACCGGTGAGCAGTACACGGGCTTTTTGCAGGTCTACCCGGGTGGTCTTGCCAGCTTTTCCACCGGCGATGGCCGATACGAGCTGCGGGACATGACCACAGAGGACCGCGGACTGATTGCCACCTTTGACGAGCAGCCCAGCCAGTATTTCCCGGGCTATGTGATAACATGGCACAGCGGCGAGGATCATGGCTACGAACTCTATGATCTGGAGACCGGTACAAAGACCCCGCTGTATGATGTGGACGCCAGCGACAGCACCATAGCCGTCTACGCACTGGACGGTAGTTTGCGGGTGTACAGCAAGGATAGCGGCAAGCTGCTGACCGAAACCGCCGTAGAGCCGGTGGAGCACCAGCAGCGGGTACGGATGAGCAGCTGCGACAATGGCTACGTCTGGCTGAAGCTGCAGGATAACGGCCGCTACGAGACCACCGCCACACGGCTGTACGGCCCGCAGGGGCTTGTCAGCGACCTGACCGCCCTGCAGGGCAAGTACAGCTACATCAACTACCTGACCACCGCCCCCGACGGCAGACCCATGTTCTACGGCAGCCTCAGCGCTGCGGGCAGCGCCTACGGCAACGTGTGCGATGTGCTGGATGCAGACGGCAAGGTGGTGCTGCAGGGGCTTTCCAGCTGCACCGGATACTATTCTAACAGTCTGAACGCCCTGCCCGACCATGTGTTTGCCGCACAGCGGGGCTTCTATGTAGGCTGGATGGACACAAGCGGTAACTGGCTGTACTGCCAGAGTATTTTCTCGTCTGCCACTGCGGACGATGTACCGAGTTACGGCTATTGATCTAGGAGGGTTTTCTTATGAAAAACACTAAAATTTCCCGCCGCAGTTTTCTGCTGGGGCTGGCTGCCTGCTCCGCCGCCGGGGTGCTGTCCGCCTGCAAGGGCACGGATGCGCCCTCCGGCAGCACCGCTTCCTCTGCCGCAGAGCCGCCCGCGTCCTCTGCAGCGTCCTCGGCTGTGCAGCAGCCGGAGCCGTTTCTGACCGTGGAGGAGTTTCCCCCGCTGGACGGCAGCACCGCCTGCATCCCGCTGATGGCGCAGATGCTGGCCGATACCACCGGCATGGACCTGGAGGAAGCCCGCAGCAGCATCACCGTGAGCACCACCGCCTACGCATGGGAAAACTTTGGCCTGTACGACACCACCACCCGGATGCTGGTGGTATACGAAGCACCGGACTATGTAAAGAAAGAGCTGCAGGAAGCCAATGTGGAGCTGGAGCAGAAGCCCATCGGGGTGGACGCGCTGGTGTTCATCGTCAACGAGGATAACCCCGTGCAGGCGCTTACCCAGCAGCAGCTGCGGGATATCTATGCCGGGAAGATCACCAACTGGAAGGATGTAGGCGGCAAGGATCAGGAAATCGTTGCCTTTCAGCGCGGCGAGGACTCTGGCAGCCAGACCCTGTTCAAAAAGCTGCTCATTCAGGGCGGCGAACTGATGACCCCGCCCTCTGAGCTGGCTCCCGCCGCCATGGGCGAGCTGGTGGACAGCATTGCCGATTACAACAACAGCGCCAACGCCATCGGTTTTTCCGTATATTACTACATCGACCAGATGTATTCCAAGCCCGGGCTGCGGCTGCTGGCGGTGGACGATATAGCCCCCAGCAACGACACCCTTGCCGATGGCAGCTACCCCCTGTGCAACGATTTCTACGCCGTCATCCACCCGGATGCCGCCGCAGACAGCCCGGAGCGCATCCTGTATGACTGGCTGGACACCGACGCCGGGCAGGACTGCATCAAAAAGTCTGGCTATGTGGCCGTCGGCCCGCAGACCACCGTCACCATCGTGGATTGAAATTGACAGACCTTCTTTCGTCTGCTACAATAAAGGCAGGATTTTGTCGATCTTTATGCAGCAGAATGCCGAAAGGAAGGTCTTACTATGGAACATCCCTCTCACCCGGTAGAAAGCCACTGGCGCACCTCCCTGCGCAACCACATCATTCAGGCTTCCAGTCTGCTGGAAGTGCTGTTGTCCGGGCTGGTGCTGATCGGCCTGCTGCTCAGCGTTGTGCCCCTGATCCGCTGGATGCCCGGCCTGCTGTTCGACGGCAACGAGGCAGAGATCCGCACCTTTCTGGAGCGCAGCTTGGACATTGTGATTGGCATCGAGTTCATCAAGATGCTGGCCAAGCACAGTCCCGGCAGCAGCCTTGAGGTGCTGCTTTACGCCATTGCCCGCCATCTGGTGGTGGGACACGATTCCGCCGTGGAGAACCTGCTCAGCGTGGGCGCCATCGCACTGATCTTCATCGTGCGCAAGTTCTTCTTTGTCCCGGCCTTTGGCGCGCACCTGCCGGACGGCCACCCCGCGCCGGATCTTACCCCCGCCCAGAGCGGCATTCCCGCCGACTGGTTCCGTCGGCGGAATTCCGAAGCAAAGCCTGAGGAAGAGACCGAGACAAAGGAATAAGCATATACAAAAACCACCCCGCAGCGGCCGGTGAACGGCTGCTGCGGGGTGGTTTACTATTTTCTGTTACTTTTTGCCGTGACGGCCAAAGCGGTACTCCTTGCCCTCGCGGATGCGCTGGATATTGGAGCGGTGCATATAAATGACCATTGCGGCCATAATCACCGAGCCGATGGCGCACACGGTAAGGTCGGCGGCAGAATAGCCCCGGAACACCCCGTACAGGATGGTGAGCACCGGGTAGAGTGCTGCCATGGTCACGCTGCCCAGTGACACCATGCCGGTGGGCAGCAGGCAGGCCAGAAAGATGACCGCCAGAAAGGGGATCAGCACCGGCTGGATGGCCAGAATGGTGCCGCCCGCCACCAGCACGCCCTTGCCACCCTTGAAACCGAAATACAGGGGCTTCAAATGGCCGATAATGGCAAAGATGGCGGCAAGGTACACTGCCAGATAAGGCGAGAGCGTGGTGCTTTCCGGCATCAGGGTGAACAGCCAGCGGCCGATGCACACGGCCAGCACGCCCTTGAGCACATCACCAAAGGCGGTAAGCGCCGCTGCCTTTTTACCGAAGGTGCGCAGCATATTGGTCATGCCTGCAGCGCCGCTGCCGTACTTGCGCACGTCATCGTGGTACAAAAACTTGCTGACGAGGATACCGGTGTCGATGCTGCCCAGCAGGTAAGCCTGCACAGCGGACACCACAGCGATGAGAACAGATTTCATCATCTGAGCCTCCCTGACGTGTTATACGTCCTTGGCACCCACCTCGCCGGAGCCGCGCTCCCGCACGACCAGACGGATGGGCGTATGCTCCAGACCAAAGTTTTCGCGGATCTGATTGATGAGATACCGCTGATAGCTGAAGTGGAACAGGTGCTTTGCGTTCACGAAGGCCACGAACGTGGGGGGACGGGTGGAGGCCTGCGTCAGGTAGTAGATCTTCAGGCGGCGGCCCTTGTCGCTGGGGGGCTGCATCCGGGCGGTAGCGCGGGCAAGCATCTCGTTCAGCACGCCGGTGGGCACGCGGGCGCCGTTCTCGGCGTCCACATCCCGGATCAGCTGCATCAGCTTGTTCACGTTGTAGCCGGTCTGGGCAGAGATGAAGATAATGGGTGCATAGCCCATAAAGCTGAAGCACTCGGCATAGCCGCGGCGCTGCAGTTCCATGGTGTTGGTCTCCTTGCCTTCCACGGCATCCCACTTGTTCACCACGATGATGCAGGCCTTGCCCTGCTCGTGGGCGTAGCCTGCCACCTTGCTGTCCTGCTCGGTAAAGCCGACGGTGGCATCCACAAGGATCAGCGCCACGCGGCTGCGCTCCACAGCAGCCAGTGCACGCACCACCATGTAGCGCTCCAGACCATCGCTGATGTTGCTGCGCTTGCGCAGACCGGCGGTATCCGTAAAGATGAACTTGCCATAGGCGTTGTCCACCGGGGTGTCGATGGCATCACGGGTGGTGCCGGCCTCGTTGGCCACGATCATGCGGTTCTCGCCCAGAATGCGGTTGGTCAGGCTGGACTTGCCCACGTTGGGGCGGCCGATGATGGCAACGGGGATACGGTCCTCTTCCACCACGGTCTCGCTGAAGTCCAGATGGGCGCACACTGCATCCAGCAGATCACCCGTGCCGTGACCGTGCACGGAAGAAATGGGCATCACCTCGTCAAAGCCGAGGTTGTAGAACTCGTACAGCTCCATGGGAGCCTCGCCCACCTTGTCGCACTTGTTCACGGCCAGAATGATGGGCTTGTGGCTGCGGCGCAGCATATGTGCCACGTCCTCGTCGGCTGCGGTCAGGCCGTTGCGCACGTCCGTGACCATGATGATGCAGTCGGCGGTGTCAATGGCGATCTGTGCCTGCTCGCGCATGTGGGCCAGAATGCCCTCGGTGGCCTTGGGCTCGATGCCGCCGGTGTCCACCAGCAAAAACTCGTGGCCGTTCCACTCGCAGTTGGCGAAAATGCGGTCGCGGGTAATGCCCGGGGTATCCTCCACAATGGCAAGGCGCTGGCCGCACAGCTTATTGAACAGGGTGGATTTGCCCACGTTGGGGCGGCCCACCACTGCTACGATCGGTTTGCTCATGGGGTCTCCTCCTTTCTTAAAAGGGGTAAAATACAATAAAAATGGCGTTATCAGCTGCCGCTCTTCCTTCTGCGGGCAATGTGCAGGCCGCTGCGCAGCAGGGCGCGGGCTTCGTCCCCGCCTGCCGTGGGCAGCACCTCCACCTTTACGCCCAGCTGCTGCCCCAGCTGCTCCACCGTGATATCGTCCAGGAAGGTGTCCTTTTCCTCCCGCAGCATCACAGCCGGGATGCCCAGCGTTTTGGTGGCAAGTCTGCCGGCGCACTGGGCGATGATATCGGTAGCAGTGATCAGGCCGGTCACACCAACATTGCCGCCGAAAAAGCGATTCTGGATGGTGTGGACGTGCACGGTGATCATGGGGTACTGCCGGTGCAGCTCTTCCATCATGCGGGTGATGAGGGGCGCTGCCATGGTGCCGGTGACCACGTCCAGCTCCTTGGTGCCGTAAATCCGGTGGGGCTTGTCCAGTTCCGCCAGAAATTCTTCCTCGAACAGGCGCAGCATGCCCACGCCGTTTTCCAGCTGGTCGTAGTCCTCGTAGAACGCCGCCGCAGGGATGGGGCGGCCTGCCTTGAGGTACCATTCATCGCTGGGGTAGATGATGCGCTTGCCGTGGCGGCGTTTGCATTCATCACCAAATTCTTCCATAATGTCGATGACCTCAGCGCTGGTCTTTGCATCGTAGGGCACCTGCGGGTACAGATTTTTGCGGTAATCCGTAATGCCGCAGGGCACGGCTGCAATGCTTTGCACCATGGGGGTCAGCTCCAGCAGGTCGGCAAGGGTGCGGCGCAGCTCGTCGCCATCGTTCACACCGCGGCAGAGCACCAGCTGACAGTTGACGGCAATGCCGCCCTCCACCAGACGGGGCAGGTACTTGAGCACCTCGCCGCCGCGCTTATTGGCCAGCATGCGCACCCGCAGCTGGGGGTTGGTGGTGTGCACCGAGATATTGATGGGCGAGATGTGCATCTTGATGATGCGGTCGATCTCGTGATCCTGCATATTGGTCATGGTGATGTAGTTACCGAACAAAAAGCTCAGCCGTTCGTCATCATCCTTGAAATACAGGCTCTCGCGCATACCCGGGGGCAGCTGGTCGATGAAGCAGAACATACAGTGGTTGGAGCAGGAATGCTTTGCATCGCCCAGATAGGTCTTGAACCCGCAGCCAAAGGGGCCGCGCTGCGGCCGCTGCACCTCCCACTCCCGGATGCCGTCCGCTACCCGGGCCTTCAGGTGGAAGCTGCTGCTGTCGGTATAAAAATCGTAGTCCAGCGTGTCGTTCAGCTCGTTGTCGTCCACGCTCAGCAGCTCGTCACCGGGGGCAAGGCCAAGAGCCTCGGCCTCGCTGCCGACATCCACCTGCTCGATCCGGATCGCCATCTGCATCCACCTCCTTTAAAGCACAAGAAGGGGAAGGCTTTGCGCCCTCCCCTTCTGTACATAACACCATTATGCCACCAATTACGCGCAAATTAGGCCTTCTTGATGACTTCCTCGCCCTTGTAGTAACCGCAGTTGCC
>OIZF01001330.1_pt1 | contig 14621 bp, 10 predicted proteins | sample 1588471 | NCBI WGS metagenome assembly OIZF01 (sample SAMN03283279) | human gut metagenome | biome: human-associated habitat; material: feces | host: Homo sapiens | place: Peru | collected 2012
CGGCCTGTTCGGCGGTGCCGGTGTCGGCAAGACCGTTCTGATCCAGGAGCTGATCTATAACATCGCCACCGAGCACAACGGCTACTCGGTCTTCACCGGCGTCGGCGAGCGCACCCGTGAGGGCAACGACCTCTACGGCGAAATGACCGAGAGCGGCGTCATCAACAAGACGGCGCTGGTCTACGGCCAGATGAACGAGCCCCCCGGAGCCCGTATGCGCGTGGCACTGTCCGGCCTGACCATGGCGGAGTATTTCCGCGATGTCAAGAATCAGGACGTGCTGCTCTTCATCGACAACATCTTCCGCTTCACTCAGGCCGGTTCTGAGGTGTCGGCTCTGCTGGGCCGTATGCCCTCCGCCGTCGGCTACCAGCCTACGCTGGCCACTGAGATGGGTGCTTTGCAGGAGCGCATCACCTCCACCCGCAAGGGCTCCATCACCTCCGTTCAGGCCGTCTACGTTCCCGCCGACGACCTGACCGACCCGGCCCCTGCCACTACCTTCACCCATCTGGATGCCACCACCGTCCTGAGCCGTGACATCGCATCCCAGGGCATCTACCCGGCTGTGGACCCGCTGGATTCCACCAGCCGCATCCTGAGCCCCGAAGTCGTGGGTCAGGAGCACTACGAGATCGCCCGCGCCGTCCAGAAGGTGCTGCAGCGCTACAAGGAGCTGCAGGACATCATCGCCATCATGGGCATGGACGAGCTGAGCGAGGAAGACAAGCGGACCGTCAGCCGCGCCCGCAAGGTGCAGCGCTTCCTGTCCCAGAGCTTCCATGTGGCCGAACAGTTCACCGGCATGCCCGGCCAGTATGTGCCGCTCAAGGAGACGCTGCGCGGCTTTAAGATGATCCTGAACGGCGAGTGCGATGACCTGCCGGAGAGTGCATTCCTGTTCGCCGGAACCATCGATGATGTGTTCGCCAAGGCGAAGAAAGGGTAAACCATGACGACCTTTCATCTGACGGTGGTCACGCCGGACGGCTGTGCCTTTGACGGGCAGGCCGAGCGGGTGGTCTGCCGCGCCATCGACGGTGACCTTGCCATTCTGGCCAAGCACGGCGACTACTGCACCGCGCTGGGCATGGGCGAGGCCCACATCGTGGACGCGGAAGGCCAGCGCCGCCGTGCTGCCTGCATGGGCGGGATGCTCACCGTGCTGGACGGAACTGTCCGGCTGGTCGCCACCACCTGGGAGTGGGCCGAGGAGATCGACCAGGCCCGCGCCGAGGCCTCCAAAAAGCGCGCCGAAGAGCTTCTGGCACAGAAGAATCTGGACAAGCGCGACTATGAGCTGGCCCAGGCCCGCCTGAAGCGCGCTCTCGTCCGCACCTCCATCCACCCATAACAGCAAACAGCACCCCATCCGCAGCGCCTGCTGCCGGTGGGGTGCTTTTGTGCGGTGCGAATGTTTGGCGGCAAAGCGGATTCTGGCGGAAAAAGGCTGGCATTTGTGTACAGTTGTCACAAAATAAACCGGTTTTTTATAGTTCTTTCCGAAAATTCGCTCGGAACTGTTTATTTTGTCTGCCAAAAATTATATAATAAGTAGTACCACACGATGGATCAAAATGAGATCGGTCTGCGCTGCGGCCGTTTTATGTTTATTTGGAGGTTGCCTTATTATGTTTGTTACCGACTATACCAAGCATCTGCTTGATAATGTGAAGAAGATCCACTTCATTGGCTGCGGCGGCAGCGGCATGTATCCGCTGATCCAGATCCTCAACGCCAAGGGCTATGTGATCTCCGGCAGCGATGTGCTGGACGGAAGCATCATCCAGTACGAGCGGGAGATGGGCGTCAAGATCTCGCTGGGCCACAGCGCCGACAACGTCATCGGCACCGACCTCGTGGTCTACTCGGCTGCCATCTCGAAGGACAATGTGGAGCTGAATGCGGCGGCTTCCTACGGCATCCCCACCGTGGAGCGCAGCGTCCTGCTGGGTTACGTCAGCCGCCTGTATAAGGACAGCATCTGCGTTTCCGGCACCCACGGCAAGACGACCACTACGTCCATGATCACCACGGCGCTGGAGCTGGCAGGCCGCGACCCCTCTGCCGTCATCGGCGGCAAGCTGCCCCTCATCGGCGGCTACGGCAAGGCCGGCAAGGGCGACGACATCGTCATCGAGGCCTGCGAATATTCCGAGACCTTCCTCAAGCTGACCCCGTATCTGTCGGTCGTGCTGAACATCGACAACGACCATCTGGACTACTACGGCAGCATGGGCGAGCTGAAGTTCGCTTTCAAGCGCTTCGCCCTGATGACCCGGTTCATGATCTTCGCCAACGCCGACGATAAGAACACCATGGATGTCATGTACACCCTGGACCGCCGCGTCCGCACCTTTGGTATCGACAACGACGGTGACTACCGTGCCGTCAATGTGCAGGAGTACAAGCCCGGCTTCTTTGAGTTCGACCTCCAGGAGTGGGGCAAGGTCACCGGCCACATCCGTCTGGCGGTGCCTGGCCGTCACAACGTGTACAATGCGCTGGCCATGTGCGCCGTCTGCCGCTTTGCGGGCCTGACCGTAGAGCAGTGCGCCGATGCAGCCCTGAACTTCAAGGGCGCAGGCCGCCGCTTTGAGCTGTACGGTGAGTGCAACGGTGCAGTGGTCGTGGACGACTACGCACACCACCCCACCGAGATCCGTGCGACCCTGACCACGGCCCGCGAGATGGGCTACAAGCGCCTCATCGCTGTCCACCAGCCGTTTACATACAGCCGGACCAAGATGCTGTTCAACGACTTCGTGGATGTCTTCAAGATCCCCGACATCACAGTGCTGACCCCCATCATGGGCAGCCGTGAGCCGAACGACCCCTCCATCACCAGCGCCAAGCTGGCCGCCCAGATCCCGAACGCAGTCCTGGTGGACAGCCTGGAAGCTGCGGCGCAGTGGGTCAAGGACAATGCCCGCGAAGGTGACCTCGTCATCACCCTCGGCTGCGGCGATATCTATAAGGCCAGCAAGATGATGGTGGCAAAGGACTGAAGCCAGGAACTTTGACGCAATAACAAAGGGGCTGTTGCACATCGTTTTAGTTGAAAGTGTAGCAGCCATTTTCAAAATCAAACGTATAGTCAAACAATTCGCAAAAGCATGTGCGTCACAAATCCATCGAAAATTTTTGATTTTCGAGCAAATTTGTTGCACATGCTTTTGCTTTGGGTATTGATACTGTTTGAGTTTTACGCCTACTCGTACAAAAATAGAGGCTGTCGAATGTGAAACAGCCCCTTTGTGGAATAAAGTTGCAAGGAGAAGGAACAATGGATGGAGCGGCGTTAGTATCCATTTTGCAAACTGGTGCACCGTCAATGATATCGGCAATCACGGGAAGTGTTTTGACTGCCTATTTTATGAGAGGAAATACAGCGACAGCAGAGTTTGAAAAAATAAAGGCTGGAAGATTTAATGAGGTCACGGAGACGCTTTTGCATTCCGGAAAGATGACGTATCAGGAATATTATAAAACGAATAACTTCCTGAAAATTGCGAAAAAAGCGGATCAGTATTATGCAGAGGTGCATCGTGAAAAAACGCCTGAACAGCAGAGAGACTTTGACTGGTTCGCGCGGTTTTACAATGAAGCCGGAAATATCAGCAACGAGAGGATGCAGGAGTACTGGGCTAAAATTCTGGCGGGAGAGGTCAACTGTCCGGGAAGCTTTTCACTCAAGACAATCGACACCCTAAAAAATCTTGGGCAGGAGGATGCAGAACTTTTTGAGAAAATTTGTTCGCATTCGATCGACGGGAATGACCGGTTCTTCATACCCAATTACAACCGATACTTAAAGATAAGCGGCATTACATATGAAGAGCTGATGCGACTAGGGGAATATGGACTGATTTATACAGACGGTACTCTGGTTCACAGAATCCGCTCTACCCCAAAAGAACGAGTGATTTTCCGAAATGGGGATTTTGTGATGACAACAAAAAATAAAGGGGCGGCAAGCTGCTTTGAGGTGAAACAGTTCCCGTTTACACTGGTAGGAAGCGAAATTGCACGGCTGGAAAACCGGATGACGCGAAATGAAGAATTTTTGGTAATGGCGCAACTGATTCAAGAAAAAGTGGGCGAGGGGGTAAAATTAGGAGTCCATAAGATCATACAGGTCAATGGAGACTATTTTGAGTGGGAGGATATAAACCTGCTGACGGGCGACGAAGAGGATGGTTCTGAAAATAGGCGGTAAAGCTTAAAAGAAAACAAATCCCCGGTTCACTTTCTGCCAAACAGCAAAGTGAACCGGGGATGATTTTACTTCCGCCGCTTCAGGATCTCGTCCAGAATGGCGTCGGCGACGTCCGATTTGCTCATGAGGGGCAGTTCGCGGGCACCGTCCGGGGTGATGAAGGTGACGACGTTGGTGTCCACGCCGAAACCGGCACCGGCCACCTTCAGGTTGTTGGCGACCACCATGTCGAGGTTCTTCCGGGTCAGCTTGGCCGAGGAGTTTTCCAGCATGTCGCGGGTCTCCATCGAGAAGCCGCAGAGGAACTGCCGGGTCTTCCGGGGGCCGATGGTGCCGAGAATGTCGGCGGTGCGCTCCACCGGGATGGACAGGTCGCCGTCCTTTTTCTTGATCTTGTCGTCGGCGACAGTGGCGGGGCGGTAGTCGGCTACGGCAGCGGCCATGACGAGGATGTCCATCGCGTCAAAGCGGCTGGTCACGGCGTCGTACATGTCCTGTGCGGTGGTGATGGACACATCCTCGGTGAACCGGACCGGCGGCAGGGCCGTGGGGCCGTGGATGAGGGTGACGTCTGCGCCCCGCATCGCGGCGGCGCGGGCCACGGCATAGCCCATCTTGCCGGTGGAGTGGTTGGTCAGGTAGCGCACGGGGTCCAGCGGCTCCTGGGTGGGGCCGGCCGTCACGGCGATGCGCAGCCCGGCCAGGTCCTTCGGGCGGGCAATGGCGTGGAGGATGTACTCGATGAGGACGTCCTCCTTCGGCAGGCGGCCGCTGCCCACATCCTTGCAGGCCAGCATACCGCTCTCGGACGGGATGACGGTGAAGCCGTAGCGCTCCAGCGTGGCGATGTTGTCCTGGGTGATGGGGTTTTCCAGCATCCCGGTGTTCATGGCAGGGGAGACCAGCTTCGGGCACTTGGCCGCGAGGACGGTCGTGGTCAGCATGTCGTCGGCGATGCCGTGGGCCATCTTGGCGATGACGTTGGCCGTAGCCGGTGCAACGAGGATGACGTCGGCCTTTTTGGCCAGTGCGATATGGGTGACCTCGAACTTGAAATCCCGGTCGAAGGTGTCCACCATGCACTTGTGGCCGGTGAGCGTTTCGAACGTGATGGGGGTGATGAACTGGGTGGCGTTCCGGGTCATGATGACCTCGACGTCGGCCCCCAGCTTGCGCAGTGCGCTGGCGACATTCGCCATTTTATAGGCGGCAATGCCGCCGGTGACGCCCAAAAGGACGCATTTTCCGTTCAGATCCATCCAAAAACCTCCCAAATCTCTGGTTTGCTCCCCTTAGTATAATGCAAAATTGCCGCCAGCACAATAAAATCTTTTTGCAGCACTTGTAACGGAAGGCAAAATGCGGTAAAATAACCCTTGACTTAGAGTGAAAGGAACCAAACCCTCTCAGTCTCGCTGCGCTCGACAGCTCTCCCAAAGGGAGAGCTTGGAAGCAGAAACATTGGCCTGTAACGTAAAACCTCCCCCCTTTGGGGGAGGTGGCAGCGCGGATGCGCTGACGGAGAGGGTTGGTTCTTGCAAATCAGGAAAGGTTTCCCAAATATGATCTTAGCCATTGATATAGGCAACACCACCGTCGCCCTGGGGGGCATCAAGGACGGACGTGTATGCTTTGTGGCCCACATGGATACGGTGCGCACCCGCACGGCGGCGGAGTACCGAGCCGAGATGGAAAAAGTGTTTTCGCACCGCCGCCACCCGGAGCGCCCCATGCGCTTTGAGGGTGCGGTGCTGACCAGCGTTGTGCCCCAGATCACGGGGGCGCTGGCCGAGTGCGCCCGCCATTACACCGGCAAAAAGCCAGTCATCGTATCGCCGGACATCCGCACCGGCCTGACCATGGGCGTGCCCGACCCCCATACCGTGGGCAAGGACCGTCTGGTCGATGCTGCCTATGCGGCGGCAAAATTCCCGCTGCCGGTCATCACGGTGGACTTAGGCACGGCCACCACCTTCAATGTGGTGGATGAGGAACGGGTGTTCCGGGGCGGCGTCATCTGCCCCGGCCTGTCCACCGGGCTGCGGGCCTTGGGGGAACGCTGCGCCCAGCTGCCGCAGGTGCGTCTCGGCTCCCCGAAGAGCGCCATCGGTGTGAACACGGAGAGTTGTATGCTGTCCGGCTCGGTGCTGGGCACGGCGGTGCTGCTGGACGGCATCGCCCAGCGCATCGAAGAAGAACTGGGCCGCCCGGCAACGCTGGTCGTGACCGGCGGTCTGGCCAAATACGTCACCCCGCTCTGCCGCCACCCGCTGACCTACGACCCCGAACTGCTGATGAAGGGTCTGGCGCTGCTGTACCAGATGAACGCGCCGCAGCACCACGCAGGCGGCGGCAAAAAGCGGAACCAGAACTTCCGCCGCGCCCGCCGACCCCACCCGCAGCGCCGGGAGCGCCGCGAGGATGAGGCCAAAGCAGGCTGACGACAGACAGGATGGAGAAGAGAATGAAATTAGGGATTCTGGGCACGGGCATGATCGTGCGGGAATTTTTGCCGTGGCTGACCGGGGCGGACTCGCCTTTTACGGTGCAGTGCATCTGCAGCACCCAGCGCAGCGCAGAGGCGGCGGGGGAGCTGTGCGAACAGTACGGCATCCCCCAGCATACCACCAACTTTTTTGAGTTGTTACAGGACGTGGACGTGGTCTATCTGGCCGTGCCGAACAACCAGCACGCCCGCTATGCCAAGGTGGCCATCGAGGCGGGGAAGCACGTCATCGTGGAAAAGCCAATGGCCATCAATGCCTTGCAGGCAGAGGAGCTTGCGAACCTGGCCCGCCGCAGGAAGGTCTTCCTGTTCGAGGCCATGACCACCCAGTATCTGGAAAATTACAACAAGATCCGCGAACTGCTGCCCCGCGTGGGCAAAGTGAAGCTGGTGCAGTGCAACTTCAGCCAGTATTCCAGCCGGTACGATGCTTTCTGCGCCGGGGAGACGCCGGTCTCCTTTGACCCGGCCCGTGCGGGCGGTGCGCTGATGGATCTGAACGTCTACAATATCAGCTACATCGTGGGCCTGTTCGGTGAGCCGAATCAGGTGCACTACACCGCCAACATCGAGCGCGGCATCGACACCAGCGGCATCCTGACCATGGAGTATAACAGCTTCCGCGCGGTGAGCATCGCCGCCAAGGACTGCGGCGCCCCGGCCCGGTATGTCATCCAGGGCACGAAGGGCTATATTTTGCAGAAATCCACCGCCAACTGGTGCGGCGGTGTGACCTTCCACCCCAATGAGGGCAAGGAAGAGCACTACAACCTCAACGGCGGCCGCCCCCGGCAGGCGGCCGAGTTCCATGCGTTCGCCCGCGCCATCGAGGGCGGCGACCAGGAGCTTTGCAGCCGGATGCTGGATACCTCTGTGGCCGTCAGCAAGGTGCTGACCGTGGCCCGGCGGTCAGCAGGACTCAAGTTCTGACCACGGACAATGCCCTGACAAGCGTGTCTGAAGTCCGTATCAACAAAATTTATCCCGCATAGAGCGGGCAGGTTTGCGCCGTATCCGACGTAAGGGCGGAACGGCAGCAGGAGGAAAACAGAATGAAAAACAACGATCTTCGTACTCTCACCCGGCTGGCACTGCTGGTCGCCATCGAGCTGGTCATGAAGGCCATCGGCCTGGGCAGTGTGCCCATGGGCCCGCTTTACATGAGCTTTTTGACCCTTCCCATCGCCGTGGGTGCCATCACCATGGGCCCCGCTGCGGGTGCCATCCTGGGCGGCGTGTTCGGCGCGGTGAGCTTCTATGACGCCATCACCGGCGCTTCGGCCATGACCGGTGCCCTGTTCCAGGTCAGCCCGGTCAACACCTTCATCCTCTGCGTGGGGATGCGTGTGCTGATGGGCCTGTGCGTCGGCCTCATCTTCAACGGCCTGAAGAAGCTGGACAAGCCCGGCACCTGGAGCTACATCCTCAGCGCCATGTGCGCCCCGGCTCTGAACACCCTGTTCTTCATGGGCTACATCGTGCTGGCCTTCTATGGCTGCGACTATGTCCAGAACCTCGTGTCCGTTAAGGGTGCGGCCAACCCGTTCATGTTCGTCGTCCTGCTGGTCGGCGTGCAGGGCGTGGCCGAGTTCCTGGTGTCCGGCATCCTGGGCGGCATCGTCGCCCGTGCTGTGCACAAGTTTTTGAAGTAACCGACGCGCCACACGTCAGGGCAGCGCGTCCGGCCCGATCATAAAATAACAAAAGCCAGAACTGGTCTGCCAAACGGCAGCGCAGTTCTGGCTTTTTTGCAGCTTCATGCAGCACCCGGAACCGGGTACGGACGGCGGATCACGCCTCTGCGATGGCCTCGACCTCGCACAGGACGCCCTTGGGCAGGTCCTTGACGGCGACACAGCTGCGGGCGGGCTTGGAGGTGAAGAACTTGGCGTAAACCTCGTTGAAGGCCGCAAAATCCGCGATGTCGGCCAGGAAGCAGGTGGTCTTGACCACCTTGTCAAAGCCGCTGCCGCCGGCTTCCAGAATGGCGCCGACGTTCTTGCAGCTCTGCTCCGCCTGTGCGGCGATGCCTTCGGGGATGGTGCCGTCGGCGGGGTTCACCGGGATCTGGCCGGAGGTGTAAACAAAACCGTTGGTGAGAAAGCCCTGCGAGTAGGGGCCGATGGCGCCGGGGGCCTTTTCTGTAGCGATCACTTTCATAGGATACTCCTTCTTTCTTCATCTGAGATGTGAAATGCGTTTGCTATGCTGAGTCTACACCCGGCGGGCGGGTGCTGTCAATCATTCGGCACTTTTTTCGCTGTCCGGCTTTACATTCCGCGCAAAAGGCGGTATTCTTTATGTACCAACCACTGTTTCAGGAGGAACCCCATGGATATCCGCCAGCTGCATTATTTTCTGGTCCTGTGCGAGGAGATGAACTACACCCGCGCGGCCCAGCGGCTGTTTTTGTCGCGGCAGGCGCTGCGGCAGAGCATCACCGCGCTGGAAGCCGAACTCTGCGGGCCGCTGTTCGTCAGCGCCCATCACAAGCTCTCGCTCACCGAGCGGGGGCTGAGCCTGCAGCGCCATGCGGCCCCGGTGGTGGAGCAGTTCCAGCAGATGCAGGCGGCCCTCCATGCCGAGATCCAGTCGGTTCAGCCGGTGCGCATCGGCATCAGCGTCTCGCTGGTGCCGGACTATCTGCCCGGTCTGGAGACCCAGCTGGACAAGTTCCGCCAGCAGTACCCGCACATCGAGATGCGGTTCCGCCTGCTGGACAACGATGCCGTGGCCGACGGAGTAGAGCAGGGCGAGCTGGATGCGGGACTGGTCATGGACCTGGGCTGCGCGGCGCAGGTGCTGGCCCGCACGACCCTGCGGGCAGACCCTGCCTGCCTGCTGGTGCCGCGCGGCCACCCCTTCTGGGAAAAGGAGCGGGTGCCGCTGGCAGCGCTGCGGGGGCAGCGGGTGCTGCTGCCCAGCCTGCGGCAGGACCTGTTTGCGCCCCTGTGGGACGCCTGCGCCAAGGCGGGTTTTGCGCCCGACGCCGAGATCGGCCCCAGCTTCTATCAGGCCTATTATCTGGTGCAGGAGCAGCTGTGCACCTGCCTGACCCGGTACGAGCCGGGGGCACGGCGGGAGCTGGACCGGGTGCGCGATGTGCTCATCGAGGATATGCCGCCGCTCTGCGTCTCGATGGTGCAGCGGCGGGACCACAACTCGGCCTATCTGGATCTGCTGCGCAGCTACCTGATGGAGGTGCTGGGCGGCACGGCATCGCTGCCGCCCCGGCGGGGCCGCCCGGCCAAGCCGTTCTACAGCCGCCCGGTGCTGTCCAGCACGGCGGTGGAAAAGCCTGCGCCCCACCCCGCGCCCGGCACCCAGCTGCCCTTTGCGGGCGGGAACAACTTCCGGGAGCTGGGCGGCTACCCGGCCGATGAGGGCAAACACGTCCGCTGGGGGCAGATCTACCGGGGCATCCCCACCGGTCTGCTGACGAGCGACGCCGACCGGAAGCTGCTGGATTCCCTTGGGCTGCGCCTCATCCTCGACCTGCGCAGCGAGCAGGAGGCCGAGAAGATGCCGGACTATGTGCCGGACGGTGCCCGGATGGTGCGCATCTGCGGGCTCTGCCTGGACGACGGCAAGGAAGTGGATTTCTCGCCGGAGGACCGCGAACGCCTGCTGGAAGGCATGCCGGACGAAGGCCGCCGGATGGCCGATGCCATGTACCGGCAGATGCTTTTCGGCAACAAGGCCTACAAGGAGCTGTTCCGTGCTCTGGAAGTGGGCGAGACGCCGGTGCTCTTCCACTGCTCCGGCGGCAAGGACCGCACGGGTGTGGCGGCTATGCTGATCCTGCTGGCGCTGGGCGCTTCGGACGAGACGATCCGTCAGGATTTCGTCCGGACGAATGAATGCCGCCGCCCGGAGCTGGAAAAGATCTGGGCCGAACATGCCGACGAGATCGCCGCCCGCCCGGAACAGAAGAAGTTTTATCAGGGCATCGCAGGGGTGCACCCCGAATCGGTGGACCTGGTGCTCTCCGCCATCCGGGAGAAATGCGGCAGCGCCGAGGCCTACCTCGAAGCCGAATACGGCCTGACCCCGGCCCGCCTGATGCGGCTGCGGCGGATGTATCTGGAGTAAATTTTCAAAATTGCGCCCGCTTCCCTTGACATTGCTTCAAATGTTTCGTAATATAAGAAGTAGTATGGAATCCATGACGCTGTGTGCAGGGGTATTCCGCAACCAAATTTCAATGGGGCTTCATCTGCCCGTTTTTATATGAAAACCTTGTAAATAAAAAAGAAGTGCAGAACGCGCACCCGAAGGGTCTTTCCGGTGGTGTGTTCCGGTCCGGCTTCTTTTGTGTTGAGAGCTTGATTTTGTCTTGTTGCCCACGCCTTGCCCGGCAGCGTCTCCAGCATTTCGTTGAATTTGAACTTTAACGTTAAGGAGAGTGAACACGATGCCCACGATCGCATTGGTTTTGATCGTGGCCGTGATCGCAGCAGCTGCCGGCATCGGCGGGGGTTATTTTATTGGTTATAACAACCGTAAAAAGACCGCCGAAGCCCAGATCGGCAGCGCCGAAGCCGAGGCGACCCGGCTGGTGAACGAAGCGATCAAGACCGCAGACCAAAAACGAAAAGAAGCTGTTCTGGAAGCAAAGGACGAGGCCTTCCGCCTGAAAGCGGAGGTGGACGCCCAGAAGGCGGAAGCCGACAAGGAGATCAAGCAGCGCCGCGCTGAGATCACCCGTCAGGAGAACCGCATCGACCAGAAGGAAACGGCTCTGGACCGCAAGACCGAAGCTCTGGAGAAAAAAGAAGAAGAGCTGAAGAAGAAGAACGAGGAAGCCGACGCCCATCTGGCGGAGGTGGACGCCATCCGCGCCAAGGAGATGGAGCGGCTGGAAACGCTGGCCGGTCTGAGCCAGGAAGACGCCCGCGAAGTGCTGCTGCACAAGGTGGACGAGGAACTGACCCACGAAAAGGCCGTCCGTGTGGCAGCCTACGAGACCGACCTGAAGGAGAACTGCGACAATCTGGCCCGCAACCTCATCGGGCAGGCCATTGCCCGCTGTGCAGCCGACCATTGCAGCGAGACCACCGTCAGCGTGGTGCCGCTGCCCAGCGATGAGATGAAGGGCCGCATCATCGGCCGCGAGGGCCGCAACATCCGTGCGCTGGAAACGGCCACCGGTGTGGACCTCATCATCGACGATACCCCGGAGGCCATCACCCTGTCCTCCTTCGACCAGACCCGCCGCGAAGTGGCCCGCATGACCCTGGAACGCCTGATCGGCGACGGCCGCATCCACCCTGCCCGCATCGAGGAAACGGTGGAGAAGTGCCGCCACGATCTGGAACTGCAGATGAAGCGCGAGGGCGAGAAGGCCGTGATGGAGCTTGGCATCCACGGCCTGCACCCCGACCTCATCAAGCTCATCGGCCGCCTGAAGTACCGCACCAGCTTCGGTCAGAACGCTCTGACCCACAGCATGGAGGTGGCCTGGCTGGCCGGTCTGCTGGCAGGCGAGATGGGCGTGAACGTCACGCTGGCCCGCCGTGCCGGTCTGCTGCATGATATCGGCAAGGCGCTCGACCACGAGATCGAGGGCAGCCATGTGCAGATCGGTGTGGACATCTGCCGCAAGTACAAGGAAAACACCCAGGTCATCCACGCCATCGAGGCCCACCACGGCGATGTGGAGCCGAAGACCCCGCTGGCCTTCATCATCCAGGCCTGCGACGCCATCAGCGCCGCCCGCCCCGGTGCCCGTCGTGAGAACGTCGAGAGCTATGTCAAGCGTCTGGAGAATCTGGAGGAGATCTCTTCCAGCTTCGAGGGCGTCGAGCAGGCCTTTGCCGTTCAGGCAGGCCGCGAAGTGCGCATCATGGTCAAGCCCGATGTCATCAGCGACGATCAGGTCATCCTGCTGGCCCGCCAGATCGCAAAGAAGATCGAGGACACGCTGGATTACCCTGGCCAGATCAAGGTCAACGTCATCCGCGAGAGCCGCGCTGTCGATTACGCAAAATAAGATCCTTTCCCGAAGCCCGCTGTATGGTTGCAGCGGGCTTCTTTTTGTCTGTCCCAGCTGCGGAAGTCCGGAACAACTGTCTTTTGCACAAGGACAACAATGATATGAAAACCGGAAAAGAGCCTGCATTTTGCAGGAAGAAAGAAAAACAGGCTGTTTGCTTATAAAATAAAGTAAGTAGCAGATAATAGAGAGAAAAACAGAAAAAAGTATACTTTTTCAATCGTATTTGTTTCAAGGTGAAATGGGCTCATGGGTGAAAATTGTACAAAAATTAAGCGATTCTTTCGGCAGTGTGTTAGACAAACCGCAGAAATGGATGCTTCCGGCGGACAAATTTGGAAAAACCCCTTTTCTTTTGGGGATGGGAGCGGTATAATGCGGCCAAGGCACAAGGGAGTGCAATGTTCCAGAGGGGGAACAGACAGCCCTTGTGTATTTTCAGAATGTATCACTTTAGCGAATTATAGAACTGAAGCGATAAAGAGAGGGGAAAACATATATGAGATTCGATCGTCGTATTTCGCGCCGCAGCTTCCTGGCAGCTGCCGGTGTCACCTCCGCTGCGCTGGCCCTGACGGCCTGCGGCGGCTCGTCCAGCTCTGTGGCAGCTTCTTCTGCCGCAGGTTCCACGGCTTCCTCTGCGGCTGGCACCGCAGCAGGCGGCACCCTGAACATCATGCTGGAGACCGAGGTCCAGTCGCTGGACCCGCAGGTGGCCACCGATGGCACCTCGTTTGAGGTCATCGCGGACTACACCGACGGCCTGATGCAGATGGATGCGGATGGCGCAGCCGTCCCGGCCATTGCGGAGACCTACGACATCAGCGAGGACGGCAAGACCTACACCTTCCACCTGCGCGATGCCAAGTGGTCCAACGGCGACGCCGTTACCGCTGCCGACTTCGTGTTCGGCTGGCAGCGCGCTGTTGACCCGGCCACCGCTTCCGAGTATTCCTACATGCTGTCGGATATCGGCCAGGTCGTCAACGCGGCGGAGATCATCGCAGGCGAGAAGCCCGTCACCGATCTGGGCGTGACCGCTGTGGATGACAAGACGCTGGAAGTCCAGCTGAACGTTCCGGTCAGCTATTTCCTGAGCCTGATGTACTTCCCCACCTTCTATCCGGTCAATGAGGCCTTCTACAACACCTGCGCCGACACCTTCGGCACCAGCCCCGACACCGTTCTGTCGAACGGCGCTTTCAAACTGACCGACTACCAGCCTGCCGCAACGGCCTTTACGCTGGAGAAGAACCCCGACTACTACGATGCGGATAAGATTTCTCTGGACGGCCTGGCCTATCAGGTCATCAAGGACAGCCAGCAGGCTCTGATGAGCTATCAGACCGGTGCGCTGGATATGACCCTGCTGAACGGCGAGCAGGTCGATCAGGTCAAGGACGACCCCGAATTCACCAGTGTGGGTGCCGGTTATCTGTGGTACATCAGCCCCAACATCGACGGTGTGGCCGACCTGGCCAACGAGAACCTGCGCAAGGCCATCACCTTCGCACTGGACCGTGACGCCATCACCGACGATGTCCTGAAGGATGGCTCCGCACCCTGCTACACCGCCGTTCCTCCGCAGTTCGCCGCCGGCCCCGACGGCAGCGATTTCAGCGCCGACCAGACCAAGTTTGCAGAGTACTGCGCGTATGACCCCGATAAGGCGAAGGAGTATTACGAGCAGGCCAAGAGCGAGCTGGGCAAGGATTCCTTCACCTTCGACATGGTCGTGGATGCCGACGATGCACCCCAGAAGGTCGCACAGGTCGTCAAGGAGCAGCTGGAGACCACGCTGGAAGGCTTTACCCTGAACCTGACCGTCGAGCCCAAGAAGCAGCGTGTGCAGGATATGCAGGACGGCAACTTTGAGATCGGCCTGACCCGCTGGGGCCCCG
>OIZF01001332.1_pt1 | contig 14605 bp, 13 predicted proteins | sample 1588471 | NCBI WGS metagenome assembly OIZF01 (sample SAMN03283279) | human gut metagenome | biome: human-associated habitat; material: feces | host: Homo sapiens | place: Peru | collected 2012
AGCCGATATTGGCACGCTTTTCTCCATCTAACGATCCACCCGGAGTAGGCAATTCTTCATATATATGAATTTTTTCTCCGGACATTTGTCCATCGCGAACTAAGAAAACAGCGGTAGCCAATCCGGCTAGCCCTCCCCCAATAATATACGCTGATTTTTGATCGACATTTTTGGGCTTTCTTGGACGTGCAAAAGCTTCATAATTTCCGTTGGAATATCGCATAATTGCCTCCTTTTACTACGCTTTATGTTGTTGTACTCTCTTTTTAAGATGACTCTTGTTGGTATTCAGGGTTAGGCAGTTCATAAAATCCTATGAACTGCCTTTGCAAGGCAACTTGCTCATCTGAAATGCCACCACCTGCAACAGTTACACTTTTATAAATATGTTTCCTCCTATCAATGATTTAATAGGTTAATCATAGCACTAAGAGAAAACGCTTTCAAAAAATAGCCACTAAAGTGAAAAAGTCACTTTAGTGGCTGCAATCTCCATAAATAAGCTACGTGGTTTTTAAAGGTGGCGGATTCTTTAATTAGTAGGGAAAGTTGTTGCATCTCATCGTAATTCATATATAACTGTCTAATTATGGAAAAATGTAGCAATGTTAAGGGGTTATTATGATAAAAAAATCAAAAAAAGCCCCCGTTATCTAATGGTTAGATAACGGGGGCTGTTTTAATAGGTTTTCATAGGGGTCATTATATAATTATAGACCCTAAATAAGTTCATATCTGAATAATCGATGTTATGTAAAGTTACTTTGGTATAGGTATTATTTACATATCAAATTCTTTTTTTAACAGTTTCTCTAAATATCTTGAAGCTGTCAATTCTTGTTCTTTTGCACGACTAGCCAGTTCATTAGCAACATCTTGTTTTAATGTGTATGACTTAGATAATCTTGGTGCTTGATTTTCGTTCGCTTCTATCTGCGTATTCATACTACTTTGCAATTTGTTCATTTTATCTTCAAATGCCACGATATTATCCCCCCTATTTGTTTCACATCAACGTCCTACTTTAATAGGTTATTGCTTGGTAAACGTATCAAACACATTTTCCATGTTTTTAAAAAACTCTCGTGTTGTCTGTGCTACATTATTTTCCTGCTGCATTCTAATTAGTGGATCATGATTAAGCGTTGTTTTATTGAATATTTCTCTTTCAGGAATTAGTGCAATTGTTCGATCATCTTTTTTCATTTCTTCCACAAAATCATGTGACGATTTCGTATTATGTTTTATTCTGTTACCAATGAATTTTAAATCGGCGGTAACAAAACTTTTTCGACTTTCAACGTTAATTACTTCATTTTTCAATTGATTCATTCTGAGTTCTAAATTACTCTTTGAGATAAAACCATACTCGCTAGGTTCAATAGGACTAAATACAAAATCTGAAATTATAATCATATTTTGCGTAATCGTAGAAAAATCAGGGTGCGTATCAATCAACACATAATCAAATTTTTTCAGTTCATTATAATGATCGGAAAACCACATATACATCAACAATTCTTTATTGGCTCGTGTTTGAATTTCGTTGTTTATTGTATCTAAATTCATAGAAGCCGGTATAATTGATAAATTTTCGTGCAAGTCAATTATATTCACTTCTTCGTTATCTTTGGTAAAGATATTAGCTAACGTACCTTTGCTCTCATATATGTCATATGTTTGCGTTAAACTACTCTGATGATCGCTATCAATCAACAAAACATTGTAACCCTTACTAGATAGCCATTCACCATAATTAAAGGTCAATGTTGTCTTTCCAACGCCACCCTTAATGGCTGAAAAAGTAATTATTTTCATGATTAAGCCCCCTTTTTTTATAATTAAATCATATCATGATATGATGCGCTATTTCACAATACGTCATATCATGACATGATATTTATCAAAAAATTAGTAACTACTGGCTATCGCAAGAGATAACAACAAGTATCTGATAAACGCTATCCAACGCCCGCTGTACAAGTTTGTATAAGTGAAAGCTATGTTAATTTGTCCCCCCGATAACTAGTAGCCTTCGGCAGACACGAGGGCAATCCCTTGGATCCCTATACTATCGCTTTATTAAACATAGGCGCTTATGCTAGTTTCATGGAGTGGTTTTTAGAACCATTTCCTGTAAAATGAAACCAGCATAAGCGCCTTTTATCAACCTAGAAAAACTAGGGCAGAATCTCATAATAAGAGCAACCCTATTCTTACATTAATAAGCAGAGAAGAACATCTTCTTTTTAATAGGGGTTTCATGCCAACGAACTAATGGTTCACCATTCACCAATGCTCTGGCATTATTATCAAATTCGTTAACCATGCTTTGCCCATATTGTTTAGTGAGTTTGTCAAAAGCTGCACGCATATTATATTTGCGACCTGGAATATGGTGTGCATCTGATGCAAACAAGTGTGCCAACCCATTAGCGATAATATCTTCACTAAAGGCTGTCACTGCTTTACCAAATGTCCCAACATATGAACTAGCGGTCACTTGTGCATATGCCCCGCGTGACACCATGTCATTCAACAATTGGGGTTCCTTCATTAGACGCGTGTTACGTTCTGGGTGCACAATGATTGGCACCAAACCGCGTTGTTGGATTTGGAACAACATATCCATCGTAAATGCTGGTACATCATCTGATGGGAATTCGATTAAGATGTAAGTTCCCTGCTCATCTGTTGTGAGAATGTCGCCGTCATCCAACGCTGACAATAAGCCACCATTGATGCGAACTTCTTGCGATGGGAAAACCGTCAATGGAATATTCGCATTGTTCAATTCCGTTTGAAAATCAGCTGTTAGCTTAATAACGTCTGATGCGTGATTAACATAACGTCCGTTCAGATGGTGTGGTGTCATAAGTGCGTGTGTCACACCATCTGCTACCGCATCGCGCGCCATTTGCAACGAAACGTTAAGGTTCTCTGAACCGTCGTCAATGCCTGGTAATAAGTGACTGTGAATGTCAATCATATTCGTCTCCTTAAACCTTCTCTCCTTATTATTTAAGGATACCCTAATTATTCACGGATTGTTATATAATTATTCATGTTTTGAATACATTTTAAGGAGTTTTTCCCATGATTAAAAAGGTGTTACTTTGGATTTTGGGTATCGCTGTTACCCTGATTGTGATTGGTGGTGGCGTCGCTGCATTCGCGCTACACAACACAGCTTCGAAGATTCACTCGATGGATAGCCCATTGAGCAAGGCCTCAGATACGAAAACGTCCGCTGGTAAGCCAGTTTCCTACCTCTTGTTGGGAACTGACACTGGTGCGTTGGGTCGCACGGAAAAGGGTCGTACAGATACCATGATGGTAATGACGGTTAACCCTAATACGAAGACGACGACAATGGTTTCTTTGCAACGTGATACTAAGATTACTATTGATGGTATTACTGAAAAGTTGAACGCTGCTTATGCACTTGGGGACGCCAAGCAAGCCATGACGACTGTTGAGCAATTGCTTGATATTAAGCTCGATGGGTATTTGTTGGTTAATATGAAGGGGCTGGAGCAATTAGTTGATGCCGTTGGTGGCGTGACTGTTAAATCTCCCCTAACCTTCTCATATGAAGGATACTCATTTACTGAAAACCAAGATGTCACAATGAATGGTACGGAAGCCTTGGCATTCTCTCGCATGCGTTATGACGATCCACATGGTGACTACGGTCGTCAAATTCGTCAACAATTAGTCATCGAAGCTGTTATGAACAAGTTGAAGGCTGATCCAAAGTCAGCGCTGAACAATGACTTCCTTGATGCTGTTTCAGATAACGTTCGTTCAAACATTTCACTGACTTCAATGCGTAACTTAGCTACCAAGTACCGTGATGCAGGTGAAACAATCAACCGTGACCAAATGACCGGTACCGGTGAAATGATTGATGGTGTTTCTTATCAAGAGATGTCTCAAGATGAGATTAATCGTGTTCATAAGGAAATTGTTAATGCGGAGAAATAGCAATATTCTTTTAAATATTTGGTACTGATAGCCAGTCCCTCGCTTCAGCGGATTGGTTATCGGTACCAATTTATTCTTGGGCGTAAAAATAAAATAGAAAAAACCGTCAAGTTAACTGATTAAATCTGCTTCAGTTAGCTTGATGGTTTTTTCTATTTTATATACGTGCGTCGCTTTACCGACTAGTATTCCAAATATTAAATTTTACCCGTCATCAGCCCCATTTGATTCGCAACGAATTGACGATTATCTCTTCAAAAAAAAGTAAGCAAATGTCAAATTGACAATTAAACCCGGATTATTCATCAAAACAAACAGCGAGCTACTTCTCGATCAAATCTTTGGAAGCGGTAACCATATCATTTAAAACAACTCTCTACATAACCTACCATAATGTTCAGAAAGTTTTTCTAAAAAGGTGTCACGAAACAAATTATCGCCCTCAGCTTTTGCTTCTAAATTATCAGGGATGTCAAGTTCATTGTGTAGAAGAGAAACTCCGCCTACGAGTAGTAATCCTCACTCGCAGGTTTCAGTCCAGATAAACCTTTGGTAATATCGATAATAAATTTAATCCTTGAAGTAGTTCAGGCTAAGCAACCTCGTTTTCGGTCGGTATAATACTTTAATTAGTGCATCACCCCGCCTATTGAAAATTCGATCAGTTATTGCTCCAGAACCATTGGAATGGGTATGTCGTTTGCCAATCCGGTGTTTTCATAATGGTAATAACTAAACCATAGATACCAAACACTAGGATAGAGACTACAATCATGATTAGCTTGTTTTGGTTAAACTTAAACTTTGACGTCGTATAGACATAGTACGATACCCTAAATATTGTAAATATCCCCGCCAGTCGCGTAAATACCGTTGCTTTGATCGCTATAAACATTATTCCTAGACTGATAACCCCTAACATGTATAGTGACCTTGCAATTATATCGTTTTTCTTTAATTCTTTTACGTTGTCTTTTTCCACAAATTGAGGAACAAACATCATCAACATACCAACCAGGAATTGTAAGACTGAGGCTAACCGAGCATCACCTGCCATCATTTCACCATTTTGGTAGTAAGAGTAAACAGTAAAAGTATCTAGGATGTTAGATAGTATCGAACTTAAAGAAACATACGAAACAATTGCTACGGCAGATACAATCAATTCAAAACTAGGAAGGTTCCCCTTCGACTTTAATAGTGACACTTGAGGCCAGTTCACAATTGGATAAGCCAATAGGAATATCCATGCGGCATTATGAAATCGTGTAGCGATCAATACCAAGATTAGAAATTTGATTAACTTTTCTTGAATTAGGAACTTGTATGCTATCAGCAAGATACCCACAGCTATCGTTTGTCTTGCAATACTTATCCAACCATCTACCATTAGCATTTCCACAAGCAAGATACATAACAAACCAGGTGCCGGTATGTACTTATATACCCACCAAATTAATGCTATTGACATAAAGGTTCCAATACATATATATAGCCACTGAGGGTTGGCTGTAAAGCGACCTATTAACCAGTTTAAAAGTAAGTACCCATGTTCAAACCGGGTGTTGATTAAAAGATCTTGTACTGTATCTCTACTAGTTTGCAAAAACAAATTATAGTAATTTAGTGAATCATTCCCGATATAACGACTATGAAACATAGTCATTGCTGCGAGTGGTGATATAGCACAAATTAAGTATGGGAGTTTTCGTTTTTGCATTGTAGAAAAAGCATTAAATAGGATTGCAACAACTATTTCAAATGCAACTAATCCTAAAAATTGCAATATTCCTTCTACGGTCATAACTCTGTCTCCTAATTTCTAAATAGTTTCTTTCTCACAACTCCAAACCCTTCTCGAATTAGGTTAATTCCTATTAACCATCCTAATACCGCATAGCTAACGATCACAATCATTCCAATAGCAAAAAATGATAGGTACGTACTATACGGGATAATTTCCTTTGCCACAAGGGCGATCACAAGTACAACAATCGAACAAACACTGATCCGTATTAATTGTGGAATGGTTGAGCGCATTGAAAAACCTGGGATAAATCTCTTAATTCTTGGAAAAAGTAACATCGATACAATAAACATTGAAATACTTGTTGCTAATGATATTCCTCCTACACCAATGAAACGGGATAGAGTGATGCACAAGAAAATATTCAAAGCAACTGCTATTGCACCATTCATCATAGGAATTCGAGTATTCTGAAATGCATAAAAAATACGAACTAAATTGGAGCGTAGCGCCTGAAATAAGAAACCTGCTGCATAACCATAAACAACATGAGACGTACTAATAATTTCTGAATGCTTAAAACTTCCACGACCATACAAAATTTCAACAATATTTGTCCCACAAACAAAGCAAATAATCATTACCGGTATAATCACTACAAACAACGCCTCGATTGAGCGCTTAAAATTTTCACCGACACGATTATATTGTTTTTCAGCAACCCAAGTAGCATAGTGAGAGAAAAGAACTGTTGATACAGATGAAACAATTAGCGTCGTTACCATTTCATTGATCGATGCACCAAATGAAAGAAATGATGCGTTTCCTGCCCCTAATCCTGTTGAAACTTGCTTATCAACAATATCATTAATTGCATAAATCGCATTCCCAATTAATAACGGAAAGGACAATCGAAGTAAGCTATTAATTGCTTTTTTCTCTGATGTTATGTGCTTTTTAAACTTGAACTTATTACGTGCATTCCATGTAATTTGAAGGCATTGAGCTACCCCAGCAAGTAGGAATGCGTAAGCTAGAATTTCAATACCAAAGGTCTTTGCACCAATTATCGCTGCAATACATATAAAAAGATTTTGAAAGAAACTTTGCCCTTGACCTGGCAAAAATATCTTATCTGTCTCTAAAGTTACGTTAACGATTAGGGTATAACACGTAAAGACAAACATCGGTGACATTAGCCAAATATAGTGCGAGAGTAGCTTTAATTGACTACCTGTATAAGATGGGGCTAAAAATTTGGCGAACAATGGCGATCCTAGCCCAAAAATTAAAGCAACAACTACTGAAAGTGGAACAAATATCCTTATTACTGCATTAATTAGATTATTTGAGGATGTTCGCCCGTTCTCTATCAAACGATCTGAATGCATAGATAGTAGTGATATCGAAATCGCTGAAAAAATCACCGAACACAAGGACGTTATCACACCTGTTGCAATAAAATAAACATCAGTTTGTGAATTCGCACCAAAAAATGCAGCAACAATAGACTGCTTTAGAACGCCTAGGATTTTTATGATTAGTACTGCAATTGTGATTTGCAGTGTCGATCCCACAATACTCCTCGACTTACTCTTCTGCGCCAAAACAAATCCTCCTAATGAAGCAACAAAAGGGGAACAAAAAATTGCTCCCCAATATCAAAAATATAAGTCTATATCCCATCTACATGCAAGCCGTAGACGCATCCATCATTTTACCGCAATTTTGAGGCGAGAAGATCCTCGTAAATCTTTGTCATATTCTTTCCCGCATCTTCAGCTGAATAAACGCTCTGCTTAAGTTCTTCTGTATATGCCCTCCTTTGTGGAATCCGTTCGATCGCTTTTTTAAAAGCTTTTTCCCATTCTTCGATAGGTTCATCCAATGATACGTACTTCACCAGATCCGTATATACCAATTCATCTGTAACGCTAGCTGATAAAATCGACGGTAACCCCATTGCTTGAGCTTCAACTCCAGTTAGTGGTAAACCTTCAAAAAGCGAGGGTAAAAAGAATACATCCATTGCCTGGTAAAGATCTTGAACATCATCCCTACTTCCTAGGAAAGATACAACATTACCTAACCCCTTCTTTTCGACGTACGCTCTCAGTTGATCATCTAGTTCACCACTACCAATCCACCAATAAACAATACTAGGATTACTTTGGTGTACCTTCTCAATTACATCAATTGCGAAATGAGGGTTTTTTTGTATAGATGTCCGACCAACAGTCCCTACAACAACCTTATCGTCAACGCCAAGCTCTTTTCTGATTTTATCTCTCTTGACTTTATCAAAGGTGTTCGTTTCTGGTGAGATTACATTTGGAATAACCGTAAACTTAGCTTTCCCAAATAGTGCTTCCCCAGCTAGTTGGCCGCATGCACAATAATCTGTAATTTCCCTTTTCAATAATGGCAATAGGAGCTTCGTAATCCGTTCCTTCTTGATGCTTGTGCTTAATTTCGTGTTGTGACTATGCAAAATCCGTACAGGAACTCCACATTTCTTAGCAGCAAGCATCATTGGAATGGATTTAATCAAGTTGTTATCACAAACAACATCGTAATCCCCATCTCGTAATATCTTTTTGCATTCCTGATAATGATGGTAAACGTTATTTATTGGCGGCAGAATGAATATTTTTGAACCCCGTTCTATAATTTCATCATAGTACGGTGATGGAACATCATTCATTAGAGCAAAATCCATTTGAACTTTCGTAGAATCTAGTTTTCTAAAATAAGACATTACAAAGCTAGTTACACCATTAGAAGCACGTAGGTTCCCTACAAACATCAATACTTTCATATCACTACTTTTTCTCTATTTCGTTATTATTTTTTAACGTTTGCTCATCTACTGACGCATTGGAAATTCGCCGACGCCTTACCTCATTTAGCTTCTCCATTACACTAGGGGAGATACATCCGCCTAATAAAAGTCCCTTTCGATACATAGACACCTCATTAGAGAGTAATATTTTTAAAATATTACTGCGAATGTACTTTAGCCAACGGCGGTAATCAGTTCGATAATCACTAACCACATGATTTTGAATCAATTTAGTAATTGCACCAATCGAATACATAGAGCGATGTAAGATTAGCATCATTTCAATGCTCTTAGTCTTACGTGGGAGATCCCGTTCAATTGCATTAATTGACTTTTCGCCATTATAAACGCTATCAATCTTAAATTTAGATGTTGCTGACGCGTAATTGTTCCGACGGTAATAATAGCCCTTATAGTTTGTAACTACGACATGATTAGCGGCTTCAGCCGCCATGATAATAAAGTAAAGACCTTCGCCATAAAATAGATCTGTCCGAAACTTCAATGATTTTTCTACTAAAAAATCTCGCCGATATACCTTATTCCAACAGCCAACAATTACACGTGGGGATAGCAACAAACTTACCGACTTTTCTGGAGCATACACTTTATCTTCAGTTTGATCCAAAGGTTTCTCATCATTCTTCGTAAAACAATCTAGAGCCAGTCCGAAATCCGAATGGGTTTTCTCTACCATATTAACCATATACTCCAGAAAAGTCGGAGCGATAAAATCATCACCATCAATAAAAGTAATATATTTTCCTTGAGCGTTGTCAATGCCCGTATTCCGTGCGGTACTAACTCCTGCGTTTTCTTGATGAATCACCTTCACCGCTTCATATTGTTGCGCTAAGTGATCCGCGATCTCTCCAGTATTATCTGGTGAGCCATCATCAACAATAATCACTTCATAACCAGTTAAAGTTTGTGCAACAACTGATTCAACACAAAACGCTAAGTATTTTTCGACTTTATATGCAGGAATAATCACTGAAATTAGCGGCGTGTTACTTTGATTGTTACTCATCTTTTCCCTCAATCGCATTAGTAAGGTATTTTAATGAATCTTTCTGTTTCTGTGCAAGAAGTTGATTTACATGATCAAAATTAATTTCCTTTTGAACTACATCATCAATTTCACTGAAGCTTTCAATTGTGCGATCACTCAAGTCAAATTCACCTAATAAAGAGGTAAGTTTATTACGGTTACTCTCTCGGACCTTAACTACTAGCTTGGAGTTACAAATAATAGAAATAACAGAACCATGGAAGGTATCAGTTATTACAAATGCAGCATTCTTAATCCATCCTAGTAATTGGAGTGGGGAAACATTAATATTCCTGTCAGCCCATTTATGGTAAAAACCTATTGAGTATACCTTTAACCCCTTTTCTTTAGCATAAGCCTTAATAGCATCGACTTCTTCAGGATCATTCATTCGACTATCATAAGCATAAACCGCTATATAACCCTTCTCATTTGGAATATACTGTTGTTGCTCTTCGGGGTAACCATATAACAGTACCGGGTCGATTACTAAGGGAACCTTTTTATCGGAAAGATCCCTAACTACGTTTTGCGAATTACGGTCCCGAACGCTAATTGCATTAAACTGAGCTAATCCCTTTTGAATGTCTTCTGTTCGCTCTTTTTGTTTAATGTCTTCCGTAGTGGATGGCCCAAACGATGCCGCATAACTAACTAAGCGATTGCTCTTAATTCCGTAACCATACATGACAGCATTATAACCAATCTCAACACTAAAGACCTCATCGCTACCAACTACCGTTACGTCACCATTAAATTCAGAATAGGGAACCATTGAAAAGTTTGCTTCCCGAAATTCTTTTAGGATTTGCGATTTTTTTACGTTGTATAAAACGTTACCGATTCCCTTTTCTTTTAAGAAACCAATGTAGTATGGGATGCTACCTAAACTAATTTGATATTTCTTTGCTTTTCCAGCTAGAACGTAGTCATAATTACGTTCAAAGGATACAAATGACACCTCATGTCCCATTTTCTGTAATACCGAATTTAGCGCATTTGCTTGTAACACTGCCCCGTGGTTATGCACACCGTAGTAAGTTAAAATTCCAATTTTCATATCTCATTATCCTCTTTGGCTTTCTAATGATTCGGCTACTTGTGTAGTGCCTTTTTATAAATTAACTCCCGTAACTTTGCTGGCACGCTAACATTAATTAGCAAAAACGTTCCTCACAAACTAAAACTAATTTCTTTTATGCAAAATTTTATCGTATAAAATTTTGCGAATGTTATTCGGCATTAACACACTAACACTCATTGCAAACGAACTAAGAATTATCTGATCAAACGAAACAACTCCAAGTTTATATCCACGGAATTTCAATTGTATATACCGAATAACATAGAGAAAGCCAGACCGCCTTCTGTACAAATTTTCAGTTGTTCTCATATATAATAAAGTTTCGTTTAAATTTTTCAGTCGAAAATCTTTTGATATCAGCCTGAGCCAAAGATCATAATCCTCTAATCCTCTAACATCACCATAATTTCCAGCTGCCAGCACTGCCTCTTTTTTAAACATAACGGTCGGATGATTGAACGGACTTCTCAATCCCGCGAATTTTTTAATATCCAAATCTCGTTCCGGAACCCTTCTCGAGCCAACAATGTTTGTGACTTCCTCCCGAAATTCTTCGAGTTGACCGCCAACGATATCAACTTCATCATTTTCAAAAATGGAAATCTGTTTCTGAAACCTTGTTGGAACCGAGATATCATCATCATCCATCCTAGCAATAACATCATTCGTACTAAGCTCTATTCCTTTTGCAAGAGCAACTCCCAAGCCAACATTTACAGGAAATTTATAGCGAATAATTTTAATGGTGTATTTTTGTATTACCTCTTCAATTCGTCGAGTCACTTCTGAAGAAATTGGACCATCCTCCACAATAACCAATTCATCAGGAGTTACTGTTTGTAGCTCTGTAACGCTCTTCACGGCCTGTTCAAAATAATCAGGGTTAGTATTTTTATATACCGGCATAAGAACAGAAAATTTCATGCTATCCTTTTACTCCTTAGTTTAAATTGATGTCTTTTCGTGATAAAACTTTAAAGACGGTCTGAAAAATAATCCAAACGTCAAACTTAAGTGAAATATTTTCCGCATAAACGCTATCAAGGTAAGCCTTTTGTTCGTTATCAATCGTATTTCGACCATTCACCTGGGCATAACCCGTAATGCCAGGTTTTATCAAATCGGCACCATTTTCTAATCGAGCACTGATCACTTCAATATCTGTATCTGATAAAGGCCTTGGACCTATAAAACTCATGTCGCCATCTAAAATATTAATCAGCTGAGGAAGTTCATCTAACGATGTTGATCGTAAAAATTTCCCAATCGGCGTTAAGTATTTATCTTTGTTGTAAAAATCCTGGTCTGCTAATATCGGCGCATCGATTTGCATTGTTCTAAATTTATATATCCAAAATTGTTCGGAATTTTTACCATATCGAAGTTGTTTAAAAAGCACTGGTCCAGAACTTGTAAGCTTCACTGAAACTGCAATTAGTGCCAGCAATGGCAGCAATGCGACAGTTAGCAAGCTGGCAAATAGTACGTCAATAATCGTTTTAATATATTTTTGGTAAATCGACTCACTCGACGTATGCTTTTCTACTCTCATTCTCATTAAGATCCTTTCTAACAAATTCTAAAAATCAGAGCATCTACTCAGCGGGCTGAATCTATTCTAGTCAGAATCAATGACTATCTCATAGAAGTCGTTATTCATAAATGAACCTGACTATTCATCTTTTGAACCATAACCGTAGCCATAACCGTAGCCATAACCGTAACCATAACCCACATCTGTTTTTCCTCCGCGCACACGCTGCACAGTTCCCAAAATTTTTGTGTCACTCATCCGTAGCGTCTCAACAGTGCGCTGCAAATTTGCCTTTAAAGTTTTTCCGAAAGTGGTAACTAGAACTGCACCGTCAACAACTGGCATCAGCACTTGAGCATCCGCAACTGCCATCACTGGAGGGACATCAAACACGACAACATCGTAATTATTGCGCATCCAGTCAACTACAGCTGCCATACGGGCTGAACTTAATAACTCTGTTGGATTAGGTGGAACTGGTCCAGATGTAAGAACTTCTAAGTTCTCCACAAATGTCTTTTGTACTGTATCTTTAGGTTGCGCATCACTAGCCAAAATCGTCGTTAATCCTCGGGTGTTCAACAAATCAAAAGTTGAATGTCCCGTTGGACGACGCAAATCTGCGTCAACATAAAGCACACTTTTCCCTGCTTGCGCCCACGTAACCGCTACATTAGACGAAACCGTCGTCTTCCCATCTGACATTTCAGCTGACGTAAACATCACCACTTGCAACTTATCCAAAGCCGCACCAGCAAATTCGATATTCGTGCGCAATGTGCGGAATTGTTCTGAAATAACATGCTTCGGTTCAACAAAAGTCACCAATCTAGCACCATTGTCTTGTGTCTCATTTTTTTCAACGTGCTTTTTCTTCAAAAAATTAAAACTCATTTCTTATCTCCCGTTAAATGCGTTGACCCAAACGTGATGTACGCGTTTCATTGATTGTATTCTTCTTTTGATTAGCTGAAATGACATCCTTTACATCACGAATCTTACCAATGTAACCAATCACGCCTAGATTAGTCAGTTTCAATCCATCCGTTAGGAATTCCAGATCCTTAACAGTACGATCAGTTACTTCCTTAATAAATCCCCAAGCAAAGCCCGCAAAAATACCCAAAACAAATCCTGCCAAAGTAATCAACTTAACATTTGGAGCAACGGGCTTTGAATTTGTCATTGCTTTTGAAACAATTGATACGTTTGAAACAGACATAATTGAAGCAACTTTTTCCTTGAACACTTCCGCAATTGTATTCGCAATATCCTTAGACATCTTGGCATCGCCTGACTTAACATTCACTGAGAAAACTTGTGAGTTTGTCTGGTTAGAAATACTAATCATCTTAGCCACTGAATCAGCTGTTAAATCAGTATTGTCATACTTGGCAGCTACCAGCTTATACTTAGCCGGTTGTGCAGGTGCAGTTTGCACCTGCTTACCATAAGCATCGGTCTCATATTGAGCTGGTACTGCCGCTTGAATTTGTTCCTTATGTGGCTTTGTTAACTTATTGACGACCGTGTTCAAAATAATTGGCCGCGTAATAATATCCTTATATGTATTGATGATTTGCACATCGGCTTGTTGATCACCAAGCTGCAATCCTTGTTGCGATCCATCTTGCTTGCGATTAACAAGCAACGCAGCTGATGAACTATACTGTGGATGAACCACAAACTTAGACACACCAAAAGCAACGCCGCCAATAATCACCCCAAGTGCCAGCATAAACGTCCAGTTACGACGAACAATCAACCATAGTCGACCAAGATCGATTACGTTATCCATATAAATAAACCCACCTATTCTAAATTGGTAATAATACCTTCAAAAATTTTCGTTTTTCGCAAAATAATTGCACACAGAAAAGACACATTTAAGCTTATCACTTTTTAAGGTAGGGTTATGTAACGACATAATTGCATAAAGTATCATTTTTTACAGGTATTCATCAGATTCTTTAATGTTTTTTGTCTGGATATTCGGACATAAATTGTACTTTTGCTTCTTGTTTCTCATATTTCCGGTAATAAATTACAGAAATATAAACCGGACATTACGAATAATTGTCAATAACGTTTTTTCGATTCCGAAAATCTTGTAATTTGTAACAAACTATTAATATTGACTATAAAAAAGCTCTTGCAAATCGATCTGTAAGAGCTTTTTACCCGGATTATTCATCAAGACAAACAAAAACCCGCTGAAACGGCAAGTTAATACCGTTTCAGCGGGTTTTGCGCTTTCACCCGTTGGGTGAAAACCATAGGAGCTCTTTGTTATGATATTTTGTTAGTGAAAAACAAACCAAATACTCAAAAATTGGAGCGTCTAAAAGTATGACTCAAAA
>OIZF01001334.1_pt1 | contig 14574 bp, 12 predicted proteins | sample 1588471 | NCBI WGS metagenome assembly OIZF01 (sample SAMN03283279) | human gut metagenome | biome: human-associated habitat; material: feces | host: Homo sapiens | place: Peru | collected 2012
CCGAGCGTCGTCTCGGATGCGTTCGAGGCCGTTATTGCCGCCCTCTATCTGGACGGCGGCATGGATGTCGCCCGGAACTTCATCCTGCCCTTCATCACCGAGGGCAAGCACGCTGAGGCCGACTATAAGACCCGTCTGCAGGAGATCGTCCAGCAGAACCCGGAAGAGCGGCTGAGCTATGTGGTCGAAGAGGAGTCCGGCCCCGACCACGACAAGCATTTCGTGGTGGCCGTCCGGTTCAATTCGGACAAGGTCGCCCGGGGCGAGGGCCGGAGCAAGAAGCTTGCGGAGCAGCACGCCGCGCGTGAGGCTCTGAAACTGCTGGGAGTTATCAAGGAAAAGTAAGCCGATGGTTTTAAAAGAACTGGAGATCCAGGGATTCAAAAGTTTTCCGGATAAAGTCAAGATCCGCTTCGACGAGGGCGTGACGGCGGTTGTCGGGCCGAACGGCTCGGGCAAGTCGAACATCTCCGACTCCATCCGCTGGGTGCTGGGCGAGACCAGCTCCAAGCAGCTGCGCGGCAGCGGCAAGATGGAGGACGTCATCTTCGGCGGCACCCAGTCCCGCGGTGCCATGGGCTATGCCTCCGTCGCGCTGACCATCGACAACAGCGACCACGGTCTGGACATGGACGCCGACGAGGTCACGATCGGCCGCCGGTACTACCGCAGCGGCGAGAGTGAATACTCCATCAACGGCCAGAACGTCCGCTTGAAGGACGTGTACGAGCTGCTGCTCGACACCGGCATTGGCCGCGACGGCTATGCCATCGTCGGGCAGGGCCGCATTGCCGAGATCGTCGGTGCAAAATCCGCGGAGCGCCGCGAAATTTTTGAGGAAGCGTCCGGCATCGCCAAGTACCGCTACCGCAAAAACGAGGCCGAGCGCCGCCTGGACGCCGCCGAGGGCAACTTAGAGCGCCTGCGGGACATTCTGGGCGAGCTGGAAAAGCGCGTCGGCCCCCTGAAACGCGACAGCGAGAAGGCCCAGCAGTTTCTGGAATTGAGCGAGAAGCGCAAGACGCTGGAGATCACACTCTGGGTCGATGCCATCCGCCGCGCCAACGACTCGCTGCGCGACCAGCAGCGCAAGTACGAGGCCGCCCAGGCCGACTATGACCGCCTGAGCCGCCAGCTGGACGAGTTTGACGAAAAAAGCGCGTCCCTGCGTGCCGAGGCCCAGCAGCTGATGCTGGCCGTCGAGCAGGCCAACGCCGACATCCGCGCCATCACCGAGGCAAACGCCGGCAGCGAGAGCGAGATCGCCGTCCTGAAAAACGAGAGCGAGCACAGCCGGTTCCGCATCGACGAGGCGGCGTCCGAGCTGGAGCGCGCCGGGCAGGGCCGCGAGAGCATCGAGCGCGAGGCCGCCGACCACCGCGCCGCCATTGAGACGCTGAAAAGCGGCATGGCCGCACTGGACACCCGCGTGGCCGAGCTGCGCGAGGCCCTGCACGCGCTGGAGGAAAAGGCCGCCGCCAGCGGCGAGCGCCGCGACGTCATTGACGCCGCCATGGCCCGCCTGCAGGACACCGCCACCGCCGCCAGAGTCCGCGCCGCGTCGGCGCAGTCGGCAGGGGAGGCCGCCGCCAATCGCCTGGCCGAAGCACAGCGCCAGGCCGAGGAGCTGAAGGCCGGCGCCGCCGCCACCGACGAGGAACGCCGCCGCGCCGAGCGCCGCTTTAAGGACGCCGAGGAGGCCGTGACCCGCAACGACAACATCAAGGCGGGCTTAAAGCTGAAATTGGACAGCCGCCGCCGCCAGCAGGCCGAGGCTGCCGACAACCTGCAGAAGGCGGACCGCGAAAGGTCCGCCGCCGCCCAGCGCATCCATATTCTGGAAGATTTGGAGCGCAACATGGACGGCTACCAGCAGAGCGTCAAGGCCGTCATGCGCGCGGCGGGCGGCGGGCGGCTGCGGGGCATCATCGGCCCCGTGGCGGGCATCATCACCGTCGAAAAGGGCTACGAGACCGCGATTGAGACGGCCCTCGGCTTTGCGCTGCAGAACATCGTCGTCGAGGACCAGGGCTGTGCCCGCGCCGCCATCGGCTTTTTGAAGGATGAGCGCGCAGGCCGCGCCACGTTTCTGCCGCTGGACACCGTGCAGGGCTCCCGCTTTACGGGCCGCCTGACCGGCACGGCGGAGGTCGCTGCCGATTTAGTCAGGACAGACCCGAAATATCAGCATATCATCGACAATCTGCTGGGCCGCATCATCGTGGTCGAGGACCTGACCGAGGCGTCCGCCGTGGCGCGGAACCTCGGCTACCGGAACCGCATCGTCACGCTGGACGGCCAGGTCATCAACGCGGGCGGCTCGTTCACCGGCGGCTCCACCGCCCGCAGCGTCGGCGTGTTCAGCCGCAAGCAGGAGCTGGACGAGCTGCGCAGCAAACTGACGAAGTTCGAGCAGAAACGCACCGAGGCGGAAAAGGAATTGGCCGCCCGCAAGGCCGAGGTGGATAACCTCAGTGCGCAGCTGGCCGGTGCCGAGGGCGAGGGCATGAACGCCGCGACGGAGCACGTCCGCGCGAACCTTGAGCTTGAGCGCCTGACGAAGGCCGCCGCCCAGTACGACGAGACGGCCCGCAGCATCGAGGCCGAGATCGCCGCCCAGCAGGCCGCCGTGACCCGGAACGAGACCGCGCGCACCGAGGCCGAGAAGGCCCGCACCGACGCCGAGGCCGAGATGGAAAAGTACACCGCCGAGCTGGCCGCCCTGGGAGAGAGCACGGGAAGCCTGACGGCAGAGCGCGAAAAAATCACCGGCGAGCTGTCCGAAAAGCAGCTGCAGCGTCTGGCGGACGAGAAGGACATCGGCCTGCATGAGGCCGCGTTGGAGGGCTTGCAGAGCCGCACCGGCGAGGCCGACGCCCGCGCCCGCGAGCTGCAGACGGCAATCGAGGCCGCCAAGGCAAAAATTGAGGCCAACGCGCTGAAAATCGCCGAGATGGAGCGCGTGCGCGGCGACAACCAGCAGAAAATTGCCGCCGCGGAGGAAACGATCCGCACGGCCAACGCGGCCCGCCTCGAAAAGGAGGCGGCGATCTCGAAGCTGGGGCAGGACAACCGCGCCCTGACCGACGAGCGCGAGCGGATGAGCGGCGAGATGGCCCGCCTGGCCGAGCGCCGCACCGCCGCCGAGACCGAGCTGAACGACACGAACAGCAAGCTGTGGGAGGAATACCAGCTGACCGAGAGCGAGGCCCGCGGCCAGTGCGTGCCGTTTGAGAGCCTGACCGAGCTGCGCCGCAGCGTGACCGAGGTCCGCGGCAAAATCCGCGCCCTGGGCAACGTCAACGTCGGCGCGATTGACGAGTACAAGGAGGTCAGGGAGCGCTACGACTTCCTGAAAGCGCAGGTCACCGACGTCGAAAAGGCGAAGGCCGAGCTGACGAAGATGATCGCCGAGCTGTGCAGCGAGATGCAGGAGCTGTTCACGGCGAGCTTTAAGCAGATCAACACGAACTTCCAGCAGATTTTCAAGGAGCTGTTCGGCGGCGGCCATGCGCGGCTGTACCTGTTGGATGAAGCGAACGTGCTGGAATCCGGCATCGAGATCGAGGTCTCGCCCCCGGGCAAGGTCATCAAGAACCTGTCCGCCCTTTCCGGCGGCGAGCAGGCGCTGGTCGCCATCTCGATCTATTTCGCCATCCTGCGCGTCAACCCCGCGCCGTTCTGCTTCCTCGATGAGATCGAGGCCGCGCTGGACGACGTAAACGTCGCGCGGTATGCGCAGTATCTGCGCCGCATGACGGACCGCACCCAGTTCATTGTCATCACCCACCGCCGCGGCACGATGGAGGCCGCCGACGTCCTCTACGGCGTCACGATGCAGGAGGACGGCGTGTCGAAGATTTTGAGGCTGGATCTGGATAATGTGAGTGCGGATCTTATTACTTGAGAGAGTTAAGAGTTAAGAGTTTAGATGTGGAGTGCGCGCCAGCGCGCACATTTAAAAAAGAGGGATGCCCATTATAAAGGGCAGCAGCCCATAAATGGAATTGCCCCGGCATTTTAAAACCGCCGCACAGCGGCGGACATTATCTAAACTCTAAACTCTAAACTCTAAACTCTAAACTCTAAACTCTACACTCTATAAAAAACCGGAGGTTTTTTAGATGGGCTTTTTCAACTTTTTCAAACGTGATATTTCCGAGGAGGAATTTCAGGAGCAGCAAAAGGTCAAGCGCGGGCTGGAAAAGACCCGCACGGGCTTTTTCCAGAGCATCGTCAATACGCTGACCAACGCGCAGATCGACGATGATCTGTACGACCAGCTCGAGGAACAGCTCATTCTGGCCGACGTCGGCCCCGCCTGCGCCGTGCGTCTGGTGGACGAGCTGCACGACGAGGTCAAGGAAAAACACCTGAAAACCGGTCAGGAGGCGCTGGACGCGCTGCGCGGCATCATCTGCCAGGAGCTGACCCCCCGCTACCCGATGGAGCTGGACGGCAAGCCCGCCGTCATTCTGGTCATCGGCGTCAACGGCGTCGGCAAGACCACGACGATTGCCAAGCTGGCCGGCCTGTACAAAAAGCAGGGCCGCCGCGTCATGCTGGCAGCGGGCGATACCTTCCGCGCCGCCGCCAGTGAGCAGCTGGAGCTCTGGGCCGAGCGCGCCGGCGTGCCGCTGGTCCAGGCCGGCATGGGCGCGGACCCGGCGGCGGTCATCTTCGACGCCGTCAAGAGCGCCAACGCCCGCGGCTACGACATGGTCATTGCCGACACCGCCGGACGTCTGCACAACAAGAAGGGCCTGATGGACGAGCTGTCCAAAATCTCCCGCAGCGTCAAGAAGGCCAGCCCCGAGGCGAGCCTTGAGGTGCTGCTGGTGCTCGACGCCATCACGGGCCAGAACGCCATCAGCCAGGCCGAGGAGTTCTGCAAGGCCGCCAACGCCACCGGCGTGGTGCTGACCAAGCTCGACGGCACGCCCCGCGGCGGCTGCGCGGTTTCTGTGTGGGAGAACCTCGGTCTGCCCATCCGCTTCATCGGCGTCGGCGAGAAGATCGACGATCTGATGGAATTTGACGCACAGACTTTCGTCGAAAGCCTGCTGCCGGAATCCGCCCTGCAGAAGGACGAAAAAAAAGAGGAAGGGGAGAGCGAAGCATGATCGTTTGCGCCGCCAGCAACAACGCGGGCAAGCTGAAGGAATTGCGCCGCATTCTGGAACGCATGGGCCATGAGGTCAAGAGCCTGCGGGAGCTGGGGATCGACCTTGACCCCGAGGAAACCGGCACGACATTTGCCGAGAACGCCCGCATCAAGGCCGAGGCGTTCTGCAAGGCCAGCGGCCTGCCCACCGTGGCCGATGACTCCGGTCTCTGCACCGACGCGCTGCACGGTGCGCCCGGCGTCTACAGCGCCCGCTACGCCGGGCACCACGGCGATGACGATGCCAACAACGCAAAGCTGCTGCGGGAGCTGGCCGACGTGCCGGAGGAACAGCGCGGCGCAAAGTTCGTGTCGGCGGTCTGCTTCATGCTGCCGGACGGACGCGCACTGGAGGTCGAGGGCGAGTGCCCGGGCCGCATTGCGTTTACATTGCAGAACGGCGACTACGGCTTCGGCTATGACCCGCTGTTCATCCCCGACGAGTACGGCGCACCCGACGGCAAGCGCCCGAACGCCGAGCGCCGCAGCTACGCCCAGCTCACCCCCGACGAGAAGGACGCCATCAGCCACAGAGGCCGGGCGATGGAGAAGCTGGAAAAGGAATTGCCGGAGTTTTTGGGGTGACACTGACCCTGTAGGGGTCGATGCTTGCATCGACCCGCAAAGAGGCTGCCGACCTGCGGGCGGATGCAAGCATCCTCCCCTACAACCCATTTAAAAGGGGCTTTGTAGGGGCCGGGCATGCCCGGCCCGCAGCATAAAAGCAGCAACCCGTTTAAAAGGAAACCACACAGACTAGAGGGCCGGGCATGCCCGGCCCCTACCGAGATATATACAATAAAAAGGAGATAATTTATGGCACTTACCAGCAAACAGCGCGCGGCTCTGCGCAGCGCGGCGAACACGATGGACCCCGTTTACCAGATCGGCAAGGGCGAGATCGACGACACCCTCAAGCAGGGCATCGCCGACTGCATCGCCGCGCGTGAGCTTATCAAAGTAAAGGTGCTGGAAAACAGCGAATATTCCGCCCGCGAGGCCGCCGACATCCTGTGCGAGGCGCTGGACTGCGAGTGCGTGCAGGTCATTGGCCGCAAGTTCGTGCTGTTCAAGCAGAAGAAAAAGGAAAGCGCCTACACCGCCGTGCTGGCAAAATGAAAACACTGCTCTACGGCGGGACGTTCGACCCGCCCCACAACGGCCACATGAACAACCTGCGCGCCGCGCTGGCACTGGTGCAGCCGGACCGCGCCCTCGTCATGCCCGCGGGCACGCCGCCCCACAAGCACGCCAGCGCCACCCCGGCAGAGCTGCGCCTGCAGATGTGCGCCTGTTTTACGGCGCTGTCCCCGGCGGTGCAGGTCAGTGATTGGGAGATACGCCGGGGCGGGCGCAGCTACACCGTGCACACGCTGGAAATGCTGCGCGCCGCCGACCCCGCGGGCGAGCTGTACCTCTGCGTCGGCAGCGATATGCTGCTGACGTTTAACGAGTGGTACCGCTGGCAGGATATGCTGAAAATGGCTGCCCTCGTCGTTGAGAGCCGCACCGGCACCGATGAGGCCGCCCTGCACGCCGCCGCCGCAGAACTGAAAAAGGCCGGAGGCCGCGTCCTTTTTGCCCGCGCCGAAAGCTACCCATGCGCGTCGAGCGACATCCGCAGCGGGAAGATCCCGCGGGAGCAGTGGCCGGAGGTGCTGCCGCCGGAGGTGCTGGATATTATCAATAAGTATAAACTTTACGGCTGCCCTACGCATAACCTGTAAAGCTCCCGTCTCCGGGCGGTTTGTAGGGGAGGCATTCATGCCTCCCGGGCACTTTGCTGTAACCGCAGCCGGGCCGGGAGGGATGAATCCCTCCCCTACGACCCCGCAAAATACAGTCGTGAAAAGGGGAAAGTACATCATGGATTACTCCGAAGCCAAGAAGCTGGTCAAGGCCCGCCTGAGCGAAAAGCGCTGGACGCACACGAAAAATGTAAAAAAAATGGCTGTAAAACTTGCCAGGCACTGGGGCACAGACCCGGAAAAGGCCGCTATGGCGGCAATTTTGCACGATTCCGCCAAGGAACTGCCCAAGCAGGAGTTGTTGCAGATTTTTGCCGATAATGCTATAATAGCAGAAAATGCCCCCGCGCGTCCGTCGCCGGTCTGGCACGGCATCGCCGCCGCCATCCTGGCCGAAACGCAATGGGGCATCACCGACCCGGAAATTTTATCTGCCATCCGCTGCCATACTACCGGCAAGCCGGGAATGTCCAAGCTCGATAAGATCATCTATTTGGCCGATATGACCAGCGCCGAGCGCGACTGGCCCGGCGTAGACGACCTGCGCGCGCTGGAAATGCAGGATCTGGACCGGGCTCTTTGCGACGCACTCAAGCGCAGCATTGATTTTGTGGAAGAAAAGGGCGGCTCGCTGGACCCTGAAAGCGTTGCCGCTTATGAGTATGCAAAAGCACACCTTGAATAAAAACACTCCACAGAGCAGGGAGGAAATGTAATGAGCGAACCGCGTAAGCTGTATACCGGCAGTGCATCGGGCGGGCTGGATCAGGAGCAGTATGAGGCTGCCCGCCGCCGCGCCCAACAGCTGGCCGAACAGAATGCCCGCCGCCGCACCGTGCAGCAGCCCATGCGCACGGCCCAGGGACGGCATATCAGCCAGCGCCCCGTTGTGACCGAGCAGCCGGCCCCCGCACCCGAGCCGCCGGTACAGGAGCGTGCCCAGCAGGCTGCGCCCGCACCGGAAAAACCCCGTGAGCTGACCTACGCCCAGCGGCAGGCCATGGCCTACCGCGCCGCTGCCGAGCGCAGATACGGCGATACCTTGCAGTTTCAGGTGCAGCGCCCCCGCCGCACCGTGAACCGCCCGCCGGAGCCGGAGCAGCGCGCCCGGCAGGCCGCCGCCCAGCTGTATGAGCAGCCCGCGGCCCCGCGGCAGGTACAGCAGCCCGCCCCGCGCCCCCAGGCGCAGGCCCCTGTACAGCAGGCGGCCCCCGTCGGCGGCATCCGGCTGGAGGAGGCTGCCGCGCAGCCCCGCCGCGCCAGACACGCGGACGCCCCGCAGCCCGCAGCCCATAAGCCCCGTACCGCCGCAGGCGGCAATGGCGGCAGCCGCAAGCCCCCGCGCGATGACGACGACGCCCCGCGCAAGGCAAAGGGCAGAAAGTCCGGCAAAAAGGGCGGCGACGGCAAGGGCGGAAACGGAAAAAAGAAGAAAAAGATCCGCTGGTGGCAGATTTTGCTCATCACGCTGCTGGTCATTGCACTGATCTTCGGCGGTGCGTTCGCGCTCATCATGGGGGCCATCACCCCGGCGGGCGGCAACATCAAGCTGAACCAGCTTATCAACACGCCCAAGGAGTTCCAGGGCAAGGAGTTCAACATCCTTGTCACGGGCGTGGACCGCTCGTCCACCGGCGATCTGTCCGCGGGCGCGGCCAATGACTCCAACGTCAACGACGGCATGACCGATATGATTTTGTACGTCCATTTCAACAATGAGACGGGCGAGATGAAGATGCTGCAGATCCCGCGCGATACGATGGTCACGACGGACACGAGCGTCTCCGGCAACTACCGCATCAACGGCGTGGCCAAGACCCAGGGCAGCGATAAGAACAACAACATGCCCGCCCTGTGCGAGCTGGTCGCAGACCAGTACAAGCTGCCCATCGACGGCTTTATGACGATCCGTCTGGAAATGCTGACCGAGCTGGTCGATCTGTTCGGCGGCGTCGAGATCTACGTCCCCATGGATGTGGACTACGCCGCGCTGGGTCTGGGCGACAGCGTCATCCACGCGGGCTACCAGACTTTGAACGGCGCGTCGATGGAGTTCCTGCTGCGCGCACGTAAAATTTACCCAGACGGTGATATTGGCCGCCTGAACATGCAGCGCCAGTTCTACGCCGCACTGTTCCGCAAGCTCAAGAGCATCGGCAACATCTGGGACGTCGCCAAGCTGACCCCCGCCGTGCTGAACTATATGGAGACGAACCTCAGCGCGTCCGACCTCATCAGCTTTGCCATCAGTATGCTGAAAATTGATTCCAGCAAGATCATGATCTGCCAGATGCCGGTCATCAGCGGCCCGCAGTACAACGGCCAGTCGCTTTTGTACCCCGCGCGGCAGGAGGACGCCGACCTGCTGAACCAGTATTTCCGCGAGAACACCGGCCCCGTCGATGCCAGCCAGCTGAACCTGTGCGACAATGTCATTGACCTGTCCGGCTATGCGGCCACCGACCCGAACATCCAGTTCATGGGCACGATGATGACCGAGGCCGACGACGCGCAGAAAGACCCGGATCAGAACCTCGACGGCTCCAACCAGGTCACCGACGTCATGGCGTCCGAGCCGACGGCGGAGAGCGAGAGCACCGACACGGATTCCACCGATACCGAAAGCCAGCCGGCAGCGTAATAGTGTAATACAGAAAAACTTCGGGTAAAGGCGAAGTTCTCTCCCTCAGCCGCCTGCAGGGCCGGAGGGAGAGAACCTCCCGCAGCCCGAAACCTACCCCTTTAAGGAGAACATCTATGGAAAGCAAAGAACTTGCCATTCGTCTGGCGCGTGCGCTGGACGCAAAGAAGGCCGTCAACGTCCACATTCTGGCCGTGGAGGACCTGACCACCGTCACCGAATATTTCGTCATTGCCACGGGTATGTCCACCACCCACGTCGGCGCGCTGGCCGATGAGGCCGAGTTCCAGCTGGACCGCGAGGGCGTCAAGGTGCTGCGCACCGAGGGCCACGACGGCAAGCGCTGGGTGCTGCTGGACTACGGCAGCGTCATTGTCCACGTCTTTACCCAGGAGGCCCACGACTACTACGACCTCGAGCACCTCTGGGCCGACGCCACGGTTGTGCCCGCATCCGAGTGGATGCCGGACGACGCCGAGGCGTCGAAAGAATAAATAAAAAATAATAAATAATAAATATTTTGCGGCGCTGCGCACCGCTCGGAACGGTGTGTTTCGGGAAGTTCGCAGCGCTTTTTCAATTTGCGCGCGCGGCGCGCATCCTTCTTTATTATTTTTTATTTATTATTTATTATTTGCAAACCACACACATGAGGTATTTACTATGATCTACATCGTCGAGGACGACTCCAGCATCCGTGAGCTGGAGCAATACGCTTTACAATCCAACGGGTACGAGACCACGGGCTGCGAGGACGCGGCCAGCTTCTGGGCGGCGCTGCGCAGCGGGCGGCCCGAGCTGGTCATTCTGGACGTCATGCTGCCCGACGAGGACGGCTACCAGATTTTGGCCAAGCTGCGCGCCGACCCGGCCTGCGCCGCCACGCCGGTCATCATGGTCACGGCCAAAACCAGCGAGATCGACGTCGTCAAGGGGCTGGACCACGGCGCGGACGACTACCTGTGCAAGCCGTTCGGCATCATGGAGTTCATCTCCCGCGTGCGGGCCGTGCTGCGCCGCGCCGCCGCTGCCGCCCCCGCGCCCGCCGCGTCCACGCTGCACTTCGGGGACATCGTGCTGGACGACGTGTCCCGCACCGTCCGGGTGGGCGGCACGCCCGTGGAGCTGACCTTTAAAGAATACGCGCTGCTGCATCTGTTTTTGGAGCACCCGGAGGAGGTCCTGGCCCGCGAGCGCATCATGAAGGACGTCTGGGACACCGACGATCTGCTCGAATCCCGCACCATCGACATGCACGTCCGCACGCTGCGCCAGAAGCTGGGCGCGGCGGGCGAGGCCATCCGCACCGTGCGCAAGGTGGGCTACAAACTGAGCACGGAGGGCAGCGATGACTGACGACGAACGCACCCGCCAACCTTTAAGCATGACCCGCCGCTACCGCCGCGGCCTGATTTTGACCGGCGTGCTCTGCGTGCTTGCCATGCTGGCGGCGGCAACGGTGCTTTTTCAGCGCAGCTACGCGGAACGCATTGACAATTACCTGATGCAGATCTGCCACAGCTACGCCGCAGCCTACGAAGCGCGGGACACCCACGACGCTACAACGCTGCTGAACCTGCTGCCTGAGGACTGCCCCCTGCGCATCACCCTCATCGACACCGACGGCACGGTGCTGTACGACACCAAGCTCGGTTCCTACATCGTGGACGTAAACGGCGACATCTACGCGGCACAGACCGACCTGCCCAACCACGCCGACCGCCCGGAGTTCCGGCAGGCCATGGCCGACGGCGCGGCCAGCATCACCCGCGAGAGCACGACGATGCAGACCGAGACCCACTATTACGCCATGCGCATCGACACGCCCGAGGGCGCGCAGGTGCTGCGCGTGGGCGAGGATGTGGCCAACATCTGGGGCCTGAGCACCGACACGCTGCCGCTGCTTTGCGCGGCGGTGCTGCTGATTTTGTGCGCTGCCACGCTGTTCAGCTGGTGGCTGACCCGCCGCATGGTGCAGCCCATCAACCATCTGGCCGAGCACCTGGACACGATCGAGGCCGATGTGCCCTATGAAGAATTGATCCCGCTGGCGCGGACGATCCAGACGGACCGCAAGCTGCGCGAGGACAACGAGACGATGCGCCGCGAGTTCACGGCCAACGTCAGCCACGAGCTGAAAACCCCGCTGACAAGCATCTCCGGCTATGCCGAGCTGATCGAGACCGGCATGGCAAAGCCCGCCGATGTGCCGACCTTCGCCGCGCGCATCCACAAGGAAGCGCAGCGGATGATCGCGCTGGTCAGCGACATTCTGCAATTGAGCGAGCTGGACGGCACCCAGGCCAGCCGCAGCCGCGAGCCTGTGACCGAGATGACCCCCGTGGACCTGGCCGCGCTGGTCAAGGAGACCGCCCAGAACATGACAGTCAACGCCCGCCGGGCCTACGTGACGCTGCAATACGACGCCCGGCCCGCCACCGTGCGCGGCAGCCGCGACCAATTGAGCGAGCTGACGCAGAATTTGTGCGACAACGCCATCCGCTACAACCGCCCGGGCGGCCATGTGGAGCTGCGCTGCGGCGTGGGCGGCGACGGCTGCCCGTATTTTGAGGTCGAGGACAACGGCATCGGCATCCCGCAGGACAGCCAGACCCGCGTGTTTGAGCGGTTCTACCGCGTGGACAAGAGCCGCTCGAAGGCCACGGGCGGCACGGGCTTAGGGCTTGCCATCGTCAAGCACATTGCCCTGCTGCACGACGCAAAAATTGACCTGCAAAGCCAGGTCGGCACCGGCACGACGATCCGGGTGACGTTCCCGAAAAATTCGTAACTTCGTAACGCGGTAGGGGCCGGACATGTCCGGCCCGCGCGTTCCCGGAGGCATCCGCTGCACCCGTGCAGTGCCAAAGCCCCTCAGGCCTCGCGGGCTCGGCCAGCTCCCCTGTAAGGGGAGCCTTTCGCGGACGGCGAAGCCGTCCGAAGCAGGCCTCCCCACACGGTGGGGAGGTGGCCGCGAAGCAGGCCGGAGGGGCTTTGCCCGCTTGCCCGGGCAGGCAGTCCCCGTAAGGCCCGACGGAATCCCTCCGCCGCCCTTGGCGGCACCTCCCTTTGACAAGGGAGGCTTTGCACGCACCAAACAAAAAAGCTGCTGTCCCCCATGCCGGGAGACAGCAGCTTTTTATTTAAAATGTTACGCCAGCACGAACGTCTGCAGCGCCCAGACGCCCAGGACGACGATGCCCAGGGCGATGCGGTACCAGCCGAAGGCCGTGAAGGTGTGCTTCTTGACGTAGTCCATCAGGAAGCGGATGGCCAGAATGGAGACGACAAACGCCACGATGCAGCCGACCAGCAGCGCGCCGATCTCGCCAACCGTAAAGACGCCGCCGCCCGCCAGGAACTTGACGAGCTTGAGGCCCGACGCGCCCGCCATGACCGGGATGGCCAGGAAGAAGGTGAACTGGGACGCGCAGGCGCGGCTCATGCCGCAGAGCAGGCCGCCGATGATGGTGGAGCCGCTGCGGGACGTGCCGGGGATGAGCGCCAGCACCTGCCACGCACCGACGATAAGCGCCTGCCTGTAGGTGATGCGGCTCAGCTTGGTGGTGGTGGGCACACGGGGGCGGCGCTCGATGAGGATGAACGCGATGCCGTAGACGATCAGCATGACCGCGACGACGACGCTGTTATAAAAATGCGCGTCGATCCAGTCGTCCAGCGCCAGACCCAGCACGGCGGCGGGCAGGCAGGCGACGATGATCTTGAACCACAGCCGCATGACCGGCCAGCGGACGTGCTTCGCGAGGCCGGAGTCGCGGCCATTGTCAACGCAGAAGGGCCACAGCTTTTTGAAATACATGACCACAACGGCCAGGATCGCGCCCAGCTGGATGACGACGCGGAACATCTCCATAAATTCGGCGCTGAAGCTGAATTTAAGTACCTGCTCGGCCAGGATCATGTGGCCGGTGCTGGAGATGGGCAGCCACTCGGTAATGCCCTCGATCACACCGTAGATGACCGAACGCAGCAGATCTAAAAACAATTCCATTCGAGAAACCTCCTTACGTGCTACCTTATATAATACCATAAATCGTGCAAATGGGAACAGCTTTTTGAGAATTTACATCTTTTTTACGGTAAATGGGCGCGGCGGCTTGCTGTTTTCGTCAAATGCAACTATAATAAGAGTGATTTCTTGTGCAAAGAGGTTTTGAGGAATGTATAAAACCGTACTGTTTGATTTGGATGGGACCCTGCTGAACACGATTGACGACCTGGCCGACTCCGCGAACCGCGTCTGCGCCGCCCACGGCTGGCCGCAGTATGAAACTGCGCAGTACCGCTATTTTGTGGGCAACGGCATCCCGAAGCTGGTGGAGCGGTTCAGCCCCGCAAGCTGCCGCAGCCCGGAGCAGCTGGCCGCGACGCTGGCCGAGTTTGATAAGGTCTACGGCGCACACATGCACGACAAGACCGCGCCGTACCCCGGTATGCCGGCGCTGCTGGCCCGGCTGAAGGCCGCCGGGGTGCGGATGGCGGTGTTCTCCAACAAGGCGGACGAGTTTGCCCGCGCCGTGGTCGCGCGGTACTTTGACGCCGACCTGTTTGAGGTCGTCCGCGGCGCATTGCCCGACGTACCCACGAAGCCCGCCCCCGAGGGGACGCGCGCCCTGATGGCGCGCCTTGGCGTCGAGGCCGACGGCAGTGTGCTGTACGTCGGCGACAGCAATGTGGACGTGGAGACCGCCCACAACGCGGGCCTGCCCTGCTGCGGGGTGCTGTGGGGGTTCCGGACCCGCGAGGAGCTGACCGAGGCCGGGGCAGAATATTTGGCCGAGGATGCCCGTGGATTGGAAAAAGTGGTTTTGGGGTGAGAGACAACCCGGAAGCGGATGCCCACGGTAACCTGCGGCGGGGTGAGGTTCCCCCGCCCTACGATCTGTTTAAAAGTGGGATGTAGGGCGGCCTGCCCACAGGCCGCCGTGCCCGTTTGCGATAAGGAGAAGCCTTGCGGGTCGTTGTAGGGGGCGGCGTCCCCGACGCCCCGCGGAGGGGTC
>OIZF01001340.1_pt1 | contig 14524 bp, 10 predicted proteins | sample 1588471 | NCBI WGS metagenome assembly OIZF01 (sample SAMN03283279) | human gut metagenome | biome: human-associated habitat; material: feces | host: Homo sapiens | place: Peru | collected 2012
CCCCGATTAGAACCTGAATCTAACGCGTCTGCCAATTCCGCCATATCCGCATATTCTGTTGTGTTCCTGCGCCGTGGCGCCGGGAACGATAGTTATTATACCAGATGCAGCAAAATTGTCAAGCACTTTTTTGAAAAACTTTTCATCTTTTTGGAAAGGATCATACTTTCGCATTTTTTGCAGACAGCGCGGCTGCGCTGTGCTGGCGTTTTTGCGGTGCCTTGCGTGCGCCGTGCACCGTTTTGGATTTGACAGGGTTTACACAGCGATGTAGAATAGAGGTACTGTTTTCTTACAATTATATAGAGGAGCGTTTTGCCATGCTGTATTTTGAAAACGACTACTGTGAGGGTGCGCACCCCGCTATTTTGCAAAAGCTGACCGAGACCAACTTTGAAAAGGTCTCCGGCTACGGCACCGACCCCTACTGCGCCAGCGCCCGGGAGAAGATCCGCGCCGCCTGCGCCTGCCCGGAGGCCGATGTGCAGTTCATCTCCGGCGGCACCCAGAGCAACGCCATCGTCATCGCGTCCATGCTGCAGCGGTGGCAGGGCGTGGTGGCTGCTGCCACCGGCCATGTAGCCGGGCACGAGGCCGGTGCCATCGAGTACACCGGCCACAAGGTCATCACCCTGCCGCAGCATAACGGCAAGCTGGACGCTGCCGAGCTGCGGGCGCTGGTAGCCACCTTCTACGCCGACGACAACCACGACCACATGGTGTTCCCCGGCATGGTGTACATCTCTCACCCCACCGAGTATGGCACCCTGTACACCAAGGCGGAGCTGGAAGCTCTGCACGCTGTGTGTCAGGAGTACAAGATGCCGCTGTTCCTCGATGGTGCACGGCTGGGCTACGGTCTGGCTGCCGAGGGCACGGACGTGACGCTGGCCGACCTTGCCCGGCTGACCGATGTGTTCTACATCGGCGGCACCAAGGTGGGTGCGCTGTGCGGCGAGGCTGTGGTGTTCCCCCACGGCGCACCGGCGCATTTTATGACCATGGTCAAGCAGCAGGGCGCACTGCTGGCAAAGGGGCGGCTGCTGGGCATCCAGTTCGACGTGCTGTTCACGGATGGCCTGTATTTCTCCATCAGCAAAAACGCCATTGCCACCGCCAACCGCCTGAAGGCCGGGTTTGCGGCAAAGGGCTATCGCTTCTTTATGGACTCCCCCACGAACCAAATCTTCCTTGTGCTGGAAAACACCCAGCTGGCTGCGCTGGAAGGCAAGGCGAAGTTCGGCTTCTGGGAAAAGTTCGACGACACCCACACCGTGGTGCGCATCGCCACCAGCTGGGCCACCCGCATGGACGAGGTGGAAGCGCTGATCGACCTGATGTGATCCAATCATTATAAATTAAGAGGCTCAGAGGCGTCTGCGGGCGTTTCTGAGCCTTTTTTCAGTCCGCGCCGTAATGGCAAATGCCCATCCTCACAGCGCCCTTCCCGTGAAAACGGAACAGCGGAGCGTCCGCAGACGCTCCGCTGTTCCAAAATCATAAATATTTTTCCGCTAAAAATGCCCAGCAACGACGACGACCGCCGCCAGTGGCGGAAACAGGGAGGAGTTGTTGGGGCAGCGGTCAGCAAGATGCAAGTGCCGTCCAAGGCACGATGCGGATGCTGGGTGCCGCAACCCGTAAGGCGCGGAGGGCATTCAAAATCGTCCTGCGGCTATCTCAGAAGCCGTCAGCCGTGTTCCACGGCTGCGGGGTGCTTTCCAGCGGCTGACCGGCGGCAAGGGCGCGCTCCATCAGCAGGGCAAGGTAGGCGTCCTGCAAGGCGTCTGCCAGCGGGTACACCTCTGCCCCGCCGGCAAGATAGCCCTGCATCCTGTCCAGAAAACAGGCGATGGCGGTCTCGTCCTCGTTCAGCCCTGCCTGCGCGGCGGCAGCTGCCAGCGGGTCGGGCAGCGGGGTCAGTTGACGGCACACCGGCTCCCCGGTGGCATCCAGACAGCGCAGGGTGTCGTCGAACACTTCGCCCCGCTCTCCCTGCACACTGGTGTGGGTGCTGCGCAGATAGGAGTGGTACTGCACGCCATTAAAATCCAGAAACGCCGTGCCGCCGCCTGCAAATTCCAGCGTGTGCTGCTGCAAGGTCTTTTCCACCAATGCGCCGTTATGCACCGCGCCCCAGCGGGAGTCCGTTTCGATGATCTTTTCCGTCCAGCTGCGTCCGGTCACCCGCACCGGCTGCTGCCCGGCGTTCAGGAACTGCCGCGCCAAGCTGACCGCGTGGTAACCGTGCGCCACCGACAGCCGGGCAAACTGCGGCGTGCCCAGTGCGCCACTGCGCACTGCTGCCAGCCGTTTTGCCAGCGTGGGGTACAGCCAGTACTGTTCTGCAACCTGCAACTTTGCGCCCTGCCGGTGCAGCTGCCAGAGGGCGCGCAATGCATCCTCCTCCAGCGCCGCCGGGGTCTCGCACAGCACGGCAAAGCCCCGGGCAAGCCATTCGGTGCTGACGGCGGCGATGGACGCTTTATTCACTGCCACCACCACGAAATCCGGGTGCAGGGCGGCGCACTGCTCTGCCGAGGTGCTTACCGGCACGCCGTATTCCCGGTGCATTTTTTCGGCCTTTTCCTCGGTGCGGCAAAGCATGGCGCACAGCTCGAACCGCTCCGACAGCGCCTGCGCGATGCGCCAGTAAAACAGCGACCGCCAACCGGAACCTACTACGATAAACCGCAGCTTAGCCATTTGTCTGTTCCTCCTGAATATGCTTTTGCAGTTCCTCTTCAAACCGGTCTGCGTCCAGCGGCAGGGTGAGCTTTTCCCCCAGCCATGCGGACAGGTAAGCCGCGTCGGTCAGTTCCAGCGCCCGCACGCCCTCCACGCCGGGGGCGGTCAGGGGTGTGCCGTGCAGGATGGCATCCGCAAAGTTTGCCAGCATCTCCGGGTAAGGCTCGGCCTGCGGCGCGAACTGCTCGGTGGTGGTGGTCTCGGTAAGCTGCTGGCGCTCGGTGCAGTCTGCGGTGCGGCGGTAGGTCTCGGTGTCTGGCGCGTAGGTGTGCAGGGTGAGGGTGTCCTTTTCCAGCAGGGCGGTGCCCTTAGTGCCCACGATCTCCAGCCGCTCGGTGTAGCTGCCCTCGCCGGTGGAAAGGATAAAGGTGGCGGTGCGCTGCTGCGGGTACTCCATCAGCAGGGTGGCTTCATCGTCCACCATAAAATCGTTATACTTACCGTAGGGTATCACGGCATAAATACTGGTCGGCATCCCGAACAGCCACTGCCAGATGTCCAGAATGTGCTGGCCCTGATTGAGCAGCGCGCCGCCGCCCTCCCCTGCCCAGCTGGAACGCCAGCTGCCGGAGCGGTGGTACATCCATGTGCGGAAGTAGCGGCTGTTTTCCAGCTGCACCCGCTTGATCTCGCCCAGCGCCCCATCATCCAGTAATTTTTTAAGCCGCATATACTTTTTGTAGCGGCGCTGATGGAACATCATGGCAAAAACAAGGCCGCTTTTTTCGGCGGCGCGGTTCATTTCCAGTGCCGGTGCCAGCGCGTTTGCGCTGGGCTTGTCGCACAGAACGTGCTTGCCGTGGGCAAAAGCCTGCATCACCAGCGCCGGGTGGGTCTTGTGCGGGGTGACCACCAGCACGGCGTCAAACTCTTCTGCATAATCGTACAGCTGGTCGGCGCTGGGGCACACCCGCACCGTATCCGGCAGGGTATCCTTTGCCCACTGCTGCGCCCCGGCGCTGCGGCAGACCACGGCGGTCAGGCGCAATGCGCCCGCCTTTCCCTCTGCGATCATCTGGGCATACTTGCGCCCCATGACCCCGGTGCCAATAACGGCTGCGCGTACTTCCTGCATGATGCTCCCTCCTGTTTTTCCACAATGTGTTTTGTTATGGGGGAAAACTGCCTTTCACCCCTTCAGGTTTGCTTCAATGGCGGCTTTATCCAGCCCCTCACCGATGACGATGACTACCTCCTGCCCCTGCGGGATGGGCGCAAGGGTGCAGCCGGCGGCGGTGGCGTTCAGCTCCAGCCAGCCGCCTGCCGGGGCGGGCGCAAAGCCCTTGACCCGCAGCACCTGCCCGCATTCCGGTGCGTTGAACAGCCGCTGTGCGGCGGCTTGCAGCTGCTCCGGAGTGAGGTGCAGTTCCAGAAAGCAAAGGGAGGTAAAGGCCGCGTGCTGGTCAAAATGCAGCTTTTCGCAGCTGGCCTGCCGGTAGCCGCAGGCGGCAAGGGCGGCAAGGTCGGCATCGGTCAGGGCATCCCAGTCCTTGGCAAGAATCTCCCCAGGCACAAAGCGGCGGGAAGATTTTGCGGTTTTCAGTGCACGCTCCAAGTGGGCAGCGGCGGCGGCGCACTGGGCGGGCGCTGCCAGCTGGGCGCGGCTCAGCAGCACGCGGCCCGCGTTCATGGTCTCGGAGGCCAGCAGGTACTCTGCCTGCGGCGAAAGCGTTTCCGGCAGCAGGGCGTCCACAATGGCAATGACGCTGCCAAGCTGATACCACCGGTCCAGCGGGTCGTCCCGCAGGATATCGAAAAACTCGTCCACATCAAAGATGCCGCTGGGCTCCACCACCACCCGGTCAAAGCCGCGCATGGCCATGGCAATGAGTTTGGTGCGCATCCGGCGCTGGTGGGTGTCGCAGTCGCAGCCGCCGCTGATGGTCTCTACATCGCAGCCGGGGCCCAGCACCTCCTGCACCAGCATGGCGTCCACGTTCACCGCGCCGAAGTCGTTTTCCAGAATGCACACCTTATGCCCCTGCTGTACCAGATACCGCACATAGCGGCGCAGAAAGGTGGTCTTGCCTGCGCCCAAAAAGCCGGTGATGAGATCCACCTGTACCATATTTTTCTACCTCCGTTGCAAAAACCCTCCCTGCGCCGCAGCGCCCGGGAGGGCTTTTTTTTAATCTTTTGCCCGGCGCTGTAACTCCTGAATGATCCCCGCTGCCTCCGGCGCGATCGCTCCCGGTACAATGGCCGGGCGTGCCAGAAAATAGCCCTGCAAAAGGTCTGCGCCCAGCTCGATGACCGTGCGCAGCTCGGCGGCGGTCTCCACGCCCTCGGCAACGATCTTCATGCTGCGGGGATGGGCATAAGCCACCACATTGCGCAGGATCTGCTGCTTGTCCGGCGAGGTGTCGATGCCACGGATGATGGCAATATCCACCTTGATGAACCGGGGTGCAAGCTGCAATAGCGTATTCTCGTTGGAATAGCCGCTGCCGTAATCGTCCAGCGCAAACATCCCGGAAAATCCTGGTGCATTGCGCTTTCTCTCCAGTGCTTCGTAGTCGATGGCTTCCTCTTCGGTGATCTCGACGACCATGCGGCGGCACAGCTCGTGCCAATGGCTGTTTATATATTTGCCGTCCTCATGCGACAGGCAGGTGTTGGCGATGGAGTTGATAAAGAGCATGGCATCCTCGGACACACTGCCCGCCCGGCACAGGCTGTCGAAGGTCTCCAGCGCCTTGGTAAAGGTGATGCGCTCGATCTCGTACAGTGCCCCCTGCTCCCGCGCCAGCTTCATGATGGTGGCCGGGGAGCGCAGGGTGGGCAGGTCGGAGCGCATCAGCGCCTCGTAGGCGACTACCCTGCCGCTGCGTGCCGAGAAGATGGGCTGGAAGCAGTAGAACACCTGCGCATTGCTGAGCAGCTGCCGGAACTCCCGGCGGGTGCGCTCGGCGTAGGCTTCGCGGTTGTACACCCCGATGTCGAACTCCTCCACCCGGCCCTTGTCGGCGTGCTTGACCTGATACATGGCAAAGTCGGCGTATTTTTTCAAGGTCTCCCAGTCCTGCCCGTCATCCGGGTACCACGCGATGCCGCCGGAAAGGCTGATGTGCAAGGCGTTGCCGCTGGGCAGCAGCGCCACGCTCTGCTGCATGGCGCCAGTCAGGCGGTCGATCTTTTCCCGCACTGCGTCCCGGCTGCGGTAGCCGTGGAACAGCACAAGAAACTCGTCGCCGGAAAGGCGGGCGCAGACCGTCCCGGCGGGGGTATTGTCCCGCAGGCACTGACCGGTGCGGCGGATGTACTGGTCGCCCCAGTCGTGGCCGTAGGTATCGTTGATGTGCTTGAGGTTATCCAGGTCCATCATCATCAGCGCCGCCACGCCCATGCGCTCCGGCGCGGCGAACAGCTCGGTGCACACCCGGTTGAAGGCCTGCCGGTTGTACAGCCCGGTCAGGATATCGTGATCGCGCTCGTGCTCGATGCGCTTCCGTTCCAGCACGGTGGCGGTCACGTCCTCGGCAAGGCCGATCTTGGCGTGCCCCTCGATGGTGCTGCGCAGCATGATGTACCGCACCCCGTCCGGCTGCTGGATGGTCAGCAGCTCGTCCCCTTCGGCGGTGCGGGCACAGGGGCTCTTTTCCCGGATGCCCTTGAGCACCTCCTCGAACCGGCGCACGCTCAGCGGCTCGCCCTGCATCTCGGGCTTGCCCAGCAGGGAGAAGAAATTATCGGTCACGAACACGCTGCCGGTATCGGTGCGCAGCTCGTAGCCGCCGATCTCCACACTGGCCATATCCATGATGCGCAAAAACTTGGTGGAGTTGGTCACCAGCTCCCTGTTCAGCTGGGTAATGGTCTCGGCAAAGCGGTCCACCTCCCGGATAGCGGTGCGGGACAGGCGGGGGAAGGTCTTTTTCTCCTGCGCGTCTATCACCTCGCGGTACAAACGGTTGATGGGGCTGGCCAGCCGCGCCGAGACCAGCAGGCTGCCGCAAACGCCCAGCACCAGCGTGACCAGTATGGTAGCCAGCAGCACCTTGCGCACCCGGTCGGAAAAAGCCAGCAGCACCGACTGCTCCATGATACCGGCCAGAAACCACTTTTCGGCGGCAAAGGGCGCGTTGCGGTTATACACCTGCAGCGGCTCCAGCACCATATAATAGCGCTTATCGTTCAGCTCCACCCAGTTGCCGCCGTTGCCGTTGCTGCGGCAGTTCAAAACGCCCAGCGGTGCATCTGCCGTTACCAGATCCTCGCCGGAGGTCACAGTCTTGCGCAGGGAGAGCACGCCGTCCGTCAGCGCATCATCGGTAGTGGTCACGATAAAATAGGTGCCTGCCTTGTCCTCGTCCAGCTCGGTGAAGGGCAGCTTTGTTTGCAGATACTCCGTGAGCAGTTCCACGCCCACCACGCCGTATACCGTGCCGTCCGGCAGGATCAGCGGCATGGAGTAGGCAATGGCGTGCCGGTCGTCCCCGGCCAGACAGTAGGAGTCGGTGGTCCAGCGGCCATAGCTTTCCGCCGAAAGGCTGGCACCGCTCTTATACGCGGTCTGAAACACCGTGCGCAGGATGCCGCCCTTGGTATTGCCCTGATAGGGGAAAGCGGGCTGCCAGCCCTTATCCGTGCCGATGGCCAGTTCTTTTACCACTGTGGCGCTGGCGCGTTCCAGCAAAAGGTCGCTGTTGCGCTCCGAAGGGCGGGCGTCCGGGTCCAGATCCCGCAGGTAGATGCCGGGCATTTTTTTGCCCACCTCGCAGGTGTCCAGATCGTGGGTGTTCAGCATGATAAAGATGCCGGTCACCTGCTTTGTGCGCAGGGTATCCAGAAGCTGCGGGGCAAGCGCTACCAGCAGGGCATCGCTCTGTTCGCTGCTGTTATCCAGCGTATCCAGCGAGATATCGCCGCTTTTCAGCAGCTGCTGGGTGGTGGCGGTGATCTGCTCGCTCAGCTGCTCCAGATCCTCCGCGTTCCGCAGGATCTCCTGCATATAGCTGGCGCGGTTGCGCACCCGCATGGTAAGCAGATCCTTGGCGTTTTCGTCCAGCTGCCCGGTCACGTTGACGGCAAGGATGCTGGCAGCCGCCATCAGCAGTTCCACTGTCAGCACCAGCATCATGGTAGCAAAAATATTGTGGAACACGGTTCTTTCCGGTCTGTTTTCCAAGCGCTGCCGCTGGCGCTGTTTCCATGCGTCAAACATCGCCCTGCCTCCTTTCCGTCTTTTTTTGCGGGCGGTCAGCCCTCGTACTGCTGTAACTGTGCAAGGGTGGCCTGATACCACGCCTCAAAATAGTCGTCGGTCAGAAACTCTGCCGTGGCTGCCTCCGCGCTCTGGCCTGCGGCGATGCGTTCCAGCACCGTGTCCCGGTCGGCACTGGCCTGATCGCCCATGCTGTATTCCAGTATCTTGCGGGCTGCGGTGCCGTCTGCAAAGGCCGTAGGGGTGTACAGCTCGTTTTTGCGCACTGTTTCCACCGCGCCGGAAAGGACCTGCTCCATGGTGTCGGTCAGTTCCAGCCCGCTTGCGCGGATGGCGTCCATATCGTTGGCGGCGATGGTCACCGGCAGATAGCCCGACTCCACGGAGAAAGCGATGTTATTCTGCGGCTCGGTGAACCACTTTAAAAAAGTGACTGCGCCGTTGATCTCGGCCTCGGTGCCGGTGGTGACCACCATGCCGGCCCCCTGCTGCACCGCCACCTTTTCGCTTCCGGCAAACCGGGGCGCAGGCAGCACCTTCATCTCGATATCGTGGACCTGATTATCCCCGGGCATCACCTGCTTCGGGAAGAAGGTGGCGCTGGCACAGGAGCCTACACAGCCCAGCAGTGCACCGGTTTTCACGTCATCGCTGCGGAAGCGGCCATTCGCAGCAAAATACCCCTTGACGAAGGGCACATAGTAGTTATCCCACAGTTTGCGCACCACATCATGGTCGAAGTGCAGGGTCATTTTGCCGTTGTGCACTTCAAAAATTTCGCAGCCCAGCTGCTTTGCGCCCACAATCATATAGTTTGCCAGCGCGTCCCGGCCAAACAGCGCCTTGCCGCCGGACCAGTTATAGTACTGCTCGGCCACTGCGGTCACACCCTCCATGGTGGAAAGAGCACCGTAACGCACAAAGGTTTCCTTTGAGAACCGCTGCCAGTCGGTATCGTTAAAGAACATCAGCTCAGCGGATTTTGCCACCGGAAAAATTTTTATGCTGCCGCTGCCGTCAAAATCGCCCTCGGTGATATAGCCGGGCACAAAGGCGGCCTTTTCATCTTCGGTCAGGTAATCCTTCAGGTCCACCACCATGCCCATCTGGTCCAGCTTATAAGCGGTATCCGCGTAGGCGGCAAAAATGGTGGGCATCTCCGCAGAGCCCACCTTGCCCTCGGCAGCGTCCATCACGTTGGCCTCCAGATCGTACACCGTGCCCTGACTGGAGCCGGACACCCGGATGCCCTTTGCCTTGCCGATGGTCTCGTTGAAGGTGCTCACAAGGCGGTTGAAGCTTTCCAGCTGGTCGCCGTTGTAGTAGTTCCATACCGTGATGTCGGTCACTGCTTTTTTGCTCTTTTTTGCATCGCAGCCGGTCACTGCCAGTGCCGCCGCCGAGACCGCAGCCGCCGCCAGAAAGCTGCGGCGCGAGATTCTGTTCTTCATCCCATACCCTCCCGGAGTACACAGGCACATTTTACCCCATACCATACTATTTTATATAATACCACCACTTCCGGCATAGTGTAAACTCTTTCTTAAAAAATCTGGTAAAAAAGTGCAGATGACGAATTTTCGTCTTATTTTTTGGTGGTTTTGTCAAAGCACTTCCCCATCCGTAAAAAAGGGGTACAGGAAAATCTGCGGATTTTCCCGGTCTACTTTTTCACGGGAGGGGAATTCTCTCAGTCATCGCTGCGCGACTGTTTCCGCAGGAAACAAGCGCTGCAAATGCCGTTTTCGGTTACGACCCCACCTGTGAAAATGCAAAGTCGGGCAGCCCGCAGGCTGCCCGACTTTGCTCTATTAAAAATAATTTTTCCTCTGAAGATGGCCAAAGCGCACGCGGCGGCCATTTTTGATCGTCCCGCGTTACATCCGTATCCGCTGCGCGGCGCGGGCGATGGAGGCAAGCAGGGTCACAAGGCGCTTTTCGTCCATCTGGCCGCAGTAGGTGGTAAAGGTGTAGTAGCACCCCTGCACGCAGAAGGAAAGCACCACCTTGCGCACTACGTCCGTCTCAAAGGTGGGGTCGGTCTGGGCGATGCACTGGCACATGGCCTGTTCCACCCGGTTGATGAACAGCCCCTGCCGGGAGCCGGAGAACAGCACGCTGATCTCGGCCTGATGCGCGGTGAAGGCGCGGAACATCTCCCGCGCAAGCCACTCGGTGCGCTCGCTCACATCGCTGGCGGTCAGGCGGGGCAGGCTTTCCACCACCGCGTGCACCATCTCGTCCTCCATGGCGTTGGCCAGCGCATAGATATCCTGATAATGGGCGTAGAACGTGGATTTATTGATGCAGGCGCGGTCGCACAGCTCCTTGACACGGATCTTTTCCACCGGCTTTTCGCGGCGCAGCTTCATAAAGGCCTGCTTGATGGCGCGCTCGGTCTTTTCAATGCGGATATCCAGAAAACCCACCTCTTTTGCATTTTTGTTGATTTTCCAACATTTTTCCGTTTTTGCGGATAGACAAGCTCCGCAGCCCTTTTTATACTGGGTATAAGCGGAGCAGGGTCACTCCTTGCGGTACAAAAGCCCCTGCTGCTCCAAAGCATCGCGGATGCGGGCAAAGGTGTCCTTATCCGGGCAGCGCAGGGTGTGCAGGTGCACACCGCCGGTCATGCGGCTCAAAAGGCTCTCGGGTGCATCGGCTGCCTGACGGATAAAGTTATCCACATCGTACCGGTTGCACAGGTTCAATGTGGCGCGGATCTCGCCGTAAAGGCTGTTTTCCACCGCCACGTCCACCACCGTGCCGCCCTGATCCACCACGGTGTACAGCTCCCGGCGCATCTCCTCCTGTGTGCGGTGCACACAGGCCAGAATGCCGGTATAGCCCTTTTCCGCCGGGTGCAGCTGGTAGCCCCGGGGGGTAGCATCGATCTGCGCCCCGCCGGCGCGCAGCAGCGCCACATCCCCTACCACGATCTGCCGCGATACCCCCAGCTCGGCCGCCAGCGTGCTGGCGCTTAAAGGAGCACCGGCGCTGTTCAGCCGGGTCAGGATGCGTTCTCTGCGCTGTGCTGCATTCATAGGGGGTCAGGCTTCCTTTCCGTAAAACGACTTTTCTCTCCTTATTGTAGCAAAACGCGGCAAAATGTGCAAGGTTATTCCAGCCACAGGCACGGGAATCAATCTTTGCAGCTTGCCAGTTTCGCCCTCTCAGGCGCTCCCGCGCCAGCTCTCCCGAAGGGAGAGCCAAGGTCTAAGGCTTGTTGCTAAAGCATTGGGCGCAATGAGAAACCTTCTCGCTATCGCTAAAGCCGTCCCCTTGGGGAAGGTGGCTGTGAACGCAGTGAGCAGACGGAAGGGGTACTCCTGGGCAAGCGGCTTTGACTGAGGGAGTTCGTTCCTAACAAAAAAGCTCCCCCTTTCGGGGGAGCTGGATGCGAACGAAGTGAGCAGACTGAGATGGTCAAGTTTCTCAGTTTTCAGAAGAGATATCCTGTCCGAAATACTTCTCGCTCAAGGTCTTTAAGGTGCCGTCGGCGCGCAGCTCCTCAATGGCGGTGTTCAGCGCGTCCAGATAGGCGGTGTCCTCGCTCTTGAGCACCGGGATGGCCACATGAGAGGCCTCGGCGGTCTGTGCCACCAGCTTGAAGTCTGCGTCCGGATGGACGTTCAGGTAGTCGTAGAAGGAAACGTCCGCGTTCAGGGTGGCATCAATGCGGCCTGCGGTCAGCAGTTGGATGGTCTCTTCCAGCGTGTCGATGCCCTGCACGGTAGCGCCGTAGCTTTCGGCCAGCTCCATGTAGGTGGAAGCCAGACTGTTGGCGGTGGTCTTGCCCTTCAGGTCCTCAAAGCTGTGGATATCCTCGTTATCCTTGCGCACCGCCAGCGCAGTGTGGATGTAGCCGTAGGGGGTGGTAAACGCATAGGTCTTGGCACGCTCCTCGGTCACTTCCACGCCGTTGCACACCATGTCGTAGCGGCCTGCGTCCAGACCGGCAAACAGGCTGTCCCAGTCGCTCTCCACATACTCCGGCTCCACGCCCAGCTTTTCGGCAATGGCGCGGGATACCTCTACGTCATAGCCCACCAGCGTGTCGGAGGAATCGTGGTAACTCCACGGCTGCCATGCGCCTTCCAGTGCCACCACCAGCTTGCCGCTCTTCTGGATGCTGTCCAGCTTGTTCAGCGGTGCAGAGCTGGCGGTGCTGGCGGCGGTGTCCTTGGAGGAGCAGCCGGTCAGACTGAGCACCCCGGCTGCGGCCATAACACCCATCAGAGAGATAAAAGTTCTGCGTTTCATAGTAATATCCTTTCCATTAAAATATTGGTCTGGCAGGTCATCGGAAAGCTTTTCCACGCAAGTGAGTCGGGCCATTCCATCGCCCGCCCTACTGCCTGCGGCAGCAGGGTCCCACCCCAGCGGACACTTGCTTTGGAAAACTTCCCGCCGCCCTGCCGGGAAAGTTTGCGGTATTGTCAAAAGCTCCCCCTTCGGGGGAGCTGCTGAGCGCAGCGAGGCTGAGAGGGTTTTATTCCGTATGGGCGATCCTGCGCAGGAAGGCCCGGGTGCGCTCCTCCTTGGGGGATGCAAAGAACTGCTGAGAGGGTGCCTGCTCCACCACCACGCCGTTTTCCATGAACACGGTCTTGGAGGAAACGTTGCGGGCAAAGCCCATCTCGTGGGTGACCACCAGCATGGTCATGCCCTCCTCGGCCAGCTGCCGCATCACGCTGAGCACCTCGCCGGTCAGCTCCGGGTCAAGGGCGCTGGTGGGCTCGTCAAAGTAAATAATTTCCGGGTCGGCGGCAAGGGCACGGGCGATCGCCACCCGCTGCTGCTGTCCGCCGGAAAGCTGGCGGGGGTAGTAGTCGGCACGGTCTGCAAGCCCTACCTTGGCAAGCATCTTCATGCCGATCTCATCCGCCTGCTCCTTGGGCAGTTTACGCGCCACGATAAGCCCCTCGGTCACATTCTGCAGGGCAGTCTTGTTGCGGAACAGGTTGTAGTTCTGGAACACAAAGGCGGTCTTTTTGCGCAGCCGGGCAATGTCGGCGCGGCTGGCATGGGCAAGGTCGAAGCTTTCGCCGTCAAACACCAGCTGCCCGGCATCGGCAGTCTCCAGAAAGTTCAGGCAGCGCAGCAGGGTGGTCTTGCCGGAGCCGGACGGCCCCAGAATGGCCACTACATCGCCCTTTTCCACAGTCAGGTCTACGCCGCGCAGCACGGGCAGCTCGCTGGCGACCTTCCGCGCACCGGGGCGGTGGAAAAGGCCGGGCTTTGCGTAGGTGCGGAAGGTTTTTTGCACATTGCGGATTTCAAGCATAGCCATAGATGCGCACCTCCCTTTTTACTGGAAGCCGCGGGCGTTGAGCTGACGTTCCAGCAGCGCCTGCAGCTTGGTGATGACGGTACAGAACAACAGATACACCACAGCCACCTCACAGTAGATGGGCAGGAAGATGTAGGTGCGGGCGGCTACCCGCTGCCCGGCCATGAACAGCTCTGCCACCGTGATATTGGACGCCAGCGAGGTGTCCTTGATCATACCGATGAGGGAGTTGGACAGCGCAGGCACAGCGGTGCGCAGCGCCTGCGGCAGCACGATGCGGCGCATGATCTGCCACCAGCTCATGCCCACGCAGTACCCGGCTTCCAGCTGCCCCTGCGGCACGCTTTCCAGCGCGCCGCGCATGGTCTCGGCGCAGTAGGCGCCCTCGTTGAAGGCAAAGGCAATGACTGCCGCCGGAAAGGCGTTCAGCATGATGCCCACGCTGGGCAGACCGTAAAAGATGATGAACAGCTGCACCAGCAGCGGCGTGCCCCGGATGACCCAGATATAGAACCGGGCGATCTGCCGCAGCACCGGCACGTTGGCGTACTGCACCAGCGCCACCGCCACCGCGATGATCATGGCAAAAAAGAAGGAGAGAAGGGTCAGCGGAATGGTCATGGTCAGGCCTGCCGTCAGAATGCGGGGCAGCGCCTCCACCAGCACGCTGACCGTGCGGTTGGATAAAAGTGCTTCAAACATCGGTTTTTCCTCAAAGCAAAAAAATACGCGTTCCGGCAAGGCTCTTGCCGACTAAAGCAGTATATACCTTAAAGTAGGGTCTAAGTCAAGAGACTGAATCACCAATCCCTACAAAACCTACCAGAATACTATAATAGCATGAAATGCCCCGCAGCGCAAACGGTTTGCACAAAACGTGTGATGTGACCGAAAAATTGCATGAACTTGTTAAATATTTGTGCAATGCGGCAGATGCTTGACGCTGTGAGCGCTTTCGTGTACAATGGTCATAGTAGTGCGCAGGCGCGGGGCAACGGCCCGGTGCGGCGCAAATCCACCGGCAGGGGCTTGCCCTTTGCCCGGTGCAGACACGGAGGATACGAACGTGAAAAAGTTTAGTATTGGTGTTCTGGGTGCAGGCACCTGGGGCATGGCTCTGGCACGGATGCTGACCGTCAGCGGCAACGATGTGCAGGTGTGGTCGGCTATTGAAGCCGAGGTGGATAACCTTTCCACCACCCGGGTGCACCCCAATCTGCCGGGAATGGTCATCCCACAGGAGCTGCGTTTTACCAAAAGCATAGAGGAAGTGTGCACCGGCAAGGACGTGCTGCTGTTTGCAGTGCCGTCGGTGTTCG
>OIZF01001341.1_pt1 | contig 14523 bp, 8 predicted proteins | sample 1588471 | NCBI WGS metagenome assembly OIZF01 (sample SAMN03283279) | human gut metagenome | biome: human-associated habitat; material: feces | host: Homo sapiens | place: Peru | collected 2012
AGAGTATGATAAGTGAAGCTCACGCTTCTTTTGTATCATGCTCTCAGGTATTTTTGGTTTTCTCATGGGATGGGATTTACCTCATGTCTTGTGATGCGGCTCGTTCCCGAATCAAGTTCCAACGCTCCTCGTTATAGCGGCAAAGAATCGGCATTTTATTCCCTTTGTCTCTTTCTTATCATGAGCAAGTTACATGGTGGATAAGGTCTTTCCTTGTCTCTATCGTCATTTGCTCTTAGGTATGCTCCCCATGGAGTATGCCATGTTTTCGTATAGGAATAAAATGCAAACCCATGACAGACTTAGAACTCAAGAATCTCAAAGACAATCTTTGGCACTCGGCGGATATGCTGCGTGCTGGTGCCCACTTGGCGGCTAACAAATATGGTCAACCTATCCTCGGTCTCATCTTCCTCCGCTATGCAGACGTGCTCTTCAAGCAGCATAAGGCTGAGATAGATGCGGAGTACAACAAGTATAAAGGTTCTCGTATGGAGCGAGAATACAAGGATGTAGCCGTGGAGAAGTGTGGCTTCTATCTTCCCGAATGCGCTTACTTCGATTATATCAATGATGCACCCGATGATGCCAACAAGGCTTTGTTGGTAAAGCGTGCCATGGAGGCTATCGAACAGGAGAATCCTCGTATGCAAGGCGTTTTGCCTAAGGAGGTGTATGGACAGTTGGTGCCTGAGGAAGAACCGGAGTTGCTGAGCCGCATCGTCAGAGTGTTCAAGGATATTCCTGAGGACATCAGCATCGACATCTTCGGTCAGATATACGAATACTTCCTTGGCAACTTTGCTTTGGCGGAAGGTCAGGGTGGAGGAGCCTTCTATACGCCAGCCTCCGTGGTGCAGTATATGGTAGAAGTGCTTCGCCCAGTTACGGGAGATAAGAAGTTCTTGGACCCAGCTTGTGGTTCGGGCGGTATGTTTGTGCAAGCGGCTCGCTACATGCATCGCCACAATGCCAGCAACCAAGACTTGATGAGTTTCCGCTGTTATGGTGTGGAGAAAGAGCCTGATACTGTGAAACTTGCCAAGATGAATCTCTTGCTCAACAATGTGAGAGGTGAGATAACCGAGGCTAATTCATTCTATAGCGATCCTTACAATGCCTTTGGCAATTTCGACTATGTGATGGCAAATCCTCCTTTCAATGTGGATGAAGTGGTGTTTGAGAAGGTGGCTGACGATGCCCGATTCAATACCTACGGTGTGCCACGCAACAAGACCAAAGCTACCAAGAAGGCTTCGGATAAGAAGGAAACCGTGCCTAATGCCAACTATCTGTGGATAGGTTACTTTGCCACGGCTCTGAACGAGAATGGCAAGGCAGCTCTCGTCATGGCTAATTCGGCGAGTGATGCAGGTGGCTCGGAGTTGGAAATCCGCAAGAAGATGATACAGGATGGCATTATCAGTCAGATGGTTACCTTGCCAAGCAATATGTTCTCTACGGTTACGTTGCCAGCCACTCTTTGGTTCTTCAATAAACAGCGCACCCACAAGGATGAGATTCTATTCATCGATGCTCGTAACATCTTTACGCAAGTGGATAGAGCGCACCGCAAGTTCTCGGATGAGCAAATCAAAAACCTCGGTATCATCACTCGTCTCTATGAGGGTGATAGCGATGCTTTCTGGGCATTGATTGATGAATACAAGGCAGAAGGCAAGCAGGAAGAGGTGGATTGGTTGCTCGAAAGATGGCCAGAGGGAAAATACCAGGATGTCATCGGCTTGTGCAAGGTAGCGAAGATTGCAGGGGAGGATGGCATTGAGGACAATGATTGGAGTCTCAATGCAGGTCGCTATGTCGGTGTTGTTATCGAGGACGATGGAATGACAGAAGATGAGTTCCGCCACGAAATGCTGTCTCTAAATGGTGAGTTCTCTCAGCTCAGTGCTGAGGCTGAGGATTTGCAGAAGGAGATAGAGAAGAATATGAAGGACTTGTTTGGGGAGGAGTAGAGTATGGAGTATGTTCGTTTTAAAGATTTGTATTTGATGCCATCTTCCAATGGTCTTTCTCGTCCTAGTGCTGTTCGAGGAAAAGGATTTAGAATGATAGGAATGGGAGAACTTTTCGCTTGTAATATTATTCATGATATGGATATGGAACGAGTTCTTATGAATGAAAAAGAGCAAATGAAATACTTTGTTCAGGAAGGAGATTTGCTCTTTGCAAGGCAATCTTTAGTTGCTGCAGGTGCAGGAAAGTGTTCTATAGTTTCTGTTCTTTCAGAGAAGACGACTTTCGAATCACATATTATAAGAGTTAGATTAAATAAGAAAATATGTAATCCTTTATACTATTTCTATTTGTTCCAATTGCCATATAATCCAATCAAGACAATCGTTAATCAATGTGCACAGGCAGGAATAAGAGGAAGTGAATTATGTAAAATTAAAGTCCAAAAACCGAGCTTAAGTGTGCAAAATAGTGTCTCTTGCATATTGGGTAAATACGATACTCTCATAGAGAACAATACCAAGCGTATTCGTCTTTTGGAGAAAATGGCAGAGAACCTATATAAAGAATGGTTCGTCCGCTTCCGCTTCCCTGGACATGAGAATGTGGAAATGGAGAATGGCTTGCCTAAAGGGTGGAAAGTGAAGAAATATGAAGATGAGCTTAATGTGAAATATGGTAAGGGATTACCGACTGATAAATTAACAAAAGATGGTTTTCCTGTGTTTGGAAGTAATGGACAAATAGGCTATTACACATCCTATATGTATGATACACCTCAGATATTAATATCTTGTAGAGGTGCATCATCTGGTGTAGTAAACATATCTCTTCCAAAGTCATTTATAACAAATAATTCCTTGATTTGTGAAATGACAAATAAAACGGAATCTGTATTTGAATATTTGAAGTACTATTTTCTGAATACGAATTTAGTTCAATATCAAACAGGTTCGGCTCAACCTCAGATAACAATAAACAATATTGTTAAGTTGAAATTGTTGATACCTTCAACGGATATTCAAATTAAATTTGCTGACAAAGTGAGAACTTTGGATAAAGAGGTTGGTAATCTCCAACTTCAGAACTCCCTCCTTGCTCGCCAGCGAGACCTTCTTCTCCCTCGCCTCATGTCGGGTAAGTTGGAAGTAAAGGAAGAGTTGTTGGAGTAAGTGAATAGGCGAGTTTGTGCCACTTGTGCCATTGTGCCATCGTGCCATCGTGCCAAAGGGAAAATAAACAATGCCACGTGGCACAATGGCACTATTGGCACAAAAACATTGAAGTATATAGGATAGGTCTTTGAAACATATAGGAAAAGTCCTTTGAAGATTAAAGATAAGTTGTTGAAAGATACAGCTTCGTCAGTCGCATAACAGCTGTTGTGCACTCGCACATCAGCTGCTGTGCACATGTCCAACACGTGTTGTGCACACGTCATTCAGCTGCTGGACGGCAAGTTTACACCTCTTGTTACAGGCAAGTATAAGAAACAACTAGCAAAATATTCATATAGAAACCAAGAATAAGCGTATGAAGTCATTTATCAGTGAAGACAATATAGAGCAAGCCATCTGTAATCGACTTTCGCAGCCTGAATACGGATGGAAACGAATAGAGTGTAGCCCGGAATTGGAAGACCAAGACGAGGTGGCATCCACTGGACGTGCCAATGCCTCGGAGTGCATTCTGCCCGAAGTGTTCCTCTCTGCCTTGCGCCGTCTGAATCCGCAGATAGACGATGAAATCTTGAAGAACATCCTCCAAGACTTCCGCAAGGACTATTCGGGTACCGATATGGTGGATACCAACTACAAGTTTTATAACCAGATAAGAAATGGCATCAAGGTGAAGACCCGCAACCAGCATCGTGAGGACTTCGACATCGTGAAGCTCATCGACTTTGATCATCCTGAGCGCAATGAGTTTCATTGTGTCAACCAGATGTGGATCAAAGGTCACTTCCGCTATCGCCGTCCCGATGTGCTCCTCTTCGTGAATGGACTGCCCGTGGTGTTTATCGAACTGAAAAACTCTACCGTCAAGATAGAGGAATCTTACAACAAGAACCTCGTATCTTATCGCAAGGACATCCCGAACATCTTTGCCATGAACCAAATCTGCGTGTTGAGCAATGGTTTGCAAACCAAGCTCGGTGCATGGAATGCAGGCTATGAGTTCTTCTTCGAATGGCTCAGGGTGAATAACGAAAAGGAGAAACTGAACAGGGAGGAGATCGCCGAACATGGACTGAGTATTCAGACCTTGATAGATGGTCTCTTCCGCAAGGAGCGACTCTTGGACTATATCGAAAACTTCGTGTTCTTCGATAACAAGCGCATCAAAATTATCGCCAAGAACCACCAGTATCTCGGCGTGAACAATCTGATGGAAACCGTGAAGCGCAGGGAGGAGCTGAAGGGTAAGCTTGGTGTCTTTTGGCATACACAAGGTTCGGGCAAGAGCTATTCGATGGTGATGTTCGTAAGAAAGGTGAAGCGCAAGTTGCATGGCAATTTCACCTTCTTGGTGATCACGGATAGGGATGACTTGGATACGCAGATACATAAGACCTTTGTGCGCACGGAGGTGGTGGGCGATAAGGAAGAATGCCAACCTAAGAATGCCGTGCAGTTGAGGGAGTTCCTCTCTGGCAATAAGCCGTTGGTGTTCACGCTTATCCATAAGTTTCAGTACGATAAGACCAAGAAATATCCTGTGCTCTCCACTCGCAGCGACATCTTTGTATTGGTAGATGAGGCTCATCGCACCCAGTATAAGCAGTTGGCCGAGAATATGCACACCGGTTTGCCGAATGCCAACTACATCGCCTTTACCGGAACGCCACTCTTGGGCAGCAAGCGACTCACCAACCAATGGTTTGGCGATTATGTATCGGAATATAACTTCGCCCAAGCCATCGAGGATGGTAGTACCGTGCCGCTCTTCTATAGCCGAAGAGTGCCAGAGGTGGGCTTGACCAATGACTGGCTAGATACCGACATCGACCAAATCGTGGAAGATGAGAATCTCAACGACCGAGAAAAAGAACTCTTGGAGAACTCTTCCTCTCGCATCTTGGAGGTAATCAAGCGAGATGGCAGATTGGACCGCATAGCCAAGGACATCGCCCATCATTTCCCAAGACGAGGATTCTTGGGCAAGGGCATGGTGGTGAGTGTGGATAAATACACTGCCGTGAGGATGTATGACAAAGTGCAGAAGTACTGGGCAGAGGAGAAAAAACAACTCATCAAGGAGCGCAATGAGGCAAAGACGCATGATGAGCGTGTCGCTTTGAGTGAACGTCTCAGCTATATGAACAAGGTAGAGATGGCGGTGGTCATCAGTAAGGAAGATGGCGAGGAGGAGAAGTTTGCCACCCAAGGTCTCGACATCACGATGCATCGCAAGAAGATGGAAGCGATAACACCTGATGGCAAGGACATCGAAGACCGCTTCAAGGATAAGGATGACCCTCTGAGCTTGGTCTTCGTCTGTGCCATGTGGCTTACGGGTTTTGATGTGCCATCGCTATCCACGCTCTATCTCGACAAGCCGATGAAGGGGCATACGTTGATGCAAGCCATCGCTCGTGCCAACAGAGTATATCCTGGCAAGACGTGTGGCATCATCGTGGATTACGTGAATGTATTCAAGTACATGCAGCAGGCTCTGTCTGACTATGCCTCTACAGATGATAACGCCGAATATCCAGCCAAGGACATCGAGCAGTTGATAGCCAACATCGACCAATGTGTCATGGAGACAGATGCTTTCTTGTTGCAACTCGGCATCAAGTTGGCTGACATCATCGCCGAAGGTGAGACGCTCGACCAACTGGAGATGTTCCGCAAGGCATACAACCGTATCTTGGAGAAAGATGAGTGGAAAGACCGCTTCAAGGTATTGAGCAATCTGCTGATGAATCTCTATGATGCCGCCAAGCCAGAAATATTTGAGAGGGGTTGGTATAATGAGAAGTTTGCACCGATAGCTTATCTCAATGGTCTGTTCTGCAATCAGATAGATGATGAGAAGTTGCGAAAGGCGAAGTTGAGAATGGCTGAGGCTCTCGACCAGAGTGTGTCGGCGTATGCTTCCGATGGTATGGCTTCATCGGAGATTCAGCCTCAGGCTACGTATGGCATCCATCAAGGTAAGGTCATCGACCTCAGTAAGTTGGATGTGGATGCTTTGCGCAAGGAAATCAACAGCACTCCTTATAAGGCGTTGGAGATAGATGACCTACGTGCCTTCATCGAGCGAACCTTGAAGCAGTTGATTAACAAGAACTGCACTCGTATCACATTCTCTCAGCGATATAAGAGTATCATCGACCGATATAATGCTGGTGGTAGTGAGAATGAGGATTATTACGAGAAGTTGCTTCAGCTCATCGCTGACTTGAAGAAGGAGCAGAGTCGCACCACGGATATGGGATTGGAGGAAGAGGAACTCGAAATCTTCGACCTTTTGAGGTCTGACCGCAAGTTGACCAAGGAGGAAGAGCAAAAGGTGATATTGGCTGCCAAGAATCTCTATCAGAAGTTATTGGCGGAGAAAGAGAAGGTGCTGGTGGTGGATTGGTATAAGGATGAACAGCCTCGCCATCAGGTGTTTGCCTTGATACAAACTTCGCTCAATGAGGATTTGCCAATGAGTTACGACCGAGTGTCATTCAATGACAAGACTCATCTGCTGTTCAATCACTTCGTGGATATGGCAGTACAAGGGTATGGATGGGTAGCGTAAGGCTACCCATTCTTTATTTCTCGTAAATCAAAAAATCTTGCTTAAGTCTTGTATCAGCCACTTCCATACAGGCATTACCTCGATGGTCTTGCCATTTACTTCCACAGTTTCCTCGGTATCATAGCTTAAAATCAGGAGGCGTTGGCAATCCAAAACCTTGGTGAATTTTATCAATGCGGTGCTTTCTCGTTGCCAGGTCTCATCTGTCTTATGAGGATTGTAGCTTACCTGTATCGCCAAGGCAGCATCTGGAATGTAGAAATCTACCTCAATGTTTCGGTTATAGAAGAACACTCGCTCGTCTATGCCATATCGGCGGATGAGTTCCATTGCCACCATGTTCTCTAAGAGAGACGTGTCGATATCCAATGCCAAGATACTGATGATGCCGTTATCCACAAAGTAGTACTTCGGGTTGGTCTCACGATTGGTGAGGTTGTCTGCGATGTTCTTGATGGGATATATCAGAAAGGCATCCTTTGAGTACTCTATGTAGTTGATGATAGTAGCTTTTCCTAACTTAGCACCAGTTGAGGCTATGATATTAGAAAGGCGGGTGAAAGAGGTGGGCTGTTTGACACTCTCTGCCATCTTTCTAAACAGAATACGGAGTGAGAACAGGTTGTCTATCTTGTTGCGAGTTGCTATATCGCCAATGTATATCTTCTGATAAACGCTATTGAGGTAATCTCGTTTGGATGCAAGTTGTGCTCCCTCTGGGAAACCACCAAAGCGGAAATACTCTGCAAAATATCTCTGTACATCAGCTCTGCCAGAAGTGGTTGCAATGTTCATGTCATCGTATGGGATATTATTGGCAGAAAGGTATTCGCTGAAACTATAAGGCAAGATATGCTTGGTAATGTATCTACCTCCTAATGTGGTAGCTACGTCACTGCTCAGCATCTTGGCATTGCTGCCAGTTATATATACTCTATATTTGTTGTCTGCCAATCGTCGGGCGAACTTATCCCATCCCTCGATGTTTTGGATTTCATCAAGGAATAGTATAGGGCGTTGTGCAGACATCATGCCATGAACCTCAAGGATAAGATTGAGTTCTTGGGCTGTCATTCCAATGAGTCGCTCATCCTCAAAGTTGATATATAGCATCGAGTCCCAAGTGATACCTTTTTTTAGGTTGTCTTGGATCTGCTGATAGAGCATGAATGATTTCCCTGCTCTTCGAACACCAATAAGCACATAGTTGGCGAAGTCTTCCTTCTCTATGTTTCGATGAACGACTTGCTGGCTTTCTATCTCTTTTCGATTCTCCAAAAGAATCTCTTTGATGGTCTCTTTTTCTATCATAATTGCAATATTGTTCTATTCGTAGAACAAAAATACAATAATTTTGTTTTATCTACAAAACAAAATGATGATTTTTGCGTATTTTAACGCAAATTATTCATTTCAGCCTTCTTGCTCCCTTCCTCGTACATATCACCCATGGCATCAGCGAAACCATATCCGTTTCCATCCGACCATATTACGCATTGTTCCAGTCGTGGCTGATACTTCTTCCAAAGACCATTGGTTACGACATGCTTGATGGTCTTTTCAAAATTGCTTTCCACGGAATCATAGTATTGCTCCCACATGTCTCCGTAATCGTATGTGAACTTAGTCGCCCATTCCATATAGGATACCAAGAGTTCTGCAAGGGCATCGTCTGATGGCTTTAGCTTTTTGAAATCAGAGACAGCCTTTCTACAGACAGCAAAACGAGTCTTAGGCTCACGTCGCTTTGATGGATAGAATTCTTCTCTGATGATACTCCTATATTCTTCAAGTTTTCCTTTTTCGTCAGGACATGCGTAAAAATCCAAATACTCCTTGGCTTCCTTTCGGGCTGAGTATAAATCTAGTACCATTTCAATGATGTCCTTCTTCGTCATGGATTGAAGAAGTTGTTTGATTGTAGCTTTTGACATAACGTGTTTTGTTTATTATTTATGTTCTCATTATTGTGGCTTTATACCATTTCCAATATCTTATCCAGCATTCCCACATAATAGAAGGGGAGATTGATGAGATGGAAGGGATGACCAGTGGGTGATACCACTTTGTCTATGCTATATTCTCCAGGCCAAATACGGATGGCGATGCTTGGAGCATCGGGCTGTGACATGAAGGAATGGAGGGAGCGAAGATGAGCATTGGTACCCGACTTGACTTCTATTGGTAGAATCTGTGAATGGTGCTGCCAAACGAAATCAACCTCTGCTGATGAACCTTTTTTGTCTCTTACCCAGAAATATTGCTCGTTGCGGAAGTTGCGATCCAAGACAATGCGTAGCTCTTGAGCTACGATTTGTTCTGCTGCATGTCCTTTCCATACATCCAAGAGCGAGTTACCCTGTAGATATTCTGCCTGAATGTCAACAGAGAAATTCATAATGCCTGTATCTACCCAGATTAGTTTGGGTTGTCTTGCAATGGCTGGTACAGCAGGAGCTTTGACTGATGTGACGGGGTAGTCCAAGTTGAGCAAGAATGCTTTCTGCATCACTTCCATAGCCTCGTGTATTTCCTTGCTGGTGTAATTGCTACCACCAAATCGAGCAAATGTAATGGTTTGACCGGCTTCTGCCCAACCATGAGTAAGTAGATGACGTATGATTCTTACTTGATTTTCGTTGCGGGCATATTTTTCTACGTCTTCATTGTAGCCATCTAATAATGAACGGTAGATAGGGGCTAACCTGGTTAGGTTATGGGTCTTGGCGTATCCGACCAAAGCTTCAGGCATGCCGCCGATTAAACTATAGTGATTGAAATGGGTCAAGAGCATGTCATGGTATAGTGAGGAAACGTTGATGTCTCTTACCATTTGTTCCAATTGTTCTTCGCCCATCGCATTGAGGTATTCCAAGAAGGAGCATGGGCGAAGGGATAGATAATCCACTCTACCCACAGGGAATGAGATGCGTTGCTTGATGAGGGTTTGAAGTCTAGAGCCTGCTGCAATGATGTGCAGCCATGGCATCTCTTCATAGAAGTATCTGAGTAAGCCTACTGCCTTCGGTTCATTTTGTATCTCATCTATAAAGAGTAGGGTACGCTTGCTTTCATCTACCTTTATTTTCTTTCTGAGGCAGATGAACTGGAATATTTCTTTTACGTTGTCTGATTTCGAGAAGACTTCTGCATCGGAACTACGTTCAAGGTTTAGCTTGATATATACATCATATCTCTTGCCAAATTCGTTCACCAATGTGGTCTTTCCTACTTGCCTTGCCCCTCGTAATACGAGTGGCTTTCTTGTGTCTCGTTTACTCCATTTCTGGAGTTCTTCTATTAATTGCCTATATATCATATAGTTTGCTCCTTTATTATTCGCTGCAAAGATACTAATATTTTCCTAAAACATAGGCAAAAATATAGTAAAACTTTCCTAAAACATAGGCAACTTGTCTTGAAAACTTCCTAAAACATAGGCAAAAAGTTGCTGAAATCTTCCTAAAGTATAAGCAACATTCGAGAAAATCTTCCTAAAACATAGGCAAATTCTCTTCGAAAAATACACTTTTCAATCTTCTTTTGCTGATATTGCCTAAAAAAATCGTAACTTTGCAGCCGCATTTATGAATAAGGTATTAAGTATCTCTATAAAAGGATGACAATGAATTTGAGCGAATTGGCGCGCAAGCGAGTGGCGGTAGCCGCCTATTATTTTGTGCCGGGAGTGGTGTTTGCCAGTTGGGCAAGCCGTATCCCGGATGTAAAACATCTGTTGCACTTGGGCAACGGACAGTTGGGGTCGGTACTCTTTGCCATCCCCATCGGACAACTTCTGATGATGACTTTCTCTGGCATCTTGGTGAGCAAGTTTGGTAGCAAGAAGATGCTCGTGGTATCGGAAGTGTTTTATGCCTTGGCATTGCTGAGCATCGGTTTCAGCCATACCGTCTTTCATCTCATTCTCAGTTTGGTGGCTTTCGGAATGATGGCGAATCTGATGAATATCGCCACCAACACGCAGGCATGTTTCTTGGAAAAGATGTATGGCAGGAACATCATGTCTTCCTTCCATGGCTTGTGGAGCTTGGGAGGATTTGCGGGAGGTATCGTCGGTTCCATCTTTGCCAGTACCTCGCTTCCTATCCCTGTGCATTTCGGCAGTATCTTGGTGATGTCCCTCCTCGTGATAGCCATCGGCTTGCGTTATCTCGTAGATGACCAGACGGCAAAGGCGGAGGAAGAGGAAGTGCCGAAGTTCTCATTCCGTACCATCGACCCAACACTGTTCTTGCTCGGACTGATGGGATTCGGTGGCATGTTTTGCGAGGGGACGGTCTATGACTGGAGCAGTGTGTATTTCTCTTCGGTGGTGAAACCCGATGAAGCTTTCATCCGTGCCGGATATGTGGCAGGTATGGGAGCGATGACACTCGGACGATTCCTTGCCGATGGTTTCGTTACGAAATATGGTCCTAGCAAGGTGTTGAAGACTTGTGGAGCCTTGATTGTCGTCGGCTTGTGGATGGCGGCAGCCTTGCCTTACCTCATCACAGCCACCTTGGGCTTCTTGCTCGTAGGTTTCGGCATCTCCTCTTCCGTGCCTATCTGCTATAGCATCGCTGGCAAGCTCGGCACGATGAAGGCGAGCATTGCCATCACCATCGTGTCGAGCATCAGTTTCTTCGGATTCTTGGTAGGTCCTCCTGTCATCGGATGGCTCTCTGAGGCAACTGGTCTTCGCATTGCCATCAGCATCGCCGCCTGCTTCGGCTTGTTTATCGCCTTTATTGCAGGGAAGGTTAGTAAAAGAGTGTAAAAATTAAAATGTACAAGGCAATGCGGAGAGCTGATGCATGATGGTCTTAGCCATGCGCTCATGTCCGGCATCATTTGGATGCAAGCGATCGTGCTCAGTGCTCTTGAAGAGTTTGGCTCCTTCGTCACAAAGTGGGAAAAGACCAGAGACGGAGTTGAGGTCGATGACTGGCACTGCCCAGACGTTTCCTGCTTCCTTGACGGCGTTGACATATTCATCGAGGAAGAGTCCACGCATGTTCTCGTAGTTCTCGTCAGGCTGGATATTCTTGTCGTTAGGGTCGAAGATGGCACGATGGATAGGTGTCATCAGCACGATTTGCTTGTTGGGATACATCTGCTTGAGCTTTGACATGGCGATGTTGATGCGTCCTTTCAAGGTGTTCTTGTCCATCACGAAGTGGCGATGGCGACGGGTAACCACTTGGCTTGGGCGACCGATGGCTGCTCTTACGGAGTCCAAGGTCTCTGTGTACCATTCGCCGATAGGCACACCATGGTTGTAGTCGTTGGTACCCATGAGGATGAGGATGGCATCGAAGTCGTCGCCGTGCTCTTCCTTCAACTTGTCTGCCTGGCGAGGGATGTCGTTCCATTCTCTTCCGCTCACACCATAGACGTATGGAGTGATGCCGAGCATATCTTCCAAGAATCCCCAGTATTTCTTTTTAGAACCATTGTTGCGTGGGTCGGTGATGGAGTCGCCAAAGTAAGCCACTCGCTTTCCTTTCCAAGGATGCTGGAGAGCCTTGAAGATCTTTTCTTTCTCTGCGATTTCTTTCTTTGTCATCGCCTTTTGGGCGAAGGTAGGCATCGCCAAGGTAAGGCTGAGTGCCATGAGGATAAGTGTTTGTTTCTTCATCTTTATTGCTTGTTTTATGTCCTAAAGCTTTTGTTTTGTTTGTTTCATTTGCAAAAGTACACCTTATTTTTGAGATAATACTTAGTTTTAGTTCAAAAAAGTATCAAATAGTAAATATTTGTACAATTTTACTTGTTGTTATTCGTCAATTTCTATTATTTTTGCACTAAAATTTACAATGATAGACAGAAAAGAACGCTACCAGAGTTTGCGTATCATATGTAGGGAGGTAAAAATAAAAAAGTCCCGATGTTTTTGGAAAAAGGTCGGGATGTTTTTGGAAAAAGGTCGGGATGTTTTTAGAAAAAGGTCGGGATGTTTTTAGAGAAGTGTAACGAGGTAAAAATGAAAGCCTAGAGAGAAAATGCAAACGTCGTGAAGTGACGAAAAATGCTGGGCTATGAGAAAAAATATAAAGGTCGAGAGTCTTTTGAAATAGACTCCCGACCTTTTGCTGTTTTATACTTTTGCTTTTAGCTTCTTTTGCTGTTTTATACTTTTGCTTTCAGCTTTCAGCTTCTTTCGCTCTCTAAACTTTCAGCTTTCGCTTCTGAACCAGTTGTATTCTTTTTGATTTCTAAAAGACGACAGTCGTCTTTCTCTTACAGGAACAAACTTCCTATTTGGAAGACGAGCGCCGATACTACCCATGCCAAGAGGGTGGTGTATCCAGCGGCAAATCCTGCCCACTTCCAACTGCCCGTCTCGCCCTTGATGGCGGCAATCGTGGCGATACAAGGGAAGTACAAGAGTACGAAGAGCAAGAAACAGTAGGCGGTGAGCGTAGCCTTGGCTGAAGCCTCGGCATCACTATATCCGTAGGTCTGCTTGAGGTCGGAAGTCATCTGCTTCTTCAAAACCTCGTACTTGCCATCCTCGTCATTGTAGTCTTGGTCATCGCTGAAACTGTCGTTGTTGCTGTAGAGCACGCCCATGGTCGAAGCGACAATCTCCTTGGCACCTACACCAGATACCAAACCAACATCCAGTTTCCAGTCGAAACCTTGTGGGGTGAAGATGGGTTCGATGGTCTTACCAATGCGACCAATGTAGCTCTGCTCCTGCTGTGCTTGCGTATCAAGCTTGGAGTCGTGAGGGAAGTAGCCCAAAGCCCAAACGATGATACTTGCCACGAGGATGATACCACCCATCTTCTTGAGATACTGCTTGCCTTTCTCCCAAGTATGGCGACCGATCGCCTTCCAGGTAGGGAAACGGTAAGGTGGCAACTCCATCACGAATGGGGTATCCTCGCCCTTGATAACGAAACTGGCGAAGATGCGGCTCAGTATCACTGCCATGAAGATGCCCACGAGATAGAGTGAAATCATGATGAGCGAGCGATATTGCAAGGCGAAGAACGTACCGATGACCATGATGTAGATAGGCAGACGAGCCGAACAACTCATCAAAGGCAATATCAACATCGTTATCAGTCGGGAGCGATGACTCTCGATGGTTCTCGTCGCCATCACCGCTGGCACATTACAGCCGAAGCCCATAATCAATGGGATAAACGACTTGCCGTGCAAGCCCATCTTGTGCATCAACTTATCCATGATGAAGGCGGCACGAGCCATGTAGCCCGAATCCTCCATGTAGGAGATGAAGAAGTAGAGGATAAGAATCTGCGGCAGGAACACGATGACAGCTCCCACACCACCGATGACACCATCGATGAGCATATCCTTGATAGGACCATCTGGCATATACGTGCTGATGGTATCACCTAGCCAAGCTACACCGTCCTCAATCCATCCCTTTGGAATCTCGCCCAAAACGAAGGTGGCGGAGAACATGATGAAAAGCAAGAGGATGAAGATAGGGAAGCCCACGTATCTGTTGGTGATGACACGGTCGATGAGGTGAGTCACTTGATAGGTGTCCTTCGCCGTACCGGTTTCATATCCCGCCTCTTGCAATGCACCATGGATGAAACCATACTTGGCATCCATGATGGCGGTCTCGCTATCTTCTTGTGTCTCTTCCTTCACACGCTTGGCAGCCTCGTCGCGGGCAGCAAAGATTTCCTTTGCCGATTTCAGATGGCTTACGTATTCTTCAGCGTGCTTGTCATTCTCCAATAACTTGATGGAGAGGTATCGGGTAGAGTAGCGCTGGCGGATGGAATCATCTGCCTTCAGATATTT
>OIZF01001342.1_pt1 | contig 14509 bp, 9 predicted proteins | sample 1588471 | NCBI WGS metagenome assembly OIZF01 (sample SAMN03283279) | human gut metagenome | biome: human-associated habitat; material: feces | host: Homo sapiens | place: Peru | collected 2012
ATAAGGTATGTTTCAATTACTATCGTTTAATTGTTAGGTTCAGCCCTTCATGCAACGTTATCGACTGTTGCACTACTATGGCGTCTGCTGACTTCTCACGGCAAGCTTTACTCCGCTTCTTTCGTAAGAACAACTATTTGAAGCGTCCGTGAGACCTCCTCGGATAAGAACATTGTCTTTCCATCTTATACCTACTTCATTTACACCAACCGTTCCGAATAGCTATAGGGCTTTGGTCTGGGTAGCAACCTTACCCACGGTCATATGCCTTGTATGAAGTTTCTGTACGTTAGGTCAGATGTTTGCCGCCGGCTTCTTTCAGATTCCAACTCACGATGGACACCCTTGCCCTTGGCTATGTAATTCCCGCTATTAGGGCTTACTCGGGACTTGCACCCGTTAGACAATGCTCGTGCCGAGCATACTACAGCCAAAAGAGGCTTGGAACCATCAGGATTCCAAGCCTCTTTTTGTATCAATCCATCAAGGCATCACGGCGTATGCCCATTTATTATTTATACTTTATAATTTATCATTTAATCAATGTGTTCCCACAATCTTGGTAGGAGCCTGCTCCTTGTTGCGGCGATTCACCACCGTCACCACGCTTTGGGCGAGGCTGAGGAAGGCTTGACCCGTGATAGTATCCACCTTGGTAGCAGCTGGAGCACCATCATCGCCACCCTCACAGATACTCTGTACGATAGGAATCTGGGCGAGCAAAGGCACATTCATCTCCTTAGCCAAGTTCTTGCAACCCTCCTTGCCAAAGATATAATACTTGTTCTCTGGCAACTCGGCTGGCGTGAAGTAAGCCATGTTCTCTATCAGTCCGAGGATAGGCACGTTCACCTTGTCATTCTGATACATGTCGATACCCTTGCGAGCATCGGCAAGAGCCACCTGCTGAGGCGTGCTCACGATAACAGCACCCGTGATGGCAAGCGTCTGTAGAAGCGTCAAGTGGATGTCGCTGGTGCCAGGAGGTGTATCGAGGATGAAGTAATCCAAGTCACCCCAGTCGGCATCGGCGATGAGCTGCTTCAAGGCCGAGCAAGCCATGCCACCACGCCACAAAGTAGCCGTGGTAGGACTCACGAAGAAGCCGATGCTGAGCAACTTCACACCATATTTCTCGATAGGTTCGATGAGGTCTCTGCCATCCTTGTGAACTGAGTAAGGACGTTCTTCCTCCACACCAAACATCTTTGGCATGGAAGGACCGAAGATGTCGGTATCGAGCAAACCTACCTTATAGCCCAACTTAGCGAGGGCGATGGCCAAGTTGGCAGAGACAGTGCTCTTGCCTACTCCACCCTTGCCCGAACTAACGGCAATGACGTTCTTCACTTGTGGCAACAACTTGCCGACCTCTGGACGTGGAGCCGACTTGAACTCGGTGACGATCTCCACCTCTACGTCCTTCGATATATGATAATGTATGGCAGCCTCGGCAGCCTTTACCGTACTCTTCAGGAATGGATCGGTGTCACGAGGAAACTCCAATATCACCTTCACCTTCATTCCGTCGATGGCAGGCTGATCTGCCACCATTCCGCTTTCCACCAAGTTCTTCTTGGTGCCAGGATACACCACTGTTGCCAGGGCGTCCATAATCAATTTAGGATATAATGTCATTTCTTTCTCTGTATTTTTGCTGCAAAATTACGCATTAAATCACGAATAAGCAAATAAAAACTAAATTATTGCAGTTAATGACCAGAGAATGACGGATATTTCCCGGTTTTGTGTAACTTTGCAAGAATGAAACGTAAAATACAAACCATAACAACCCTCATCATAGCCGCCATTACCCTGTGCGGCACACCCCTCAAGACTCAGGCAGCCTCGGCTGCCCGACAAGTATTCTGGACTGACGGCAATTCGCAGGTCAGTTATTCTGTCAATGCCAAGACTTCCGACGTGGTGAAGATAGCCCTGCAGCTCTTCGCCCACGACATGCAGACCATTACTGGCAGGGCTGCCAAGGAGAAAACCAATGCACCCCTGCAGATATTCCAGATGGACCAGCTCAGCAACAAGGAGTTCGCCATACTCGAGAAGTACAATCTCCCCATCCATCACTTCATCACCAAGAAGGAATCCTTCTATATAGCCACCCGCAACGGCAAGCTCATTGTGGTGGGAAGCGATGCCCGCGGCACAGCCTACGGCATATTGGAACTCTCGCGCATGGCAGGCGTATCGCCATGGACCGACTGGAATGACTCCAAGCCCCGTAAGCAGAGCACCATAGGCACACAGCAGGGATACGAGAGTCTGCAGATACCTGATACTGAGTATCGTGGACTTGCCCTCAACTCCTCACGATGGATGAGCAGCCGGAACTTCAGCAGCATCGTCCGCCTGATGTTGCGACTGCGTGCCAACACCCTGTGGCAGGAGAGCTCCCATCACGAAGTACTCTACGACAAGGCTGTCGCAGACAGTTTCGACATCATCATAGGCTCAGGGCACAAGGTGCTGCAGGCACAGGGCAAGAAGCACAAAAAGCACAAACACACCATCAGCGACATCAAAATACTGTGGAGCAATCCCCAGTTGTGGCTGAGAAGCAGCGCCCCCGGCGTCATCATGCAGGAAATGAGCACGAAACACGAAGCCTGCATCGCCAATGTGTACGACCCCAAGAGTGCAGCCTATCAGCTGCAGCTCGTCATGGACATGGCATGGAACCGCAAGAGTGTTTCCGCCTCCACCCTCACCAAGCATCTTCAGTCATGGCTCTCATCTCAACTGGGCAGCAACCTGGGCCGTCATCTCCTGCCCATCATGAAGGAGTACTACAGACTCACCTCCATCCGCCAGCCCGAATACATGATTATGCCATTCGGCAACATGGAGTTCCACTCCGGCGAGTTTGGCAACGAACTGGAACGTTACCTCTATGCCTACGACCAGCTCAAGGCCAAGGTGACTGGCATAGAGCGCTCTGTGCCCAATGAGTTGAGCGATACCTATTTCCAGTTGGTGAAATACCCCGTCTTCTCGGCAGCCCTCATTGCCGAAAAGGAGTTGGAGGCACAGGAAGCACGCCATATTGCCCGCCCGGGACTGTTCGACAAGGACGATGAAGCCAAGGCGGCAGCAGCCCTCAGCCTTGACGCCTATCAGCAGCTCAAGGCTTTGGTGCAGCACTACTGCAGCATAGGGAAAGGGAAATGGCGCAACATCATCGACCCCAACGACGGAGCCTTACAGATGCCACAGTTGCCTGGCCGTCTGAGCAACGAGCAAATAAGTCAATACAAGCAGGAAGCCTTTGACCGCGAGACCGACTTGCGCCCTCTGCGTGCCATGAGCAACGACATCATCGCTAAGAATGCATACGAATGGAACAGCACATCGGGCAAACAGCCCGCCACGCTCCTTCCCCTGTCGGGCCATAGCAACCAGTGTGTCCTGTTGCCCAAGGAGTCGACGCTCCACTACACCTTCAGCATACTGAAGGGAGGCGACGCCCGCTTCACCCTTGCTTCTCTGCCCGACTATGCGGGCAACAAAGGCAACCAGCAGGTAAGCATCCGCATCGACCAGGGCGAACCTGTAGTCATATCGCTGCACGATGACTACAACTCTTCTTTATGGAAGAGCGACATCTGGCGCGGACAGACCTTGAAGAGCATCTTTATCACTCTCGAGAAGGGCGACCATACCATTGACATCACCGCTCTCGACGACTCCGTAATCCTCGACCAATGGGTTCTCGACTTTGATGTCGACCGTGAGTATTATGCCATACCGACAGTCAACAAGATGTAAGTGCCTCTCACGTTGCAACGAAACGTTAAATTCCGACAGAAAAGTCAAGATATATTGCAGAAATCTTGCAGTTATACTATAAAAATTGTATTTTTGCCTTAGGAAAATTTATATTCCGTACTTCGGAATATATGTTCCATACTTCGGAATATACGTTCCGTATCACGGAATATAGATTTCGATAGTAGTTTGAGAACAAATTCATAGAGAACTAAAACATTTTTATACTATGGCTATTTATAAATTGCAAGAGATGCCAGACGTACAGAACAAAGGCAAGAAGAGAGTCTATCCCAAGCTGGTTGTCAACCGGCAGTTGAACACCAAGGAGTTCATCGAAAAGATGCACTTCCGCAACCGTTCCATTCCACCAAGCCTCACCATGGCTGTGCTGACCGACATCGCAGACTACTTGGGCGAGATGCTATCCATGGGCTACACAGTAAAGTTGGATGACCTCGGCACTTTCTCACTGTCATTAGACTTCGACGACGAGAAGACAAAGGAGCTGACGAGCGAAGACGACAAGATGCTCTATCGCAAGGTGACGGTAAAGGACGTGAACTTCAAGTCTGACTCCAAACTGGTGAAATTCGTCAACCGAAAAATAGACTTAGAGCGAGAGCCAGGAGGTGTGACCCGACTCTACAAGAAGAAATACACCCTCGAAGAGCGTATCCAGCGAGGCATGGATTGGCTCAAAGAACATGTTTTCTTCACCCTGCAGGATTACGCCGAACTCAACAACCTAAGCCGCACCACAGCCTCGCTGGAACTTAAGAAATTGACCACAGGTCCCGATGCTCCCTTTGATTACACCGGCAGAGGAAGCCACAAGATTTGGACAAAGAAAGAATAAAGCAAGGGAGTGCCATCAGTTCACATCCGGCACAAAAAAAATACCCACAGATTTCACAGACATACACAGAGTTTTTTAGTCTAAAACCAAATCTGTGTCAATCTGTGAAATCTGTGGGAATAAGATAACGAGAAGCACCTCATTCGGCATCTTCGGCTTCGCACGCGTACATTATACTATATCCAGCATCCGCTCATTAGGTTGTGGGGTTAAGAACCATTTTTGGCTCACCTATTTCTTCTTTCAGGTATTCGTAAATATAGAGAGGACTTTGAATATACAATCCAGTCTCTGTATCTATGAGTTTTTTGTAGATTCTGGAATTATAAATGGTATCGAAAGCATCGAGGATAGTCATACCATAGTCTTCTTGCAGAAAGGAAACTATCTTTTCTACATCACAATTTATAATAAACTCTATTTCATTGTTATATTGCTTCATAATCTTTTCAGTTTTGAAATTGCCAGTTCTGTTCCAAAAAAATATTGGCTGTTTAACTTCTTAAACTCCAATCGTTTTACAAGTTCTTCGATAGTTATGAAATGCATCATAAACAAATTGATTTGAAAAACAACTCCATCGTCAGCAATAGGACCAACCACTACATCGTAATTGTGTATTCTCTTGCCTTTTGCATTTCTATTAGCAACAATAAATTGTGCCCAGTCGTTGGATATTCCGTCAAAGATTTTAACCCTCAACTCATCTGACGTGAGAAGACTTTCGTCAAATTCATATTCTTGTACTACAGGAGAGCCTTTGTCTTCGAATTTTGCACGCCTGATTGCCATATCTACTGCTTGTTGCTTAATATCAGTCAGATAGAATCCACATCCAAAGTCCTTGTTAGGTTTACATTTTTTGAAATCTATTTCGAAGAAATCAATGTTAGTTCCATGGTATAGTTTCATCAGATGGTTCCTCCGTATCTTCTGCTTATGGTTTGTATATCTTCTAAAGCATCTTCCAACGAAAGGGTGTGTTCGGCAGCATAACATTCATCAAGAAACGCCAAAGCCTTATGCTCCTTCAAGTAATTGAAAGACATACTTGCTGGCATTCCGAACTTTCGTCCGAATTCAACAATACACATATTTATATATCTTATTTTATCCATACACGTTCCTCCGTAATAAAAAACATTGTTTCCTGCCGCAAATATACGTTTTTTCCACGTAATCACCAAACTTTGTACCATGAAACGTTCTTCGTTGGGAGAAATTCATTCATACGACCATTGCTATTGCCATCCTTGAATTCTGGCCTTTGCAGAGCATCAAGCCTTGTTCCTGACAGGACGATATAGACGGATCATATCTGCGGGGACATGATGCAATATATTGTCAGAAGCAGAAGATGCGCAGCTTGCGGCATTCCAGCAAGGTGATGTTGAATAGATTAAAATGTTTAGAGAGTTCCGTGTTGCTAAAAAAATTGTTATCAGGACAAAAGAAATAATGGCTTTTATTCTTTCATATCGGATTTTTTCAATACTTTTGTAAATTAAATATAATTACAAAAGAATGGAAAGATATACAAAACCACCATTGACATATCAACAGCAAGTTGAACTACTCAAATCCAGAGGGCTTCTATTTGCTGATGAGGCACGTGCAAAAAGGCATCTTGCCAATATCAGCTATTATAGGATGAGTGCCTATATGTTGCCTTTTAAAGAAGTCAATCAAGAAGGAGAAATATTGGATTCATTCAAGAAAGGTATAACATGGGATCATGTATATAATCTTTATGTTTTTGACAGAAAGCTCCGATTGCTGGTATTTGATGCGATAGAAAGGCTTGAGATTGCAATAAGAACTCAAATTATCTATCAATTAAGCCATAAGTACGGTTCACATTGGCAAGACAGACAAGAGATATTCACTGAGTCCAAAACTATAACATTGCGCGGTGGCAAGCAGATAACCATTGATGTGTATGCAGAAATCCAAAGTCATATCAAGGAACAGCTACATAACAATCGTGCCGAGGTATTTATCCAGCATTATACCAACAAATACAATGAACCAGTGAACCCTCCTTCTTGGATGAGTGTGGAAATCATGTATTTCAACCACCTTTCAAGAATATGTATGGGACTAAAAAAACGTGCAGACATCGCAGGTATGGCCTCGTATTTTGGATTACCCCCTAAGACATTTTGCTCATGGTTGCATGCCATCAACTATGTGAGAAACATCTGTGCCCATCACGCCCGCCTTTGGAATAGAGATATGAATATTATTCCAGAGAAGTTGGCGTTTTCCAAAAAGCTCAAATGGCTCAGAGAGCCTCATAAGGTCAGATTAAAGAAATTCTATTATACAGCTTGTATCCTGAACTATCTGCTCCAGACAGTCAATCCCACATCTCCATTCAAAAACAGGTTGATTGCATTATTGGATGAATATAAAAATGTCGTATCACTACCATCTATGGGCTTCCCTAAGGATTGGAAAGACGAAGAAATGTGGAAAACTTGAGAAAAACAGGAAATTCATTGCTTTTTATTTTGGTAATTTCAAAAAAGTTCTTAACTTTGCAGCACAAGAAGAAAGATAGTTCATTCAACTAAAAAATAATAAGCCTCTCAGGCGCGTCGAAAGGCAGCATACTTGAGGGGCGTTACTTATTTTAGGCAGCAACGAAATCAATACAGGTACGTTGCTGCCTCATTTCATTTTACCTATTACTGCTTTCATACAACCATTGCTATTGCCATCCTTTTTTTCTTTGCAGAGCATCAAGCCAAGCCTCTTTCTGCGTTGATTTCTTGCTGACGCAGGAAGCACAGCACCACTATTCTTACTAATTTTAGAAAAAACAGACATCTTTTTACGAAAAAATTAGGAAGAACAGAATATTTTTCATAAATTTGCAACGATAAGGGGCTCGGGCGCCATGAGTTCATCAAGGAGCCAAGTCTAAGTATAAACCAAAATTAGATTAAGAAACAGACATCAAGAATTACGACGCAACATCGGGTTTGCTACCCTATCCCACGCATCTTGCAAAGTACATGTCAGAATACATTTCATGCACTTTAAGCATTCTGGGATACAGATAACAAGAATTCTAACCGAAGCGTCACCGTTCTATAGGAAAATTAAGATATTAAGATATTGAGCTTTTAGCTCTTGTTCTCAAACTTCGAATACCGCCAATTTTCGCATACAGAGAACAAGCAGGTAGAAGGTTCATGCCTCTTTGGCGTGAGCCGTTCTGTGCTTGTTTGTATGCGAGGTCACTTGGCGGTAACCTGAAGTTTAACAAGCCACGAACGGTTGCACGCCTTTTTTATTATTCGTAGGAAATGAAACAATTATTTTACTTTAAAGCATGTGCCTGGCATAGGACGCTTATGGTCGTCTGTCTTCTTGGGCTGTGGCAAGGAATGGGTTGGGCGGCAACTTATAGCTACAGTGTAGACGGATGCGAGTACGAAATTAGAGATTATACAACAAAAAAATATGCAAGGCTAACAAATATTCCTAACACAGAAACTGTCAGAATACCAGCTGACATTACATACAATGGAGTCGTTTATCCCGTAACTAAAATTCGTTCTGGAATAAGAAGCAATAATGTAAAAGACATCTATTTCACAAGAGTTTTGCCCACAAATGCCCAAACTGGCGAACTGGAGTTTGATGGACGCTTTGGCATAAAATCGATCGTCAACATTCACGTTCCTGATAGTTTGTATGAAGCCGCATATAAATTATTCGCATCCAAAGCCAAATATTATTATTATCTGATTACAGATGGGACCCGTTGGGGATTCAATGGAGAGTATTACTATTATGATGAAAACGGATTCACCTTTGAGATACATCCTAATGCAGACACTCCATACGCAAAGATTTACGACATTCCAGATGAAGACAACTTGCAATTCCCATCTACAGTCACACATCATGAAGTTACTTACCCAGTAACCGGTGTCTATAACAGAAAATTCAGCAACAAGACAAACGTCAAGAATATTTATTTCTCAAATTGCTACGCTGGTGCCTTATTTAATGACAGCTACGCCCCAGAAGTAACGGCGCACGTACCTGACAGTTTATTTGAGAAGATTACAATAGATGGTAACTATGGAAAGATTACGGATGGTAAGCGTTGGGCTTACTCACGCGACATTCATCCAATCTGTAATACTCAAGGGAAAGATACTTACTCCACAGAATCGTACTATGACATTACCGAAAATGGAAAGATGGATTTTTGGGGATACTCTAATGGCAATTTATTTGTTTCAACTATAGACGGTTCCATTGTAAGAAAAGAGGACAACAACGAAAACCAAGGTTCTACGGTAGAAGCTTTTGAGCCAGGTATGATGGGCATGTATGACAAAGATGGTTTTCCAATCTTGGTAACAACCCATTTCAACTACAATCCGACAACAAAATTCTATAGCTACGCCAAGAATGCCTTCATCCACAGTGCAGAAAACATCCCTTATGCTACTATCGCTGACCTCAACGGTGACGGTCGCAAAGAAATTGTTAGTGCTACACAAGACCGCAACAACAATTATAACATCGTACTTACAACAAAGGATGGAAGCTTAGACATTTTCCGTATGGCAGCGGACGGAACTTTTGTAGCAGACAAGATATATGTCACCTCAGACACAACGGTCGTCAAATCTATGATGCTGGATGACTATACTCCTAACTCTGGAACAATAGACAAACCAGGTAGTGGCACACAAACAGCTACTGGCATTGGTTATCCTGGACAAGGTATGTTTGTTGAAGCCAAACCTGCTCCAGACTGGAACGACTGGCAAGAGTATGACAACATTACTTCGGAAACATCTCAAGCCAAGCAAGTAATAACCAATAACGGGAAAGCCACACGCGCCATGGCTGCACAAACAGGTTATGTTTCTGCCGCAGATATCAATGGCGATGGTATGATTGATCTGTATGACGGCACCAACATCTATTATAATTTAGGTGGAAACAAGTTCTTTAAGAGTCCTCACAAAGGAACAGTATATTCTGCCGACCTGACAGGTAATGGTCTTCTCGACTTCATCGACTTCGGCAACGAGCAAGTGGACCTCTACCTCAGCATGGCAGAGAACAGCGACATGCAGGTAAAGACATTGCTTAAGAATACCGCCATCAGCAACACCTTCTTTGGCGACTTCGACAAAGACGGAGATGTGGACATACTCTTTGTAATCCCCGGCAGCGACTATACCATTTTCCAATTCTACCGCAACGACGGGAATGGTGTGTTCAAGCCAAAGGACACCAACCTTGACGGCACTTATACATGCCAAGCCTGCAATGACTACGATGGCGATGGTCTTTATGAGATTCTTGCTGTGAATAATGGAACTTCAAAAAACGTACTCCTCAAACTGAACAATAAATGGAGCGTTGCAGAAACGGAGCTTCCTTCCTATTTAAGAACGATTGGTGATGTCAACAATGATGGAACCATGGAAATGGTATACAATAACAGTAAAAAAAGTTATACCATATACGAGGCCGTGCCAAACAGCAAGGTCAACACTCGTCCTGCGAAAATGGAGAAGCCTTCTGCCGTAGCCTACGCAGACGCTGGCAAGCTCAAGATTTCATGGACTCGTGGCAAGGACGCAGAGACATCAGCCTGCGATTTGACTTACGAACTCCGCATCGGAAGCGAGAGCGGTAAGGGAGACATTTACTTCGGCAAGTCTAATGCCGACGGCACTCGTCGTGTCTTGGAAGACGGCAACATGGGGCGTGCCCTCAAATACATGTTTGACACCAACAATCTGTGCGAAGGCAAATATTATATTGCCATTCAAGCCATAGATGCAAGTGGACTCGGTGGACCTTGGAGCGATGAATTCGTCTATGACCACAAGACTGCTCTTCCTGTCATCAACAAGTTGGCTGATGGTTATTGCACATCCGACACTATCACTATGACCGTGCAGAATCCTAACATCAACGCCACTTACGAGTGGAACATCAGCAATGGAACTATTATCTCACAAAATGATAATGGAAGCATTGTAGATGTCTTGTTCGACAGAGGTGGCGAGCAGAATGTTACGGTAAATATGACTTTGGGAAATCTGATGTATAAGTCAGAGACCAAGACAATCACTTTAGCTCCAAGTAAATACTCAACAATTCCAGTGGCAAATGACAAGAAGTTTAGCAATTATACAACATTCCTGGACCTCAACCAAGACGGAAATGTTGAAGTCTTGGGAGTTGTCTATAAGGTCTATAATAACAACCTATACACTGATGAAACTGGATGGTTTGAGAATAAAGAAGGCTTATATAGCAAAATCAGAAAGACTTGGAACAGCGACTTAGGAGGTAGTTCTAAACAATTCTTTATCACTGACTTTAACCATGATGGATATCCAGACTTCTATTATCCACACAGCAAGGGAAATATTTTTACCAATAGTGGCGAGGAAGACAACTCGTTCGAGTATGATACAGAGACCTTCGATTTTGGCTTTGACTTCTATTATTATAACCTTTCAATTACGAATATAGATTTTAATAATGACGGCAAATTGAACTTTTTGGTTAATAGCCATTCTTTGTATACGAATAATGGAGACGAACGCAAGTTCTCCGATTTTGCTAATATTTGGGGCAGATACTCATACGACGGTTTCTTCGACTTTGACCGTGACGGAGGCTTGGATATTTGGAAAAACGAGATAGATAATTCTATCCAAAAAGCACAGACCAAGGTGTATTTCAAGGTTGCAGGAGAAAACAACCAGTTCAATCCTACCGGAGTTGTTTTCTATGAAAACGAGAGAAGGTATAATATGGCAGGCTTCGCTGACTTCAACAATGATGGTTATGTAGATGGTTACTACTTCGACAAACCCGAGGGTAAAGACTATTACAACATGGTTATAGTCAAAGGCAAGCCTACGAACGAGTGGCCATGTACTCAGACTGTAGTAATCCCTGTTAAGTCTAATTACTGTGATGCCTTATTAGACTTTGACAACAATGGCTATATAGACATCTATACGGACGGGGCTATTCTCCTAATGGACAAGGACTTTAGCTATACCAAAATCAAGAATGCTAAATCTGAATATGGCATCGACAACAAGAACTTCGACGAATACCACTGGCAGCCTCTTACCCCAGGCGCTTATCCTAACGGTTACAAGTCGAGCATCAAGAACGAGGCACCTTCTGTTCCTGCCCATGTAACTGCTACTTCTGTGCCTGAGGGCTTGTTGCTGAAGTGGGACGATGCCACAGATGACCATACTCCATGGATGCAGATGCGCTATAACGTGAGCCTGAAGATAAAAGGCAAGACTGGCGAGAATGCCTTTGTGCTCTCTCCGATGAACGGATTGAGCGACGAGGCAGCTATTTGCTCGGGCGTTTACTATCGCAAGGCAACACAGCTCATCGTGCCTAAGACAGCCTTGGTGAACGGAACGACCTACGAGTTGCAGGTACAAGCCATTGACCTCATGGGTGAACACTCTGCTATGACCAAGCCAGTGGAGGTGACCTACAATGCTGAGAAGATGATCATGATAGACGAAAATGAGCATTATACAGGATTGGCTTATTATGGCAAGTGCACCAACGTCTCAGGCAATGCCTTCACTATCGACCCAGGAGAAGGCGGCACCGTCCTACAGCACAGCGACGGAGGCATCTTCAGCCTCAAGTGGAACACCCCAGGCGTGAAGACTATCACCTTCAAGGATGGCAACGACGTGATAACCAAGCTGTTGAACGTCAAGCTTTTACCCGATTTGACTATCAACTTGCCAGAGCGAGTGATGCTCAACACTCCATTGACTGTCAGGGTGCCAAAGAGCTTCCAGACAGGAAAATATGATGACTTCGGTTTCAAGGAGAGCGAGGCTTACAAGGCCACCTTCGAGAAGGGCGACACCATCGCCACCATCGTATTCAAGGAGGTGGGCGAACAATCCCTACAGTCATACGTCAAGATAGAAAAGGACCTCACTCTTTCAGAACAGTTCAAGACTATGGTTATAGACGAGACCATGCCTGCAGCCGAGATCAAGAGCGTGGAGTCGAACGGTAAGTACTATCAGGTAAACTGGAGCACCGACGTGCCAAGCATGGTAAGCAAGGTGGAAGTGAGCCGAGAGACCAATCGTCTGAACCAGTTTGAGGTGCTCGACATCGTGCCTGTAGGAAATGCCACCTATGTAGACTTGACCAGCGACAACCGAGTTCAGCCTCAGCGTTATCGCATACGCCTCATCGCAGAGAACGAGATGCAGCACAGCGACTACTCTGCTGCTCACAACCCACTGCATGTCATGATCAACAAGACTGCCGACAAGAAGGGCAACAACCTGATGTGGAATGCCTACGAGGGCTTGGAGGTGACGAGCTACATCATCATGAGAGGCTCGTCGGAGAAGAACCTGAAGGCCATTGCCACCATTTCGGGCAGCCAGCAGAACTTTACCGACTATGATGCACCGGCAGGCGTTTCCTACTATGCCGTGAAGTTTGAGACCAACACCTCGGCAGGTGCCAAGGGTATGGGCAGAGTGGCGGCATCAGAAGATGTTTCCTCAAATGTCATTTCGTCAGAGGAAGCCATGCCTACCACACAGGCAACAACCCTCTATGCAGGAACAGTAGAAAGCATCGCCAAGCTGAGCAACAGCCAACAACAACTCCACATGGTAGCTACGATTCTGCCTACTTACGTCACATTCAACAAGGTAAGCTGGAGTATCGTCAGCGGAGGCGAATATGCTTCCATCAGCCAGAGCGGATTGCTGACAGCCAAGGGAGGCAAGGGTGATGTCGTGGTAAGAGTCGTGACACTGGATGGTTCTAACCTGAGCAGTGAGATCACCATACCATGCGATGTGAATATCCTGGCAAGCGACATCGACGTGCGTGCATCAAAGAAGACGGTTGCCGTGGGCGACTATCTGCTGCTGAATGCTGTACTCACTCCGAAGAACACCACCATGAGCGAAGTGACCTGGAAGAGTGAGAATACCGACGTGGCAACCATAGACGAGAATGGCATTCTGAAAGCCATCAGCACTGGTACAGTCAAGATTACGGCTACGACAAAGGACGGAAGCAACCTGAGTGCCTTCATCAAGATCACCGTAACAGAGGCTTCAGGAATCCATGGTGTCACCATAGAGGATGAGAACGAGAGCACTGAGTTCTACGACCTTGAAGGAAGAAAGATTCAAACCCCACAGAAGGGACGCGTCTACATCACCAACAAGGGACAGAAAATAGCGTTCTGACAACACAACGAGTGGTGACAAGCCACTCCTACAAACTGCAAATGACCATGACCGGAGAGCAATCTCGGTCATGGTCATTTCGTTTATAAGGGGCTCAAGTTGAGTAAGAATTTTATCAGAAAGAGAAGAAGAGGAGAAGGCTATTTGCCTGTTTCCTTGGGTGTGCGTTTGTCACGACGATAGCTGCGATAATCGTCGAGAGGAATCTCCTTGTCGGGCTCCACCAGCTCGCCCTGACGTGGCAACTCAAACTTCATGTACTTGATGTTGAGTCCGCGCTCTATCCACATACTCTCATAGTAAGTTTGGATGGAGAGAATCTTGCGCGTCACGTCGTCGATGCCCTCATGATGATAGAGGTCTTCGGTACGGAAGAGCACAGGCAGATGATTCTCTTGCACCATATAGGTGGTATAGGTGAAGAGGAAATTGGAATCGGTCTTGAGATGGATGATGCCGCCATCCACGAGGAAGTGGCGATAACGGTTCATGAAATAAGTAGATGTAAGACGCTTGCGAGGGTTCTTCATCTGCGGGTCAGAGAAGGTGAGCCAGATTTCCTGCACCTCATCCTCGGCAAAGAAGCGGT
>OIZF01001343.1_pt1 | contig 14507 bp, 12 predicted proteins | sample 1588471 | NCBI WGS metagenome assembly OIZF01 (sample SAMN03283279) | human gut metagenome | biome: human-associated habitat; material: feces | host: Homo sapiens | place: Peru | collected 2012
TCCATCACGTCATAATGCAACATCTGCGCACCGGCATCCAGCACCATGCGGCAGTCTGCGCCGAGATGGCTGAAGTCAGCCGAAAGGATAGAAGGACTGATCGTCGTCATTTTATTTTACTCCCCGTTATTTTTTAGAGAATTTTTGTAATTTTGCTCTGCCGCCACCCCTGCAGCATCTCCCACAGGAGCAGTCGGCATAGTCGATTATAGTTTACATGAAAACAGCAAAAAAATCAAACCCGCCGCCGTGTTTTTCACGGAAAAGACGTAAAGTTCTGCGTATCTCCCCTCTTCCACAATGCAAAAAGCAGCCAGACCGCTCCTTTGGGAGCAGTCTGACCGCTGTGAAGTTAGTCTACCGGCTTCATGCTGGCCGGGTCTTCCACCGCACCGGGGCGGCCGCTCTCGTCGGGCAGACGCTTCATGCCGCCGGGGTTGGGGGAGCAGGTGGGCAGGGTGAACACAAAGCGGCACCACTCGCCCTGCTGGCTCTCCACGCGGATCTGCCCGCCGGCCAGATTGACCAGCACCTTGCAGATGTTCAGCCCAAGGCCGGAGCCGCGGGCGTGCAGGCCGCGGGAGCGGTCCTCCTTGTAGAACCGCTCAAACACATAGGGCAGCGCCTCCGGGCTGATGCCCTGCCCGGAGTTCCAGATGGAGATCTCGGCCTCGGGGCCCAGCTTTTCCACGCGGAAGCGGATGGTGCCGCCCGCCGGGGTGAACTTGATGGCGTTGTCCAGCAGGTTATACGCCACCTGATGGATCAGATCAGGGTCGGCGTAGACCAGCACCTTTTCATCCATGGTCAGGCCTTCCAGCTCGATCATGCCATCGTTGATGCGCTGCTCTGCCGCCAGTGCCACGCCGGTCAGGGTCTCCCAGATATTGAACATCCGGGCGTTCACCTGATACTCGCCGCTTTCCAGCTTGGAGAGATCCAGCATATTCTGGATGAGCCGTGCCAGACGGCCGGTCTCCTCGCTGACCAGCTGCAGGTAGTGGTTTTGCATCTCGGGTGGGATGGTGCCGTCCAGAATGCCGTCCACAAAGCCCTTGATGGTGGTCATGGGGGTGCGCAGCTCGTGGGCGATATTGCCCATGAACTGTCCCCGGGAGTTATCGTTGGACTGGATATTCTCTGCCATCTGGTTGAAGGTACGGGCAAGGTCTGCCACCTCGCCATCACCCTCCACGCCCTCCACGCGGACGGAGAGGTCGCCGCCGCCAAAGCGCTGGGCGGCATCGGTGACTTTTTGCAGCGGGTCGGTGAGCTGACGCATCAGCAGGCGGGTCAGCACACTGGCACACAGCAGCATCACACAGGCGGACAGGAGGAAGTTAGACCAGAACTGCTGCTTGAAGTCGGTGAGCTGCGCGCCGGAGGAGCACAAAAACAGCCAGCCGCTGAACAGGCTCTGGTCGTCGATGGTCTCCACCGCCGCGATATAGCTTTTTTCGGTCAGTGCGCCGCCCAAATCGCCGAAAGCGTGGTAGTGCCGGGCGTCCGGGTCAGCCACTGCGTTGGCGCGCCGGCAGATATCCAGCGGCACGGTGCCGGTGGTAAGCTTGTCCGGGTCGGAGGCGATGAGCACATTGCCCTGCCGGTCAGTGAAAAACAAATACGCCTCGGCGCTCTCGCCGATGATCTCCAGCTTGGTGTTCAAAGCGTCCAGCTCTGCGCCCTGCGGCATGGTCTCGCCGTTTACCAGATACTCCGCGGTGCGCTTGGCAACATTTACCACCTGGTCCAGCGTTTCATAGCGATCCTTCGCAAAATAATTCTTGAACAGCACCCACTCCGAGCAGCCCATCAGCACGATGCCCAGCACCATCAGGGTGGACACCATGGAGAAAAAGGCTGTGGAGATACTTTTACGCATTACTGACGCACCTCGAACTTATAGCCCACGCCCCAGACGGTTTTCAGCTCCCACTTATCGGAGGCACCGGCCAGCTTTTCGCGCAGGCGCTTGACGTGGACATCAATGGTGCGGCTGTCGCCGTAGTACTCAAAGCCCCACACCTCGTCCAGCAGCTGGTCGCGGGTGTACACGCGGTTGGGGTGGGAGGCCAGACAGTTCAGCAGCTCCAGCTCCTTGGGAGGAGCCTCCACCACCTTGCCCTTGACCCGCAGCTCGTAGCTGTTCATATCCAGACGCAGGTTGTCGAACTCAATAACGCCCTCGGTGCTCTCGGCGGCAGCGGAGGTAGTCTGGCAGCGGCGCAGCACCGCCTTGATGCGTGCCACCACTTCTTTTGCGTCAAAGGGTTTGACCATGTAATCGTCTGCGCCCAGCTCCAAGCCCAGCACCTTGTCAAAGGTCTCGCCCTTGGCGGTAAGCATCATCACCGGGGTGTTGCCCGCCTTGCGGATGCGGCGGCAGACCTCAAGGCCGTCCATGCGGGGCATCATCACGTCCAGCAGCACCATGTCCGGCTTGACCGCGTTGAACTTTTCCAGTCCTTCTTCGCCATCGTTTGCCACCGTGACCTGATAGCCCTCCTTGGTCAGGTACAGCCGCAGCAGCTCGCAGATGTTGGCGTCGTCGTCCACCACAAGGATCTTTTCGTTTGCCATAAGTTTTCCTCCCCTTTTATGCAGGTTTTTGCTGTATCTTCAGCCCTTCCGGGCGTTTTGACAGGCTCTTTCCTTTCTATTATACGGGACAGTTATGACAAAATAAAGAAGGAAGTGTAGTTTTTTTCACATTTCTGCCCGCACGGCGGCAAAAAGCCCCTTGGCGCTGCCGCGCCAAGGGGCTTTTGTTACGGTTCTTCTGCCGGGTCGGGGTCTACACGCCAAAGGCATCATCCATGCCCTCCGGCAGGGGGTCAGGGTCTGCGCCAAAGTCAGCGTCAAAACCATCGTCTACCCGCTCCGGCGGGGTATCGGGGTGAGTCGGGACAAAGGGTTCGTTGTCTACCACAGGCTTCAGGTGTTCGGGTTTTTTCCACTGGGCGTAAAGGTCTACCGTATCGCCAACTGCCCAGTCGGTTATGGGCACGCCGTTTACCCTGTACAGTCTGCCTGTGCCGTCCGGTTCTGTGTTCCAGCCCACAAAAACGTAGCCGCCGCGCTTAAACATACAGTTGCGCAGCACAACATCCTCGCCGGGCTGGTAGCGCACGGTCTTTACCGCTTCCTCAAGGGCATCGTCTACGTCCTCCGTCAGGGGGTCGGGGTCAAAACCAAAGGTATCGTCCATATCCTCCAGCAGGGGGTCGGGGTCAAGGTCAAGCGCAAGTTCCTCTGTCGGATCAAAGTTTGCATGGTAGCGCAGGGTCAGGGCTTTCTTTGCCGGGGCAAGGCTCGGCCCGGTGGCGGGGGTGTCAGAGCCGGGTTTTGTAGTTGCGGTATAGAACATAAACGCCACCCGGACGGGGTCTCCGGTGTAACCATCACCAGCAAGAGCGCCTTCACTCGTATAATAGTGAATGTTGGTTTGCTTTCCGGTCATGTAGCTTGTATACGACTTGCCCGGCACGATCGACCCAGCGTCACTGATTACATCGTTCTTTTTGAGCGATTTCAGAATAACCGCGTCCATCGCGTTGCGCGAGTCCATACCCTGCATATTGTTGACCGTATATTTTGCGCCGTAGTTCAGACCCACCTGACAATGGGATTTCCCGTTCACGCCCAAACCGGATATACCATCTATCGTGACATTAAACGTTCCAAATTTATCTTCATCAGCTTTTGTTGCAATCTCGTTGATAGTCGTCGTGTTAACAACATCTACGCTGATGACCGACAGCAAATAGCGCCTGCGCTGGATGACCAGCGGTTTACCACTTTTCACGTCCTCTGCGCTGAGCGTGCAATCCGCCGTGAAGTCATAACCATGACCATCTTCTGTATACTGGTCTATCTTCCAGATTTTTCTTTCAAGGTTTCTCCCGGTTTTTGTATCGTCGTCATCTGCGTCAAATTTTGCTTCCGTGGTTGCCTTATCAATTGCCGCCTTTACATCAGAGTTGTTCAAATCCAGCGTCCAGCCCTTGTCCTCATCCACCGCTTGACCTTTGAGGGTAAAAGAGTAACCATCCATCGTACCGCCAAGCGTGGCAACGGGGCCCCTACCATCGTTCGTGGAGTAGCCCGTTTCGTCCTCAAACTGCACGGTGATATCATAACCCCAAATAGCGTAAAGGGTGCGGCATACGGTCTGACCATCTTTGTCTGGCAAAGTATCGTTATGCGACGTGCTCGGTCTAGCAGGCCATTCAATGTTGCTCACATCAACATTGGCATCATAGAGCGGCTGACCGGCGGTATACTCCGGGGTGGTGCTCCAGCCCGCAAACGATTTGCCCTTGGGCGCAGTAAAATCACAGCCATCAGTGGTCTCAGGCTCTGCCAAGGTCATACCGGCTGTATATTTAAAGGACGTATGCGGGCCGTGGTAAAGGTTTGTATCCTCCCTGCCGCCTGTGCCGTCGTTGGCATAATAGGTTATGCCGTCCACAAAGCACACGTTGTAGCAGTAACGCGGGTAACTGCCTTCTTTATGGTAGTTGCCGCCCCACTTTGTGTCATGCAGAGTTGTATCAACCGGTTCACCTTCCAGCTTGCCTTGGTACACACGGTAGTGCGTCTTTCCATCGGGACTTTCAGCCGTGTCTTGTGTGTATTTCAACTCACCGTTTGCATAGATGGCAACATTGCCGGTGTCATCCGCATCGTACGCATAGCCGTCCTTCACACGGTGCAGACCCAGCTGGAACTTTGTTCCGTAGGGGAAAGTGCCCCAGTAATCATCACCACTGGAATACCAGAACCAGTCTGACCAAGTTGTACCATCATCCACGGACACCCTAATATTCACAAAACTGGCAATCTTGCCGCCTTGGTTGCCGTCCTTTAGGCAATCTGCACAGTTGACCTTGTCTGTAATGCCGTTCACATCCAGCCAATACCACTTGCGCACAAGGTTCAGGTTGATGGTCTGGGTTTTATTGTTTGCTTCAAAATCCGCTTTGGGGGTCAGGGTTCGCGACAAATCCTCCCAGCAGAGTTCATCTTCTCCGTCATCATCTGCAGGTCGGGTGCGCGTCCAAGTCTCAGAAACAACAGCATTTCCCAAAGGGTAACCCCACGCATCTGCACAGCCGTACTCCAGAACATAGGTTTCCTTGGGCACAGAAGTTGTGTCTATCACATTTCCGCTTGCATCAACCACATTCCCGGCTTGAACGTGCGTCCCGCTGTTTGTAAGCTCCAGCTTCTGCTCATATACGTTGATGGTATAGGTAACGCAATGCTTTACCAAATCAAAAGTAAAAGTAAGCGTATCGGAGTAAGTACCGCTCATGGTGGCTTGGCTGGGGGTCGGGACATTGACCGAGAAATTGGTAGCAAACTTACGCGCACCTGTGGTGCTGTCATATTTTGGGTCGGTTGAATCGAGTTCACCCGTGCCATAGTGCAGCGTATTTTCATCATAGTACGCTATTGCTTTATCATTTTCAAAATCATCTGTGGTCAGCGTATAATCCACCTTCGGCATATCCGCACCCGTTGCACCGTCATACGCCAGCTTCCAGTTATTTTTCTTCGATTCAATGCCGATATTCAACGTGCGGTACTGCTTCAGCTGTGCGTTGACCGTCAGCTCACCCTTGGCTGTCGTGCTATTCACCGTCACAGTGGTGGGGATGGTGACGGTATAGCCATCGGTTGCAATATCACCGATGGTGGTGGTGTCCTCTGCTGTGGTAACATTCGGCTCGTAGTCCAGCATTTCCTGCTCCGGCAGCGCGGCGAGCACAGCGGCCAGCATTGGCGTTTCAGCAAGCGCAGTTCCACCCACCGCAAGGCACAAAGCCAGCGCAAACGCAAGGCTTAGCAGTTTTTTTACACAATGCTTCATCGTATCCTCCTTGTGTGGGGTGGCTGCTTTTGGGCGAACCCTCTCCGTCATCGCGGGGTTACCCCTTCCGTCTTGCCGCTCCGCGTCAAGCCACCTTCCCCAAGGGGACGGCTTCAGCGGTAGCGGGAAAGTTTGCCTTCTCGGCAAAGGCGTCCCCTTGGGGGAGCTGGCTGCGAACGCAGTGAGCAGACTGAGGGGGTAAGTTCCCCCTTTCGGGGGAGCTGGCACGGCGTAAGCCGTGACTGAGAGGGTTTTTTGCCGCAAAACTCAAAAAAGGGGAGAGGGAACAGCTCCCATCTCCCCTTTGGGCTTCAGGTATTATTCAGGTTTGGGTGCGGGGGTTAGTTAACAATCCGACTCTCAAAAACGACGACGCCTGTATACTTGCCAGCCTTTTCAGAAACGTTGTTGCCTTGAGCGGTTTGCAGCTTAAACTCCAACTTCTGCTCAGCAGTGTCCGTACCAGAGGGAACGCTCAGGACCTTAGTGTTAGTTTTGCTCAGTACATCCCCGGTACCACCAGTAGCATCAAGCTTGGTAACGGTATAGAAAAGCTTTTCATTAGTCCCGGACAGCACATAGAATTCACCATTATCGTAATAATTAGTATTAACGGTAATCTGCAATTGCTTACCAATACCAATAACGTTCTTGGAGACCACAACCTTCGGTGCAGAACCCTTCCACTGGTTGTCGGCATCTGCCTTCTTGCCCGTATCGTTTTTGCCCAACGTGGCATTGACCGTAGAAGTGTTATTCGCACCAGCATTTTCACCAAAGTCAATGGTAGCCGGAACAGACCACTGATAACTTTCCGTAACGTTGTAAAGGACATTGGTGTTCCCGGTTCCAACACCACCAACCTCATCAGTTTTATCGATAGACGTCGAACCCATCTTCGGAGGATCCGGAGTAGTATCGCCATCCTCCGCAAACACCGGGGTTGCGCACACGGACACCGCCAGAGAGGCTGCAAGGAGCAGGGCGGCTGCTTTCTTCGTCAATTTCATAATCCTTATTTGGCAATGGGGCCCGCGGCTGACGGTCAGCCTTGGATTTGCCTACTCCTTTCACACCTTATGGTTTGTTGATCCCCAATTCAGTTCTTTTTTATTGTCAACACTGCCGGTTTTGCCCACCGCAAGGGGGCTCAGCCTACGGTCAGTGTCAGCTTTACAACGCCGCTGTTGGTCTTGGTGGTGCGGTCCGAAAGATAGGGCTGGCACACCACATAGGCCGGGTACTCGCCGGGGGTAAGGGCGCGGGTCATCTCCATCTTTTGCACATACAACCCGGGCGCTACAAGGCCGGACTGGAACAGCAGCTCGTCGCCGTCCTCTAAGTACAGCCCAAAGGCCATGTAGTAGCACTCCTCCTTGCCGGTCAGGGTAAGGGTGTACTGCTTGCCGTCATCGGCCTGCACGGTCAGGGTCTTTTCGCCCTTATAGCCCTTGACGGCCTCGATGGTGTACACCCCGGCGTCGGTCTTTTGGATGTCAAAATAGGCGGGGTCGGCTTCCAGCACCTTTGTTACCTCGGCCTGAATGCCCGCCAAGCGCAGGTAATGGCTCAGCTCTGCGGTCTGGCCGCTGTCCACCACCAGCTTTTCCAGCTGGGTGCCGTCAAGGCTTACCCAGTCCTCGTACCAAAGGTTCTCGGCGGGGTTATGGAACTCGAACCCCTGCGTGATCTTTTTGGTCTTTGCGGGGATGGTAAAGCCGCCCCAGCCCGGCAGGGTGACGTTTTTGCTGCGGTCGATGGGGGTCTCCGGCTTGACGTACTGCGCCTGATAGGTCTCCATGGGCAGCGCGGCTGCTTCGGACGCACCGTTGGCCGTGGCAGCGGACTTGCCGCCCCGTGCCGCGCCGGACACTGCGATGTAGCCGCCCAGCAGCAGCACCAGTACCACCAGCACCCCGATGACCACTCTGCTTGTGTTTTTGTTCTCCATGGGCTCCACGCTCCCTTTCCGTTGGAACAATAAAAAAAGCCGCCCGACCTTGCGGGCAGCTTTGATGATACGAGCAAAATCCGGCGTGTCCTTAAAAAGAACACACCTGTGGTTTTGGACGTTTCCGGTATGCAGAGTATTTCCGCAAAAAACCGGAAGCAACCGGCTGGCATCATCCGGGAAATCCCCCGAACCTTAGCCCCTATGGCTTTGCGTCCTTGCCTTTCGACAAGTTTGCCCAAAAAATTGCCCAATATTTTTAAAGATTGACACGTTAGTTTTTGTCGACAATAGTATAGCATACCCCCCCCCGGGTGTCAACCGGTTTTGCCGGGGTTTTGTTTATATTCTATGTTGTATTTTTTAGCAATGTGGCCGAAAACGTTTACATTTTGATGCTTTCTTTGTTTCATTTCCTTTTTTTGTAAAGTCCGGAAGAAAGTGGCTGGGGAGCCTTTTTCAGGCGCTGCGCGCCGGATTTCCCGAAGGGGGGACGGTAACCCTCTCAGTCACGCCTGACGGCGTGCCAGCTCCCCCGAGGGGGGAGCTTTATCAGCGCTTACCGGCAGATGCGTAAAAGCTCCCCCTTCGGGGGAGCTGGCGCGGTAGCGCCTGAGAGGGTTGGCGTCCCCTTGGGGAATCTGCTGAGCGAAGCGAAGCTCAGGGGACAAACATATCTTTTCGTCTCAAAAGATGTATGAAACGCGCAGGATGATTGCTTTTCCTCCGTTGTTCCGGTATACTGGATACGTTTTCCCATTTTGACCCCCGCACTGGATTTCACACAGGAATTCGATACTTTTTTGACAAGGAGGAACCGAGTGCTGCGGCCTTTGGCTGCGCACCCAATACAAACCACATTATGGAACAAATGTTGATCTGTCTGTCCCTTGCCCTGATCGCCGGCCTGCTCATGTCACGCGCTGCCAAGGCCGTGCGTTTGCCCGCCGTCACCGCTTACCTGCTTACCGGCCTGCTGCTGGGTCCCTTCTTTCTGGGTCGGCTGGGGCTGAGCCGTTTCGGCTTTGGCTTTGGCAGCCTTGCCGCCGTGGAGAGCTACGGCATCCTCACACAGGTGGCGCTGGGCTTTATCGCCTTCGTCATCGGCAACGAGTTCCGGCTCAGCGCCCTGAAGCACATGGGACGCCGCGCCGTGACCGTGGGCATTGCGCAGGCGGTGATCACCACCGCGCTGGTGGATATCGCCCTCGTTGCCCTGCACTTTGCCCGCCCGGACGTCATCTCGCTGGCCTCTGCCATCACGCTGAGCTCCATCGCCGCCGCTACCGCCCCTGCCGCTACCCTGATGGTGGTCAAACAGTATAAGGCCGATGGCCCTTTGACCAAGCTTCTGCTGATGGTGGTCGCCATTGACGACGCTGTGGGTCTGGTGCTGTTCTCGGCCTCCTACGGCGTGGCAAACGCGCTGGAACAGGGCCGCATCGACCCCATGAGCGTAGTACTGGAGCCGCTGCTGGAGATCGCGCTCTCGCTGGCACTGGGCGCTGCCGCCGGTTACCTGCTGAACCTGCTGGAGGTCTACTTCCACTCCCGCTCCAAGCGCATGAGCCTTTCGGTCGCCTTTGTGCTGCTGACCGTGGGTCTGTCCATGACCAAGTTCGAGATCAATGGCACCCGCTGCGGTTTCTCGCTGCTGCTGGTGTGCATGATGACCGGCACCGTGTTCTGTAACGTCTGCCCCACCTCGGATGAGCTGATGGACCGTCTGGACCGCTGGGTGTCCCCCATCAATATCCTGTTCTTCGTGCTGTCCGGCGCAGAGTTGGATTTGACCATCCTTACCAACCCCATGGTGCTGCTCATCGGCGTGGTGTACATCGTGGCGCGCTCTGCCGGTAAAATCAGCGGCTCCTACCTGAGCTGCCGCGCCACCGGCTGCAGCCCGGCTATTCAGAAATATCTGGGCATCACCCTGCTGCCGCAGGCCGGCGTGGCGCTGGGCATGGCGGCTACCGCTGCCGAGCTGTCGGACGGCCACATGGTGCGCAATGTGGTGCTGTTCTCGGTACTGGTGTACGAGCTGGTAGGCCCCACTCTGACCAAGATCTCGCTGGTCGCCGCCGGAGAGATCCGTCCCGAGGGACGCACCAGCGCCCGCGTGGAGAACCAGCCCGAAGCCCCTGTGGAGCTGAGCTGAGACGATCTGAAATGCGCTCCGCGTTGCTCTGCGCATAGTCAGAGGAAGAATTATTTTTAATAGAGCAATGCCGGAGCGTCTGCGGACGCTCCGGCATTGCATTTTCACAGGAGGGGTCGTAATGGTCAACGGCATTTGCAGCGCCGCTTTCTGCGAAAGCGCGGCGCTGCGGAAAAGTTTTTTGCAGAATTTCAGCGGGCTGAACCCTCTCAGTCACGCCTGACGGCGTGCCAGCTCCCCCGAAGGGGGAGCTGTCGCGCAGCGACTGAGGGGCTTCAAATCGGCGGAGCCGGAAAAAACGGTTAAAAGATCTTCACGCCGAACAGGCGTGAATCTTCAGTTTTTTCCGGTGTAGCCCACTTCTTTGGGGTTAAAAGGGGCGAGCAGCCCCTTTTTCGTGGCTCCAGCGCGTCGAAATCGCTGGCACTTTTCTGGTTCTCTTTTGGTGTCAAAAGAGAACATCCCTCGGCAGCATCCTCCTGCCCCACCTTTATGTGCAATAGGTCGTTTTTTGTCGAATCAGCACGCAATCATTGACGAACGGTGTTATTTTTTGTATACTAAGCTTATCAGCGCTGGCACAATTTTCCTGTTGTGTCAGTGGTTGCTAAAAAGGAATAGTGAAGGAGAATGACACATTATGAAAAGCACTGGCATCGTTCGTGGCATTGACTCGCTGGGACGGATCGTTCTGCCGAAGGAGCTGCGCACCAGTATGCACCTCGACACCGACACCAAATTGGAGATCTTTGTGGATGGGGACGCCATCGTCCTGAAAAAGCACCGCCCCGCCGGCAGCTGCGATTTCTGCGGCGAGGTGGACGAACAGGCCATCCAGTTCGGCGGCTACTGCATCTGCACCGCCTGCCGCCGCAAGCTCAGCGCACTGTAACGCAGAAAGGAGGTTCCTTTCATGAGTCAGTTCATCGACTTTACCCTTCCCTCCACCGTGCCGGGACGCACCCTGCACGGCTTTCGCTGCGTCCCGGAGGGGCAGGTGCGGGCGGTGCTGCAGCTGTCCCACGGCATGGTGGAGTTCATCGACCGCTACCGCCCCTTGGCGGAATATCTGGCCGACCGGGGCATTCTGGTCACCGGCCACGACCATCTGGGGCACGGTGCATCCATCCGCACCAAGGAGGACTACGGCTACTTTGCCGAGCCGGACGGCAACCGCGCCGTGCTGGCCGACCTGCACGCCGTGACCGTGCTGACCAAGGAGCTGTACCCAAACCTGCCCTACTTTTTGCTGGGGCACAGCATGGGCTCCTTCTACGCCCGGCAGTATTTGTGCGAGTATGGCCGGGAGCTGAACGGTGCCATCATCATGGGCACAGGTTTCCAGCCCAAGGCGCTGGTCAAGGTTGCCAAGACCCTTTGCCGGGTGCTGGCCGCCTTCCACGGCTGGCACTACCGCAGCAGCCTTGTGGCCAACCTTTCCTTTATGGGCTACAATAAGGGGCTGGAGGGCCGCACCACCCACGACTGGCTCAACCGCGATCAGGCTGAGGTGGACAAGTATCTGGCGGAGGAGCGCTGCACCTTTACCTTTACGCTGAACGCCTATTACAGTATGTTCAGCGGCATCCTGCGCCTGCACGACCCGGCTTTTCTGGCACGGATGCCCAAGGAGCTGCCGCTGCTCTTCCTCTCCGGCGATGCCGACCCGGTGGGCGAGCAGGGCAAGGGCGTGCGCCGCGCCATCCAGAGCCTGAAGGACGCCGGTGTGCAGAACATTGAAAGCATCTTCTACCCCGGTGCCCGCCACGAGCTTTTGGTGGAGACCAACAAGCTGGAGGTTTTCGGGGACATTGCCGCATGGCTGGATAAACAGCTGGCAAAACAGTAAAACGACCAAAGGGCTGCTGCACAAAACGTGCCGCAGCCCTTTTATTTTTATTCCACATTCCGTTTATACCGCAGCGGGGTCTGCACCTCCGCGCGGATCTTGCCAAGATAGGTACGAGTCTGCTCTGCACCCTGCAGAATAGATTCCACCTGCGCTTTCTGCTCTGCGGTCAGGCCGTCATCTTCTGCCAGCAGCTCCGCGTTGCCCTCGATGATGGTCAGCGGCGTTTTCAGCTTGTGGGACAGCTGAATGATCTGCTCCCGCTGCCGCTGCTCCATCGCCCACTGCTTCTGTAAGCTGCCGGTCAGTGCATCCCCCATAGTTTGCAGCGCCTGCAAAGTGCTCTCGTATTCCCGCACCTTCGCGCCGGAAAACACGGCACTGTCCAGATCCTTCCGTGCCACCGCCTGCGCGGCGGCGGTCAGCTTTTCGGTCTCCCGGGTCAGGAAGCGCCCGGTCCTGTGGGTGCTCCACACCACCGCGCCTACTAACAGCAGAATGCCCAGAATGCAGTGCACGGTCTGCATATCCGGCAGCACGCCCCGCAGCGCAGGGTCGGCATAGGGCACGGCATAGTCAAATTGCAGCAGACAGACCGTTCCGTCCTGCAATTTTGACGTCATATAATACTGTGTGTAGCCAAAATGCCAGCGGGTTTTCCCCTGCCGGTTCTCCATTGCCCGCTGCAAGTGCCCGGCATCCATGTTGGTGGCCAGCACCTCGCTGCTGTCCGGCGCGGCAAACAGGGCGTACCGGCACAAGGAGTCCAGCTGTGTCTCGTCAAAGGTGGCGGCGGTCATGCCCGGTAAAACGTCCTGTGCGGCTTTCTGGCAGGCCTGTGCAGCCTGATTCGCGGGAAGAAACAACTCGCTATTCTGGATCCACAGCAGCACCACCAGCAGCCACCCCACCGCGACCAGCAGGCAGGCCAGCGCCGTGCGCACCAGATATTGCAGCAGCACGCTGCGCAGAGAGGTCAGTCTTCGCTTTTCCATCGGTATCCCACGCCCCATACGGTATTGAGCAGCTTTTCCGGCTCCGGCACGCCCGCCGCCCGCAGCTTTGCCCGGATATTTTTGATGTGCTGTGTCACGGCGGTGTCGTCCGCTGTGCCATCAATGCCAAAAACCGCTTCGTAAATTTGCTCCTTGGTAAAGGTCTGTCCGGCGTGCAGCGCCAGATACTCGCAGATGGCATACTCCGAGCGGGTCAAGGGCAGCACCTTCCCCTCCACCGCCGCGCTCCGGGCGGTCAGGTCAAAGGCTACGCCGCTGCGCACCATCCGGTGCGCCGGGGTGCGGCTCTGCCGCCGCAGATGTGCCGCCACCCGCGCCCGCAGCTCTGCCACCCGGAAGGGCTTGGACAAAAAGTCATCTGCCCCAATGCCCAGCCCTTCCAGCACAGCTGCCTCGTCGGTGCGGGCACTCAGAAAGAGGATGGGGGCTTCGGTCAGGCTGCGGATGCGCCGACAGACCGCAAAGCCGTCCTCCCCGGGCATCATCACGTCCAGCAGGATGCAGTCTGCCCAGCGGCAGAGCGCCTCGGTCAGATCTCTGCCCGCCTGCCGCGTTTCTACCCGGTGGCCGTCCCGCTCCAAAGTGGTGCGGATCAGCTTGCAGAGCTCTAAATTGTCATCCACTGCCAGAATGTTTGCCAAAAAAATCACCTCAGCACGTTATAAACAAGGCACGATGCCCCATACAGCAGATACACATGGGCGGGGTAGAACCAGTAGAACAGCTGCTTGTGTCCGCTGCCGCGCTGCCCGTTGTACAGCAGCATCAGCAGCACCGCCGCCACCCCGAACCACTCGTAGTTGTCGGTGAACATCTGCGTCCAGACAAAACCCTCCTGTCGGCAAGCCATCCCAAAGGTCAGCACAAAGTCACACAGGAAAATCACCAGTGCCCATACCGTCAGCTGCACTTTGCGCCGTCCCCGCAGGACATACAGCAGCACGCCGCCCAGCAAAAAGCTCCAGCTGCCATCTGTGATGGCCGTCCACATGGGCAGCGGGCTGGTGATGACAAAGGCCACGACTGTCGAAGCAATGGGCATATCCTGCACCTGCGGGAAGAGCAGCAGAAACACGATCACCACATACGGCCAGCACAGAACGGCGGCAATAGCGCCAATGCCCTTTGCGAATTTTTTCTCCCGCAGCCAGTCGATGCCCTGCCAGACGATGCACAGCAGCACAAGATCCTGAAAAATCGCGTTCATCGGGTAGAAGCCATCCCCGCGCCGGAAGGCTTTTACGTAGATCATAAAGAATTCCAGCGCCGCCATGGCTGTACCGATAGCCCAGATGCGGATAAAATACCGCTTGCGGTCATGGGTGTGGGCAAAGCCCTCCACCGTGCAGAACAGAAACAGCGGCGCACTGAGCCGCCCCAGCATACTGAACACCGTCGGAATGCAGCCGGTGAACTCGAAGAAATAATGAATGTGGTCCAGCACCATCAGCGCCAGCGCAATGGTCTTGAGCTGGGTACCGTCCAGCCCTTTTTTCGTTAATTTGTCCATACAGACTCTCCTTTCCTTGTGCATCCAGTGTAACAGGAAAATCTGTAGAAAGTATAAGGTTCTGCTTTTATAATACTATTTTTTGCCCCGAAACGCAACAAAAAAGCCCTGAGACTTTCATCTCAGAGCTCTTTGTTAAGTCGGCGAC
>OIZF01001344.1_pt1 | contig 14507 bp, 18 predicted proteins | sample 1588471 | NCBI WGS metagenome assembly OIZF01 (sample SAMN03283279) | human gut metagenome | biome: human-associated habitat; material: feces | host: Homo sapiens | place: Peru | collected 2012
CGATACCTATCGGGTTACCGATCGGTACAATAAAGGATTTAATATGATTCATCTGTCCTTAACACCAAATGGCCTTATACTATAAATTGCATGAATTATAATTCCTGTCCGTCCTTAATTACCATCTTAAGCTCCAAATTCTCGTCTAATAATACGATATTCGCTTTCTTTCCCGGTGCGATCGAACCATATGTATCTTCAATTCCAAGACTCTTAGCCGGATTGATCGTCGCACATGCTACAGCCGTCTCAAGCGGGATCTCCATCTTCTTAACTACCGTACGCATACAGTCTGCAAGGTTTGTAACAGATCCTGCAAGTGCTCCATCAGATACCAGTGTTGCATGATTACCGACTACTTTTACATCCAATCCACCAAGTGTATACTGTCCGTCCGGCATTCCGGTCGCACGCATACTGTCGCTGATCAGGATCATACGGTCTGCTCCCATCATCTTGAACGCTGCTCTCACCATCGATGGATGGATATGTACACCGTCACAGATAATCTCTGCCATTACATGTGCACTGTCGGACACTGCTCCTACAACACCCGGTTCACGGTGAGTAAATGCAGGCATCGCATTAAAGAGATGTACGGCATGATTTGCTCCGGCATCGAATGCTGCTTTCGCATGCGCATAATCTGCATTGGTATGTGCAAGCGAAATGTTCACTTTATCTTTCATTGCTTCTACAAATGCAACTGCGTCCTCGCTTTCTTCCGGCGCAAGTCCTACAAACTTCACAAGGCCTTCCGAAGCATCAAGGAATCTCTGACAAATGTCCGTATCACAAGGCATGATATTTCTTTCATCCTGCGCTCCTTTTTTCACCGGGCTGATGAACGGGCCTTCCATGTTCACGCCTACAAGATCCGCTCCCTTCGGATTCTGCTCTTTTTTGTATTCTGCTGCTGTTCTTAAGATATCTTCCAGTTCTTCTACCGGAAGTGTCATCGTTGCCGGTGCGATTGTTGTAACACCCACAGAAGCCTCATATTTTGCAATATTTTCAATAGCCTCTTTACTGTTATCACAGAAGTCATCTCCCATACACCCGTGGAAATGCAGATCGATCAGTCCCGGAATTGCGTATGCCCCCTGTCCGTCAACGACTTCTTCCCCCGGCATATCCGGTACATTTTCTGTCGTGTAAATGCTTTCGATCTTGTCATCGTGAACAACAATGCCGCCTGCTGTAAATTTTTTGTCTTCTGTATAGACAATTACATTTTTGATTATCATTTTATATATCCTCCATTTTATTTTTTCCCAACATACCTCTTAACATTCTAAAAACTCCTGTGCATCCCTTCTCCTTCTTCCAGTGCACGCAGTGTATTATCATGCAGAACTTCTTTTTCATATTTATCCTGTTCCAAATAGTAAGAATAGATAATATCAAGCATGACCAAAATCGGGAACTGCGGTGAGATTACATTCCCATGATTCAGGTGTCTGAGTGATGGAATCAAAACAACTTCTGTGCAGAACTGCTCGAAGCCCCCCCGGTTGTTCGCCGTAAAAAGAATCGTTTTCGCACCTTTCCGATATGCTTCTTTCAGAAGAAACAAGACCTCTTCCTTGGATCCGCTGATACTGATTCCGAATACGAGGCTTCTTCTGTCCTGGAATACCGCCTGCATACGCATCATATCTCTTTCTACCAGCGAATCAATATCCACACCAATTCGCATAAAACGCAGTTCCATCTCTCTTGCTGCCAGACCGGAACTTCCGGTTCCGCACACGAATACACGCTCTGCCTGATTCAGATATCTGCTGATTCTTGCAATCTGCGCCTCATCCACCAGACTGTAAGTCTTATTCAGAAGTTCCTGATACGCATTCAGGATCATTCGCGTATTGCCGGTAATGGATTCCTGCTTTTCTACAAATGTCTCTTCATACTGATAGATGAATTCTCTGTATCCGCGATATCCGCATTTCTTCGCAAATCTGGATAACGACGCTTCTGATACGAAGAGTCTCTCGGAAATGGATTTTGATGAAAAATCCACTTTCTTTCTGTTCTGTATAAAAAAATCTGCGATATTCCGTTCCACTGTCGTAAATTTATCATAATTCGATTCTATGATCGGAACGACTGATTTTACATAATATTCCATATCTTACTATTCCTGCTTCTTTATTTTATAACTCCAGACTATGCATGTCTTCCCTGAAAATGATAGAATGCGCCTAACATACCGGCATTGTTCTGGTTTTTGGCAAATGCGATACTTGTATGCTCCCACATGCTGGACACCAGGTATTTTTCCACTGCTTTTTCAATCTTGTCCTTCAGGAATGCTTCCTGCGCCATGATTCCGCCGCCAAGTACGACGACTTCCGGATTCACTACATAGCAGATATTGGCAATACCTTTCCCAAGTACATCCGTCATCTCATCAATTGCACGGTTACAGATCTTATCACCTTTTTTTGCCTCTTCAAAAATGCGATATCCGCTCCAATTTTCTGCCGGTTCTCCCTTCCATGCAGCAACCTTCTTCGTCAGAATACTGGCTGCTCCGAGTGTCTGGAAATCGCTGTCATCCATATGCATATATCCGACTTCACATGCGCTGTTACTGAATCCGTGGAACACCTCGCCATTCAGCAAAATACAGCCGCCGATTCCGGTTCCGATCGTCAGCATCACAGCCGCCTTACTTCCTGCCGCCGCTCCTGCTTTGTACTCAGCAAGTCCCGCACAATTCACATCATTTTCCACTTCACATGGAATTCCGAATCGTTCTTCTACCGTCTTTTTGAATGCCGTTCCGATATAATTCGGAATCAGCGGTGCCGAATAGAAGATTTCACCTTTCTCAATGTCAACCATACCGGCTGTAGAAATACACACACCTGCGTCTGCCTCTTCTTTTAATGCTTCTACGATACCGATGACTTTATCAAGGATCGCCGGTCCGCCTTTCTGCGCTTCTGTCTTCATTTCTTTCTTTAACAATACTTCTGCATCTTCGCTCACAATACCATATTTGATTGCTGTGCCGCCGATGTCAATACTAATATATTTTTTCATCTCTGCTTTGCCTCTTTCACTTTCCTTCATTATACTCGTTCAGCCAGAAAAGGGCAAACCGTTCTTTTATGGTTTGCCCTCGACTTTTTCTGATTAAATCTTTACTTTAAATATTGCCTTTTTAATGGTTTCCGGTTCCTGAACCTGAACCGCTGTTCTGTGTCCGTCACTCGGATAACAGATCAGGAAATCTCCATCTGTCAGGACTACGGAAGAATTCTTTTCCCCATCCATCGGAAGAAAATCATCTTTTTCCACAAAATCTTTTAATTCCATATTCTGAATGAAGTTCAGATCGATCTGTTCATTTCCATGGATCATTACATGGACGTCCAGATAATTTTTATGTGCTTCCCAGAAACGTTCTTCCGGTGTTGTTGTTGTATATTCTACGATATTGACAAACAGTCTGTCACCATCGATTTCATGACTTCCCTTTTCATAAGATGCAAGGTCGTGTGTCTTTGCATATTCAAAGCACTCTTTTACCTGTTCTTCTAAGAATGGGAATTCTGATAAATTATTGATATTTCCAAAAATCACGAAAATCGTCACTCCTTCTTAGTTTTTGTAAATGGTTGTGTTAGGAGCAGGTACGGAATTGTCTCCTTTTGCCTTTCTCCAGATGATACTTGCCGGGATACCAATTACCAGTGATACTACAATTGAGATGATTGAGTATGACCAGATTGATACGTGATCAGCAGGTACGAAGTATTTGATGTATACCATTACGCCTGATGCAACGATGAATGCACATACTGCACCAAATGTATTGGCAACCTTTGTAAATGCTCCAAGGATAAATGTTCCGATCAGGATACCAAGTACCAGTCCCATGAATCCATTGAACCATTCGTATGCAGATTTTACTCCGCCGTTAGCCAGTACCATAGCAACTACGATTGCGAAGATACCAACGATCAGAGATACATACTGTCCGATCTTTGTCTGTTTCTCAAAGCTTAATTCTTTCTTAGAAAGTCTTGCCTGGATATCCAGTGTCCAGCTTGATGCTACAGAGTTCAGACCTGTAGAAAGTGTAGACTGTGCTGCTGCATAAATAGCTGCTAACAGAAGTCCTGTTACACCAACCGGAAGCTCAAATGCGATGTAAGATGCGAAGATCTGGTCCTGAGCTGCTGCCGGTGGAAGTGCATTCTGCTGATAGAATACGTATAATCCTGTACCAATCAGGTAGAATACTGTTGCGATGAAGATTGATAATCCTCCGTTTGCAAGCATCATTTTGTTCAGTTTCTTTGTATCAGTTGTTGTTGTAAAACGCTGTACAATATCCTGGCTTGATACGTAAGATGCCATTGTATTGAATCCGGCACCAACGATCATGATGAATACGCTGTCTTTAAGAATATTAGCATTGAAGATTGGCTGATCTACAGCAAGGAACTTATGCTCTGTTGTCAGTGCATGTGCGATTGCTCCAAATCCACCATCTAAGTGTGCTAACAGGAAGATCAGTGCAAATGTAACACCGATCAGAAGTACAGATCCCTGGATGAAGTCTGTCCAAAGTACGGATTTAAGACCTCCTGTGTATGAGTAAATAATAGCAATGATACCCATGATAATGATCAGTAAGTTTACGCTGATTCCAGTCAGACTTCCAAGTACCATACATGGAAGGTACATGATGATTGACATACGTCCGATCTGGTAAATGATGAACATTACAGCTCCAAGTACACGAAGTCCTTTGCTTCCGAATCTCAGTTCCAGATAATGATATGCTGTATCAATATCCAGTTTGCTGTAGATTGGCAGGAAGAATTTAATCGTGATCGGGATAGCTAACAGCATACCAAGCTGTGCGAACCACATGATCCATGTTCCTGCGTATGAGTTTCCTGCTAATGACAGGAATGAAATCGGACTTAACAGTGTTGCGAAAATTGATACGGAAGTTACCCACCACGGTACAGTTCCGTCTCCTTTAAAATACTCTTTTCCTTTCATTTCTTTCTTTGCGAAATGAAGGCCGGCGAACAGTACAGCCGCGAGATAAACTACTAAAATGACTAAATCTACTACGGTAAACCCTTGCATCGTCTCTCTCCTTACAGATATTTTTCTTTCACGTATTTTTTATATAATCTTACAGATATTTAGCTTTTGCGTCGCGAACCATCTTAGCTGCTTCTTCAACGATAGCCATGTCTTCTTCTACTAATGCTGGCAGTGGCTCTCTTACTCCGCCAAGTTCCAGACCTTCGTTGATCTTTAATATAGCTTTGATCACTGCGTACATATTTCCGTGTGCAGAACACATCTTATAGATAATCTCATCACAAGCATACTGGATTTCTCTTGCTTCTTCCATCTTTCCGGCTCTTACATACTCGTCTAATTTCAGATATAATTCCGGCATAACTCCGTATGTACCACCGATTGCTCCTTCAGCTCCGATGACACGTCCACTCATGAACTGCTCATCTGGTCCGTTGAAGATGATGTAGTCAGGGCCTGCTGCCTGTTTGAACATCTGGATATCCTGTACCGGCATAGAAGAGTTCTTAACACCAATTACGTTAGGATTCTTTCTCATCTCTGCGAAAAGTCCCTGTGTAAGAGCCACTCCTGCAAGCTGTGGAATGTTGTAGATTACGAAGTCTGTGTTTGGTGCTGCTGCACTGATGTCATTCCAGTACTGAGCGATTGCATACTCTGGCAGGTGGAAGTAGATCGGTGGGATTGCTGCGATTGCATCAACTCCAAGGCTTTCTGCATGTCTTGCAAGTTCCTGGCTATCTTTTGTGTTATTGCATGCAACGTGTGCGATAACTGTAAGCTTTCCTTCTGCTGCTTTCATAACGTTCTCAAGGATGATCTTACGGTCTTCTACGCTCTGATAAATACATTCTCCTGACGAACCGTTCACATATACACCTTTCACACCTTTTTCTACAAAGTATTTTGTCAGTGCCTGAACGCCTTCCGGGCTTACATTTCCTTCGTTGTCATAGCATGCATAGAATGCAGGGATTACGCCTTTGTACTTTTCAAGATTTCTCATGGTTTCTTTCTCCTTTTCTTTGTCTTTTTATATAAATTTAATTTAATAAGTTCCTTGCAGAATTATCTTTCCATTTCTTCTACAAATGATTTTGTGATCAGCTGCGGTCTTGTGATAATAGATCCTACAACAACACTGTACGCACCAAGCTCGATCACATGTTTTGCTTTTTCCGGTGTATTGATGTTACCTTCTGCGATCACTCTGTGTTTTGCTTTTGCGACAATCTTTCTTAAGATTTCGAAATCATTTGCCTCGATCTTATCGCCCTTGCTCTGCTCTGTGTAACCAACCATTGTAGTTCCGATGAAGTCAAATCCAAGTTCATCCGCATGCAGTGCTTCTTCCACTGTAGAACAGTCTGCCATGAATAACTGATCCGGATATTTTGCTTTTACTTCTTTAAAGAACTCATCTAATGTCTTTCCGCCAGGTCTCTTTGAAATAGTAGCGTCCATAGCGATGATTTCAGGTTTTACTTCCATCAGTTCTTCGATTTCTTTCATCGTTGGTGTAATGTAGATATCACTGTCATCATAATCTCTTTTTACGATTCCGATGATCGGCAGATCAACCTGTGACTGGATCTCCTTGATATCTTCTTTTGTATTTGCACGAATTCCGCTTGCACCCCCCTGTTTTGCAGCCAGTGCCATTCTTCCCATAATGAATGAAGAATGTAATGGTTCATCTGGTAATGCCTGACATGATACAATTAATTTACCCTTCAGATTTTCAACTTTCTGATTCATTTTTTGTTCCCTCCTTCGTTCTGCAATCAGTATAGTATTGTTCGATTTTATTTTCAAGTACCTTTGCAGTTCTTGAAACTTCTTTCATCTTTTTCAATACTTCTCTCTGTTTTGCCTATTTTAAAATCCGTTTTTTATGCAATATGCACAATCCCAGGTAATTTCTTTCCACTTTTGAAAGTAGTTTCAGTTCATGCTATTTTACTTGAAAATTCATTTATAATGTATATACTAATATTCAGAAACAAAAAAACAATAGAATAAGGAGAGATTTTATTATGGTAATTTATAAAGCAAAAGACTATCAGGATATGAGCCGTAAGGCCGCAAACATCATTTCTGCACAGATTATTATGAAGCCAAACTGTGTACTTGGACTTGCAACCGGATCTTCACCGGTCGGTACATATAAACAGCTGACCGAATGGTATAAGAAAGGGGATCTTGATTTTTCCCAGGTTACAAGTGTAAACCTCGATGAATACAAAGGACTCAGTCCTGAAAATGATCAGAGCTACAGATATTTCATGAATACCAATCTCTTTGATCATGTAAACATCGACAAAACCCGTACTTTCGTTCCGGACGGACTGGAAGCAGATTCCGCGAAAGCCTGCAACGATTATAATGCAGTCATCCGTAAGCAGGGCGGTGTAGACCTCCAGCTTCTCGGTCTTGGACACAACGGACATATCGGATTCAACGAACCAGGTGCCGCTTTTGAGAAAGAGACACACTGCGTAGATCTGACAGAAAGTACAATTGAAGCCAATAAGCGTTTCTTCGAATCTGAAGATGATGTTCCGAGACAGGCTTATACAATGGGAATCAAGAATATCATGCAGGCCAAGAAAATTCTGGTTGTTGTAAGCGGAGAAGATAAGGCGGATATCTTAAAAGAGGTCTTATACGGACCAATTACTCCGAAAGTTCCTGCTTCTATTCTTCAGTTACATAATGATGTTACGATTGTAGCTGATGAAGCAGCACTCAGTAAGATTGATATGTAATATGAATAAAAAACCCCGGTATGTGAATCAGACATTTTTGAGCATCCAGCTCATTGTCCTTTCACATACCGGGATCTTTTTCTGTATTCGATTATATTTGCGGCAGCCGAACTATTTTTGTAAAGCTGCTGCTTTTTTTCTTCATACTCTCCATAACTAAAGCCTATAAAAAACAAAAATATCAATCCCAAAACACAAATAAATCCATATGTAATCTTCCTACTCATAAGACGCTCCTTTTCTCTCATTCTTGGTATAAATACAATAATTGGCTACATTTTCCCTTATAAACTCTTCCCATAAATATTTTCGATGAGTTTCATTTTCTCACCACCATCATTTTTATATAACAATAATTATATAGCAACAGATGAGTTATAAAAATCCCAGCTTGCCAAATTATTTTTATTTATGCCGTTCCATCTCCCATACACGGCACCTCCTTTTTGCATGCAAAAAGCAGCTAATCTATTTTTCATAGACTAACTGCTCGTGTTTTAGTTCCTTATTCAGTTTTATTCTACACATCTGACAGGTCAATAACCGGGGAAACATCACCTCTCTTAAAGTTACTTACTGCACGATTCATATCTGCTAGAGTTCTGGCTGAAACGCTCCCTGCCACTACCAATTTCCGAGCTTCCAAAATAATGCTGCCTCCGCTTATGCGATTTTAAATATTTCCTGCCTGCTGTTTTTGTTCAAAACGATAAATTGCTTCTAATACAATCTTAATTTCTTCGTCCCAACCTTTTACAAATCCCTCATTTACATTTTCAAGACTGAGTCAGGAGGTAGGAAACAATGTCCAAAAATGTTTTGCAACAATGTCCAAAAAGTGCTTGCAAAAAACAGGTACGCCTAATCTATCGTCAAAAGATACTCCATGTTACCATCCTGCATTCATTGCGTAAAAAATCACCACTACTTGCATTACCATTATTAATGGAACACCAACAGTGAAATAATTTTTTCTTGTTTTATGACGTAATAAATACATTGCCAATAAACTGCCAACCGAACCACCAACAAATGCTAAACCTAGTAATGTTACAATTCTAATTCTTGAACGATGCTCGGCTGCATTAACTTTATCCACCGCATAAGCTGTGAAAGCTATAAAATTGATAACTGCTAAGTATATCAGTAATATTTTATATTTTGCAAAAAAATCCCAAAATGCCAGTGTTATGTGATCTGCATGATGTCCTTTTACCATCAATAATATTATAACTTCTATCACAAATACACATGCGATAAACACTCTTGACATCATATTGTCTTTGACAGCTTTACGATCAAATAGCAGTATCGCCAACAATATTCCTGCAGAACCACCAAGTAATGAGCAAATAGTTAAAATAGCATCAACTTGTACATTTTCGGTATGCAAATATAAAAACATGTTAAACAAATATAGAAAAAATCCAATTACATTAACCCAAATAAGATAGCATTCAAATATCCCCAAACACCTCACCCCTTTTTCTTCTATATTCTTCTTTTTTCTTCTTACGCATTTTGGGTGCAGTTGCTTCAAAACCTCGAACACCTAGCTTAATGGCATTGCCTTGTATAGTTACAAACTCAGTAGTTTGTACTATTCTCGTAACCATCTACAGATATCAACCACTTGAACTCCTTTATAATCATAAGTTTCATGATGTGTTCTTGCAATTATCATCTTAGGATATGCATCTCTTATTGCAAGCAAAGGCGAATATTCTCTTTCAAATGTTTTTTCATCTGAAATATTATCGCTTACCTGAATATATATTTGAACCTCACGTTTCTTTGCTACAAAATCCACCTCCTTTTTATAAAGTTTTCCTACATATACCTCATATCCTCTCCTACGCAACTCCAGATAAACAATATTTTCGTAAACTCTTCCAAAGTCCATGTTTCGTGTAGCATTGACTGCATAACGAAATGATGTATCACAAAGATAATATTTACTATTATTTGCCAGATATTTTTTCCCTTTTAAATCATAGCGTTTTGCCTCATAGAACAGAAATGCATTTTCCAAATACCCAATGTATTTTGACACCGTCTTTCTGGTTATCTCGCTCTGGTCATTTTTTAAAGTTTTGCTGATATTATTAGGCGAAAGTAAATTACCGATGTTATCCATCATAAATTCAGATATGTTGGTGAACTCTGATTTATTTCTTATCTTATACTTTTCAACCAAATCTCTGATAAGAATGGTTGAATACACATCCCTAACGTAATTATACTGTCTGTCCTCAGTCTTATATACATAAGATCCAGGCATACCACCAGTTCGGACATACCGCTCAAAAGCTTCATCATACCTGTCTGTAATTCCATAATAAGTTAGATATTCCACGAAAGAAAATGGATATACTTTTATTTCCATCGTTCTTCCGGTAAAAAGTGTTGCTAAATCTGAGCTTAGCAAAAATGCGTTTGAACCGGTAATATAAATATCATAAATTCCTTTTGTATAAATACTATTAATTGCAAGTTCAAACTGCGGGCATAGCTGAACCTCATCAATCAATAAAACATTAGTCATTCCCTCTTTGTACTGATCCAAGATATACTTATGCAATGCATGATACTCCAACAAATGATCAAACTCTAATTCCTGAAGGTTTATCATAACAATATTTACCGGTTCCTCTAATGACTGCAAATAAGAGACAAACTCTTGCAGCAATACCGATTTACCGCTTCGTCTGATGCCCGTAATTACTTTTATATCCGGTGTCCCATACAATTCAATCAGTTCGTTTAAATACTCTTTTCTTACGATAAGCTGCATACCACCATCTCCTATTCCCACTTTTTTAAAAATATTCATTTTTCGGTAATATATTTTATAGACTGATATTATCATACTCTATGCATTCTGTCATTATTCTATTCCCACTTTTTTAAAAATATTCATTTTTTGGTATTAGTTTTTAATTTTGATTTCCTAGACATTTCCCACGCTTTTTCAATGGAAAAAGTGGAAATTTTCTCTATTACCGTTATTATGCAATTTTATTCTAATACTTTGATCGAATCTGTCTGTCAAGTCTACAGTTCTTTTAGAACCTCTCCGATATCTTCATTCATGCAAACAGACTTTGTCCTTATTTCTTCCGGTGCATATGCTTCACCCTGGTTCAGGCACACATAGAATGCATGTTCAAATGTGTTTGAAAAAACTTAATGGTGCCAGGCACCAATGGTAGGTAGCTCATAATTTGCTCCTTCCTATTATCTCTTGTTGTTTCTTAATGCTTCAAGTATAATAAAATCCATAGAGGAAATACACGCACAACATGTGGACTTAACACCTGATAATCCTCATGTTCGGCGATATACGGGGAGGTTATTCTCATGGGGAAACAATCTACAAGAGAAAATAAAACAATTTATCAGATTTGCCGGGAAGAAGCCGGTCTTACCAGATCAGAAGCCAGCGAAAAAATGACTGCTGTTTCTGATTCTAAAATCGAAAAATTTGAATATGAAATGCAGGAACCTACACCTTACGATATCATTCAAATGGCTGATGCTTATAAGAGACCAGACCTCTGCAATTATTATTGCTCACATAAATGTGAAATAGGTCACCGCTATGTTCCGGAGGTAGAAGTAACTGATTTGTCAAATATCATCCTGGAAACCATTGCCGGTCTAAATGAAATCAACCCTCTTACCGGTCGGCTGATTCAAATAGCCCGTGATGGCAAGATCAGCGATGATGAGATGAAGGATTTTGCTTTTATCAGTAAAAAACTAGATGAAATTTCTTTAGCTATAGACTCTTTGAATCTTTGGATAGATAAGACAGCCAGTGAACAGGGCCTCAATTTTGAACTTCTAAATGCAGAAAAAGAAAAATTAAAATAATCCATATTGCACGACGGGCAATGAACCATTTCTGATTCATTGCCCGTCTCCTTACATACGCTGTAATTGACTAACAATACTTTCCGTTCTTCGAATAGCCTCTTCCACCTGTCTTTTTGCAGTATTGATTCGATCCTGGACCATCCAGTCCACAACAAATCCATCAAAAAAATAATCCGCAAATGAAAGGAAATCTCCTGTATCGATATGTAAATCACATGCCATATTTACATCATTTAATTCCCTGCTGAAATTACGGAGATCATACTTCGCCTGATCCATATTCTGCTTCGCCTGATCCATTTTTGAATGTTTCAGCATCGTACTGAAAAATCCTCCGCCAAACATATCTACCAGACCCCAGTTTTTTGCACTGTTCAGATTCTCTTTTGCTGCACTAAGACTATTTAAGGCTCTGCGTCCGGCTTCAATTGCTTCTCTTTTTTCCTTTTCAATATCATATCCCATTAAAAACACCTCTCTGCCTTTTTATGAATGTGACGTTACAAGTCCGATAATTCCACCAATGATCAATAGTGGAAAAGCTATATACACTAATCCGCCTACTACCATTCCAATCAATATCACTGGAAAGAAAATAACCGTACAAAGTAATTTCATGATTCCCCAGGATGCTTTTAATCCAAATACAAAAAATTTTCCTACAAACCAAATCATACAAATAGCAAATAATAATGATAACATCTTTTTTCTCCTTCTAACACTCATCCAGTTGCGAATGATTCATTTTTTTGCTGTTTATCTGATATAAAATCAAATGTATTTTTCACTCCAAGCTTGTTACTGAATTCCGGATTTTTTTCAATCTTTTCTATTATCCGGATCAATCGAATTCTCTGCGCTACATTCATATGATCACCTCTCGAATATCCACCTTTTCTGTTGATATTGTCAGTATAGCAAAATAATTTTTTACAATACACATCCATAGTAAGGAATTAAATCTTTATAATTCCCATTTTTTGAGAAATAACACAATCTTAACGATTGTATCATTAGGGGTGTTCAAAAGGGTGTTCATTTGAACACCCTTTAAATGCATTATTATTCTATGTCTTCACCAATAATCTCTATCAGATTTTCTTTTGTCAGTTTTTCCATTTTTACAAGTCTGCGAGCCTGTCTCATGGTTATATCTTCATACAAATTTCTTACAAATCTACCATTGGCAAACTGCTCACCCTTTTGTTCGATAGTATTTTTCATGATAGTTTTAAGTTTTTCAGCTGCATCCTCTGAAATCCTATAATCATTTTCGACACACATCTTATGGAATATATCGAACAATTCATCCTCATCATAGTCCGTAAAATCAATGAACTTATTGAATCTCGACTTCAATCCCGGATTGGATTCAAAGAATTTATTCATCGGTTCAGTATATCCGGCAACGATTACAACCAAATCGTCTCTATAATCTTCCAATGCCTTTGTTAGTTCCGTTAGGCATTCTCTTCCATATGAATCAGAATGGTCATTTTCTGTAATGCTATATGCTTCATCAATAAACAATACTCCACCCTTAATTGACTCGATAACCTCTTTTACTTTGAGAGCTGTTTGTCCTTGATACCCGGCTATCAAATCTGTTCTTGATACTTCAAGGAAATGCCCCTTTGAAAGTAATCCTAACTGTTTATAAACCCTACCTACTATTCGTGCAACCGTTGTTTTACCTGTTCCCGGATTTCCAGTAAAAGCCATATGCAATGTATTCTTTCCTACAAACAACCCTTGCTGTTTTCTCATTTTTTGCACTGTCTGGTAGGCAATTAAATCATTAACTTCAGCCTTCACTTTCTCCAAACCCACTAAGGTATTTAACTCTTCCAACAATTGTTCAAGAGTTTTCTCTTCCTCATATAGGTTCTTTTTTTCTTTCGCACAAACACCTCGTAATCTGTCAAACCCCAAAAACATAATTAAGGATTCTCTAGTTGCAGCCGCTACCTGTTTTACATTCTTTGGAGTTTTTTCCTCATCAAAAACATCAATTATTCTTTTATAAAATTCAATGACTGATTGCTCTGTTTTTTTATCGGCAATATCAGAGGCGAGTTTTGTAATTTCGCCCTCTCCATCTGCCACGGCATCAAAGCTGGATGCCATCTTTAGAAAATTTTTTTATAATCATTATTCATCACAATATTCCTATCACGCTTAATATAATTTGCAATACCACTACACCGATTGTACCACCTAACGCATAGCACAGGATTTTTACTTTTTCTTTAAGCTGAATTACTTCTTTTTCTAATGCCTCACATTTAAGTAACTCGTTTTTTATATCGATGATTTCATCAGCATTATGCTGAACTTCTTCCATAGTATTAATTTTTTGATCACTGTTTGTAGCAGTTCTATCCAATTCATCAACACTGTGTTTCAGTTGCTCATTACTTTCCCATAAAGCGTCTACCTCTTTTAGATGTTCGATTTGCTCCATCACTTGCCGATATTCCGTCAGGCCTTTTATATCAGTTTGAATCGAAGATAAGTCCTTTGCAATTCGTTTCTTCTCTTCCGATATCACTTTCTGCAAATTTTCTAACTTTGTATGTATATCATCTATATCATGTAAGTGTTCCGATTTTTCCAGTTCTCTTCTAAACTCGGCAAGTTCTTTTACATTCGTTTGAATTGAAGAAATAAGTTCCTTCTGATTTTCCTTATCATCGGCAACTTCTTCTTGCAAATCGTAAACGGTGAATAGTAGGTACCATGATTTTTGCTAGTTTTCATGAGATAATTACTTTAAAAAAT
>OIZF01001348.1_pt1 | contig 14459 bp, 14 predicted proteins | sample 1588471 | NCBI WGS metagenome assembly OIZF01 (sample SAMN03283279) | human gut metagenome | biome: human-associated habitat; material: feces | host: Homo sapiens | place: Peru | collected 2012
CCATGTTGAACAAGCTGAAACGTGCGGCGCTTGGCGCGCATACGCCGCATGACAAGGCAACTGCTGCAAGCAAACCTGTCCCGATGCCTCTGCCCGCGCAGGTACGCATCCTTATGAGCCAGCACATTGGCGCACCCGCCAAGGCACTGGTGAAAAAAGGTGATGAAGTGTTCGTCGGCACCAAGATCGGTGAGGCGGGCGGCTTTGTCTCCGCAAACATCCACTCCAGCGTTTCCGGTACGGTAGCTGCAGTGGAAGCTTTCCGTCTGTCCAATGGCCGTATGTGCGATTCTGTTGTCATCAAGACCGATGGCAAGCAGACCGTAGACCCGGCTGTCAAGGCACCGGAAGTCACCGATAAAGCCAGCTTCCTTGCCGCCGTGCGCGAGTGCGGTCTGGTAGGTCTGGGCGGCGCAGGCTTCCCCACCGATGTGAAGCTGCAGCCCAAGCAGTCGGTGGATACCTTACTGATCAACGCCTCCGAGTGCGAGGTGTGGCTGACCAGCGACACGCAGGAGATGCTGGAGTGCAGCGATGATATCATCCGCGGCATCAAGGCTGTGCTGCAGTATACCGGCATTCCGAAGTGCATCATTGGTATTGAGAACAACAAGCCCGAGTGCATCGACCTGCTGTGCAAAAAGACCAAGGACGACAGCGCTATTGAGGTCAAGCCCCTGCCCAGTGTCTACGGCACCGGCGCAGAGCTGATCCTGATCGAGAAGTGCCTCGGCCGCGAGGTGCCCCACGGCGGTCTGCCCGCCGATGCAGGCGCTATCGTGATGAACGTGACCAGCGTTTCCACGCTGGGCAAGTATCTGGCTACCGGTATGCCGGTGGTCCAGCGTACCATCACCGTGGACGGCGATGCCTGCGCAAAGCCCCAGAATGTTGTTGTGCCCGTGGGCACCGCTTATCAGGACATTCTGGACTATGTGGGCGTTAAGGGCGAGCTGGGCAAGGTGGTTGCCGGCGGTGCCATGATGGGCCCCGCTGTGGAGAACCTTTCCTACCCCACCACCAAGACCACTTCCGGTCTGATCCTGCTGAGCAAGGCAGCTGCACAGCCTGCACCGGTCAACCCCTGCATCCGCTGCGGCCGCTGCGTGGAGTACTGCCCCATGGGTCTGGAGCCCGTGGAGGTCAATCAGGCCTACGCCGCCCGCGATGTGCAGGAGCTGGGCAAGCTGCACGCTGACTACTGCTTCAACTGCGGCAGCTGCTCCTTCGTCTGCCCGGCAAAGCGTCCGGTCACCCAGATGATGAGTCTGGCCAAGGCCTTCTATCTTGGCGAAATCAAAAAAGGAGGCAATAAGTAATGGATACGAAGCTTATTGTTTCGGCTTCCCCGCACGTCCGCAGTGACGAGACCACCCAGAGCCTGATGGCCAACGTGATCGTTGCACTGTGCCCCTGCGTGGTTGCCTCTGCGATCATTTTCGGCGTGCGCGCCCTGCTGGTCACCGCCGTTTCCGTGGTGGCCTGTGTGGCTTTTGAGTGGCTGTACTGCAAGCTGCTGAAGCGTGCAAACCCCATCAGCGACCTGTCCGCTGTGGTCACCGGCATCATTCTGGCCATGAACGTGCCCGTGGGTATGCCCATCGGTCAGCTGCTCATCGGCGATCTGGTGGCCATCATCGTTGTCAAGCAGCTGTTCGGCGGCATTGGCATGAACTTTGCAAACCCCGCTCTGGTGGGCCGTATCGTGCTGTTTATCAGCTTTGCCGGTTCCATGAATAAGTGGGTGTTCCCGGATGCAGCGGTGGACCAGCTGTCCAAGGCTACCCCGCTGGCTGTGGCAGATCCCTCCAAGCTGAGCCTGCTGGATCTGTTCATGGGCATTCACGGCGGTGTGCTGGGCGAGACCTGCGCGCTGGCTATCGTGCTGGGTCTGATCTATCTGGTGGCTACCAAGACCATCAGCATCGCTATCCCTGCTTCCTACGTTGGCAGCGTGTTCGTGTTCTACCTGATCGCTACCAAGGATCTGCACAGCGCACTGGTTGCCGTGCTGAGCGGCGGCCTGCTGTTCGGCGCTGTGTTCATGGCTACCGACTACGTTACCAGCCCCTTTACCCTGAAGGGTAAGCTGGTGTACGGCGTTTGCCTTGGCATCGTTACCTTTGCCATCCGCTACTGGGGCAGCTACACCGAGGGCGTGTCCTTCGCACTGCTGTTCATGAACCTGTGGGTCCCGTACATCAATGATCTGACCCGTCAGACCCCGTATGGCTATGTGAAGCCTGCAAAGAAAGCGAAGGAGGGTGCTGGCAAATGAGTAAGACTGCAAATTCCAGCTGGGAAACCACCGGTAAGCCGATCGTTGTGCTGACCGTCATCTCTCTGATCGTCAGCCTGCTGCTGGCTCTGGTGAACGGCATGACCGCTCCCGTTATCAAGGAGAACACCCGCCGCACCACGCTGGCTGCTTATGTCAGCGTGATGCCCTCTGTTTCGGACGCAGCTACGCTGGAGGAAGTTACCGATTACACCACCGCCAATGTTACCGGCGTGGTAAAGGCTCCGGACGGCGGCATTGCCATCAAGGCCGAGGAAAAGGGCTTTGACGGCGGCATCCTGACCGTCATCATGGGCTTCGACGCCAACGGTGCTGAGACCGGCATCTGGGTGGACGCTTCTACCCAGACCAAGGGCATCGGCTCCAATGTGTCCACCGATGACTTCCTGGCACAGTTCAACGGCATGGACGGCACCAAGAACATTGTGATGAATCAGGATTTCGATGCGTACAGTGGCGCAACCATTTCGTCCACCGCTCTGTTTGCTGCCATCAATGATTGTATCAACTGCTTCAACGAGCTGGCATAAAAGGAGGTTGGTAAGAAATGGCACAAGAAAATAAGTCCAAGGTAAGCATCCTTACCAACGGCATCATCAAAGAAAACCCTGTTCTGCGTCTGGTTCTGGGCACCTGCTCCATTCTGGCCGTTACCACGGCAGTTTCCAGCGCACTGGGCATGGGCGCCGCCTTCACCTTCGTGCTGGTGTGCTCCAATATTATGATCTCCCTGCTGCGCAAGGTGATCCCCGGCAAGGTGCATCTGCCCTGCTACATCGTCATCATTGCAGGCTTTGTGACCATCGTGCAGATGTTCATGCAGGCCTACATGGAAAGCCTGTACAACGCACTGGGCGTGTTCCTGCCCCTGATCGTTGTCAACTGTATCATTCTGGGCCGTGCCGAGATGTTCGCCTGCAAGAACAATGTGGTGGATTCCGCACTGGACGGCGTGGGCATGGGCCTCGGCTACACCCTCACCGCTACTCTGATGGCCTCCATCCGTGAGATCCTGGGCAGCGGCACCTGGCTGGGCTTCCAGATCATTCCGGAAAGCGTTGCCAAGGTCTCCATCATGACACAGGCTCCCGGTGCATTCTTCTGCTACGGCATCCTGATGGCAGGCTGCATCTGGCTGGAAGGCAAGCTGGACGCCCGTATCGAGCGCAAGAGCTGCTGTGATCTTGACAATCTGAAGAAGGAGGCGGAATAAGATGCTCGTCAAACTCGCTGCGATCTTCTTCAGCATGATCCTTGTCAACAACTATGTGCTGGTGAAGTTCTACGGTATCTGCCCGTTCCTGGGCGTTTCCAAAAAGCTGGATTCCGCTGTTGGTATGTCCGGTGCTGTCATCTTCGTCATGTTCATGGCAACGGCCGTTACCTTCCCCATCCAGATCTTCATTCTGGACCCGGCTGGTCTGAGCTACCTGCAGACCATCGTGTTCATTCTAGTCATCGCTGTGCTGGTGCAGTTCATCGAGATCTTCCTCAAGAAGTACATCGTTGCACTGTATAACTCGCTGGGCGTTTATCTGCCTCTGATCACCACCAACTGCTGCGTGCTGGCTGTTACCATTCTGGTCGTGGGCGACTACGGCGCAGATGTGGCTGCACACGGCTTCGGCTACGCCTACATCGAGGCTCTGATCTGCGCCATCGGCGCAGGCTGCGGCTTTATGCTGGCCATGGTCATGTTCAGCGGCGTGCGTAAGCGCGTGGAAGCCTGCGATCCCCCGGCACCCTTCAAGGGCCTGCCCATCACGCTGATCGCAGCGGCCATCACCAGCCTGTCCTTCATGGGCTTTGGCGGTCTGGTCGAGAACCTGTTCAACGTGACGCTGTAAAGGAGGAAACAGAACTATGAATATTGCATCGGCTGTTATCCTCTGCACCATCGTGGGCGCGGTGGGCGCGATCATTCTGGTCGCTGCCGCCAAGTTCATGGCCGTGGAGGAAGATCCCCGCATTGAAGAAGTCGCCTCCTGTCTGGCTGGCGCAAACTGCGGCGGCTGCGGCTACGCAGGCTGCGCAGACTACGCCAAGGCCGTCGTCATGGACGGCGTGGCCTGCGACAAGTGCGCACCCGGCGGCCCCAAGGCTGCTGCTGCCATCGCCAAGATCATGGGCGGTGAGGCCAGTGCGGTCGAAAAGAAGGCTGTGGTCCAGTGCCAGGGCAACTCTGAGCACTGCAAGCCCAGCTACGATTACACCGGCATCCAGAGCTGCGCTGCGGCTGCGGCTCTGTACGGCGGCCCCAAGACCTGCACCTTCGCCTGTATCGGTCTGGGCGACTGCACCAAGGTCTGTAAGTTCGACGCCATCCACATCGTGGACGGCGTGGCAAAGGTGGACAAGGACAAGTGCACCGGCTGCGGTGCCTGCGCCAACATCTGCCCCAAGAAGGTCATCATGATCGACGCTGGCGGCCCCCGCAAGCCGGTGGTCATGTGCTCCAACCAGGACAAGGGCCCTGTTGCCATGAAGGCCTGCACCACTTCCTGCATCGCCTGCGGCATGTGTGAGCGCACCTGTAAGTTCGACGCCATCCATGTTGTGGACGGCGTGGCCCGTGTGGACTACGACAAGTGCAAGGGCTGCGGTATGTGCGCCCAGAAGTGCCCGAAGAAGATCATCCTCTTCCCGCTGAAGGACGATCCGTATCCCCCGAAGCCGGTCGTGAAGCCCGCAGCACCTGCGGCTGCAAAGCCTGCTGAGGCTCCCAAGGCTGAGTAACTCAACCGTGATAAACAAACAAAAGCTGGACTGCAAACGCAGTCCAGCTTTTGTTGTTTTCTCTCTTCGCAGGCGTTTCAGGATGCAGGGTGTGTTACTTCCCGCAGCTCTCGCAATGCTCGCAGTCCTCTTCCAGCTTGCCGACGATGGGTTCCGGGTCGATGCCCTGACGGCGGTAATAGTCGGACAGAGCAGCCTTGACGGCCTGCTCGGCCAGGACCGAGCAGTGGACCTTGATGGGAGGCAGACCTTCCAGAGCTTCCACAACGGCCTTGTTGGTCAGCTTGAGGGCCTCTTCGATGGTCTTGCCCTTGATGAGGTCGGTGGCCATGCTGCTGGTGGCGATGGCGGCACCGCAGCCGAAGGTGAGGAACTTGACATCAACGATGACGTTGTTCTCGATCTTCAGGTACATGCGCATGATGTCGCCGCACTTGGGGTTGCCGACCTCGCCCACGCCGTTGGCGTCGGGGATCTCACCGACATTGTGCGGATTTGCGAAATGCTCCATGACCTTTGCACTATACATACTTGCCATTTTTACTGCTCTCCCTTCAGGCTGAACTGACGGGCCTTGTTCTGGCCCTGCAGCCACATACAACTCATTGCGCGGCGGCGGGGGATGACCTCCTCCAGCACGTCACACAGATACTCTGCTTCTTCCATGGTATTCTGCGGGCCGAACGTGAACCGCATGGAACCGTGGCCGATCTCTTCCGGCACACCAATGCTCAGCAGAACATGGCTGGGGTCCAGGCTGTCCGAGTTGCAGGCAGAACCGGTCGAAGCACAGATGTTGTGCATATCCAGGTCCAGCAGAATGGTCTCGCCCTCCAGACCGGGGAAGCTGATGTTCACGTTGCCGGGCAGGCGGTGCTCCAGACCGCCGTTCAGGCGGGCTTCGGGGATGTTCTTCAGGATGCGGTTGATGACGTAGTCCCGCAGCTGCTGCTCGTGGGCCATCCGCTCTTCCAGATTGGCCGTGGCCATCTCCAGCGCCTTGCCCATACCGGCGATGCCGGCGACGTTCTCAGTACCGGCGCGGTGGCGGGCCTCCTGGCTGCCGCCGTCGATGAGGTTCTGGGGCCAGACGCCCTTCTTGCAGTACAGTGCGCCCATGCCCTTGGGGCCGTTGAACTTGTGGGCGCTCATGGACAGCATATCCACGCCCAGCTCCTTGACGTCCACAGGGATGGCACCCACAGCCTGCACCGCATCGGTGTGCATCCAGACGCCGTGCTTGTGGGCGATCTCCGCGATCTCCTTGATGGGCTGGATGGTGCCGATCTCGTTGTTGGCCATCATGATGCTGACCAGCGCGGTATCGGGGCGGATCGCAGCCTCGACATCCTCCGGGCGGATGTAGCCCTCGGCGGTGGGTTTGATATAGGTGACTTCAAAGCCCATGCGCTCCAGAGAAGCCATGCTGTGCATGATGGCATGGTGCTCGAAGGCGCTGGTGATGAGGTGTTTTTTATTCTGGCGCGCCTTGGTGAAGGCGGTGCCCTTCACAGCCCAGTTGTCGGCCTCTGAGCCGCAGCCGGTGAAGAAGATCTCGGCCGGGGCAGCGTTGATGGCCTTGGCCACCTGTGCACGGCCGGTATCCACAAACTCTTTTGCTTCGTAGCCGACGCTGTAATGGCTGCTGGGGTTGCCGCAGGCGCCGCTCAGCGCCTCGGTCATCACAGCCAGCACTTCGGGAGCGCAGGCCGTGGTCGCAGCGTTGTCCAGATAGACAACTTTTTCAGAAATTTCCATAGGGATCCTGTCCTTTCCTCGGATAACATCGGGCCAGTTTTCGCCCGAATGAATACTTCGCTCTCTATTTATACCCTAGTATTCCCACTATGTCAATATGAATTGCAGAAATTCCGGATTTTTTTACAATTCAGCCTTTTCCTTTGCCGGTCAGCCTGCCCAGCAGCACCTTCCAGCGGGGGTAGCCCCAGCGCTTGTCTTCCTCAAAATCATCTGCCAGCTTCCACGGAAATTTCGAGCCATCGAAGTAGAGGTTTCCGGCTTCGTCCACGCGGTCCAGTTTTTTGGGCAGATACGCCTCGTCGTAGTAGCTCTTCCGGCGGTCGGGCAGCACCCAGTGCAGGGTGCCGTCTTCGTCCATGCCGGACGCCCAGACGCCGAACACGAAGGTCGCCGCCTCGCCGTAGCAGTGCTGCTCAAAGCGGATGGCACCGTCGTAGTAGAATTTGATGACCTCCAGCGTACCGGACTCCTTTTTGCCGTCCCGCCCCAGCGTCGGGCGGTAGTCCTGCTGATACCGGCAGCCGCAGTGGCTTCCGGCAAATTGTTTCGGATCAAAGCCCATAATCCTATCCTTTCTACCCTGCACCGCAAGGCCCACCAGTTTCCGTTTTACGCTCAGACCTTCCCGGCCTGCCAATGGCTCGCCCTTTGGGAGAGCTGTCAGCGAAGCTGACTGAGAGGGCTATTTAAAAATGCCCCTCAAAGTCGCCTTCAATTTCATACGGCCAGCTGAGGATACCACCCAGATCATACAGATCGGTATAACCGAGGCTTTCCAGCTTTTGCACGGCGTCCGAACTCCGCCGACCGGTGCGGCAGTAGATCAACCACGGGGCGTTTTTGTCCGGCATCACCTCACCGGCGCGGCTCAGTACCTCGCCCAGCGGCAGCAGCTTCGCTCCCGGGATATGACCCACTTTATATTCGTCCGGTTCCCGGACATCCACCGCGACGGCCTTGCCTGCGTCCAGCAGCCGGATGGCTGCGGCGGCATCAATTTTCTGACTCATCGTCTCATCTCCTCCGATATTCGCTATTTTCTCTATTATATGATATCAGACCTTTTTTGTTTGTACAAGAGTTTTCGCTTTTCAAATTCCGAGCGGCGTGCTATACTATAAAAAGTGAGCAAGGAGAGAAGAACGCTATGAAATTTTCGACCAAGAGCCGTTACGCACTGCGGCTGATGGCAGAGCTGGCACGCTACGCACCCGGTACCACCGTTTCGCTGAAGGAGATCAGCGAGCGGCAGAACCTCAGTCTGAAATACCTCGAGCAGATCGTCACCCCGTTGGCACGGGTCGGTCTGGTAAAAAGCGAACGCGGCAGTCAGGGCGGCTACCGCCTGACAAAAGCTCCTGCCGACTACACCGCCGGGGAGATCCTGCGCGCCATCGAGGGCAGCGTCGCTCCTATCCCCTGCCTTGGCAGCGAGACGAACGAGTGTCCCATGTCCGACCAGTGCTTCACCCTCCCCTTCTGGAGCGGTCTGGATGACGTCATCAACCAGTACATCGACAGCGTCACTCTGGAGCAGCTGGCACAGAGCCTGCCAGCCGTCAAAGAGGGCTGTGGATGCTGCGGAACAAAAACTTGAAAAATGTGCTTGACATTTTGCGTCTGATTTTATATAATGATTGAGCATCCAGCGGATGCGGCACATTTAGGGGTATAGCTCAGTTGGTAGAGCAGCGGTCTCCAAAACCGCGTGCCGTGAGTTCGAGACTTACTACCCCTGCCAGAAACGCACAGAGTCGCAAGATTCTGTGCGTTTTCTTTTTTACAAAAATCATCGCGTATGGGCAGTTTCCACAAAAGATATCTGATTTTTTTGTAAATATGTTCATATAGACATTTCATCCAAGTTGCGGTAACATAAATATACAAGATTGTTACTCTCCATGAGGCATTACTTGCAGATGTTTCCTTTGGCTTTTATGGCTTATGGGGCATGGTGTAAGTATTTGCTGTAAGGGGAGTTTTTCTTTTATTACTCTAAAAACGGGGCGTGCCAGCTATGGAGATTTTCAAAAAGATCAACAACAACGTTGCTCTGGCACGTGACGCAAAAGGACGGGAGCTTGTCGTCTTTGGCAAGGGAGTCGGTTTTTCGGCCATGCCCTACCAGCTGGACGACCTGTCAAATATCCGCCGCACCTTCTATGATGTGAACGAGACGTATTTCGACCTGCTCCGCGACATCCCCGAAGAAGTTTTTCTCATTGCCGATGATATCGCCGATACCGCACGGGAAGAGCTGGACTGTTCCCTCAGCCCGAATCTGACCTACGTTTTGGCGGATCACCTGAATTTTGCCATCCAGCGGTGCCAAAAAGGCATCGCTCTTCATACGCCGCTTGCCTATGACATCCGGCACCTGTACCCCGAGGAGTACAGCATTGCGAAAGAAGCTCTGCATCTCGTCCGTGACCGGCTGCAAGTCGACCTCCCGGAAGAGGAAGCCATCAGCATCGCCCTCCACTTCATCACAGCGGAGTCCGAAGTCGGCAACATGCACTCGACCATCCTGACCGCAAAGGTCATCTTGGAAATTTCCGGACTGGTCGAGCAGACGCTCGGCGTCAAGCTGGACAAAGACAGCTTCAGCTTTTCCCGGTTCGCGATGCACCTGCGGTATCTGGTCCAGCGGATGATGCACGGCAAAGCCCTGAACGGCGAGAGCGGCACCGATTCGATGTTTTCCGCCATCTGCCGGGAGTATCCCGATGTTTACGGCTGTGTCCAGAAGATCAACGATTTTCTGACAAAGACCTACGGCTGGCCCTGCAGCAAGGAAGAACAGCTCTACCTCATCATGCACATTCATCGTGTCTGTGCAGAACATGCCTCAAAAGAATAATTTGATTTACGGATCGTTACCCACACTCAGCTTGTGGGGCGTTACCCAAAACAACCAAAAACTCGACGGCCTTTTTCAGACCGGATACGGGTGTGGTATGTTTTGGGTATTTTTATTTTCGGTATATCCGCCATCCGGCGCGCGAGGATGGTGTGTTATATAAAGTTTGCATTGAAATATGAAGGAGACCTCTTTGCAGGTCAGTCAGAAAGGAGTGCAGGCACCATGCAGGAACAGGGATTGCAACAACTTCTTCCTTTGCTTGGCGGAGAAACAAATGTCGTCTCTGTCACCCGGCGTGGTTCTCGCCTCTCCATCACCCTCAAGGACGAAAGTCTTGCGGACACTGCGGCACTGACGGCTCTGCCGTTTGCGGCGTCTGTCAGTCTGCACAACGGACGTTTGCGCCTTGAGCTGACCGACTCAGCATACGAGGAATTCAAGAAGGAGAATTGTCTTATGGCTAGTAAGTACGATGGTCTTGCTCGCATTATCATCCAGAATGTTGGCGGCAAGGAAAACATTGTTTCGCTCACCCACTGCATGACCCGCCTGCGCTTCAAACTGAAAGACGAGAGCAAGGCCAACACCGATATCCTGAAGGAGACCGACGGTGTTGTGACGGTCATCCAGTCCGGCGGCCAGTACATGGTCGTCATCGGCCAGCAGGTCGCAGACGTTTATGATGCTGTCTGCTCTGTCGGCCACATCCAGCCGGGCGGCGCAGTCGACGATGCTGGAAACGCCGTCAGCAGCGGCGATGCACCGAAAGAAAAGACCAATGTCTTCAACGCATTCGTCGGCATCGTCACCAGCGTGTTCACCCCCTGCTTGGGCGTTCTGGCCGCTACCGGTATCATCAAGGGCATTCTGGCTCTGTTCGTCGCTGTCGGCGTGCTGAGCAATACCAGCGGTACTTACAACATTCTGTATTCTCTGGGCGACAGCTTCTTCTATTTCATGCCCATCCTGCTGGCATACACCGCTTCCAAGAAGTTCGGCCTGCCTGAGATGGAAGGTATGGTCATCGGTGCAGGCCTGCTGTACCCGTATATGCTGAATGCTTCCGCAATGGACATTTCCAACATCTTCGGCATCCCTGTCATCCTGCCTTCTTCCGGCAACTACAGCTCCAGCGTCATCCCCATCATCTGCTCCATCGCTTTTGCTGCATGGTTTGAGAAAAAGTACAAGAAGTTCATCCCCGATTCCTGCAAACTGTTCTTCGTCCCTCTCATCACCTGCGGCGTCACCTTCTGCCTGACCCTGTGGGTCATCGGACCGATTGCTTCTCTGTTGAGTGACGCCCTGGGCATCTTCTTCAATGCGATTGCAAACTTCAGCGGTATCCTGCTGGGTGCTGCCGTGGGTGCTCTGTGGCAGATCCTCGTTATGTTCGGTCTGCACTGGGCTCTGGTTCCCCTGATGCTGAACGATATGGCGACCAACGGCTGCTCCACCTTCCTGACCGGTTTCTTCGGTTGCACCTTTGCACAGTGCGGTGCCGTCCTCGCTATTTACCTGAAGACTAAAAACGCCAAGACCAAGAGTCTGTGCATCCCCGCTCTGATCTCTGGTATTGCTGGCGTTACCGAGCCTGCAATCTACGGTCTGACCCTGCCCAAGAAGAAGCCCTTCATCATCACCTGCATCGTCGGCGCGATCACCGGCGCGATCCTGATGGCTTTCCATGTTACTTCTTATACGCAGGCTGGTACCGGCGTCTTTGGCTACACCGCATACATCAACACCATCACCAACGATATCTCCGGCATGATCGTCTCGATCGTTGTTTCTCTGGCTGCTGTGGTTATGGCCTTCGTGATGGTCTATGTGACCTACTCCGACGAGCCTGCCAAGAGCAAGAAGTGATCGGTGCAGATTTTCGCATCTTGCAGTCAGTATAACGATTGTGCTATTATTGGTTCAGGCGGTCCGCCCGGAAACGGGCAGACATTTGATAAGAGCAAAATGAAGGAGAAAAGATTATGAGCGTTTTCCGCGACGATTTCCTGTGGGGCGGTGCCTGCGCTGCCAATCAGTTCGAGGGCGCATGGGATGTGGACGGCAAAGGCCCCAGCGTACCCGATATGTGTACCAACGGCTCTCACACCACCCCGAAATGGGTGACGACCAGCATCCACTCCGACCGGCTGTACCCCAGCCACGAGGCTATTGACTTCTATCATCACTATGAAGAGGACATCGCCCTCTTCGCTGAGATGGGCTTCAAGACCTTCCGCACCTCCATCAACTGGACCCGTATCTTCCCCACCGGCATGGAGACCGAGCCGAACGAGAAGGGTCTGGAGTTCTACGACAAGGTCTTCGACTGCTGCAAGAAGCATGGCATTGAGCCGCTGGTCACCATCAGCCACTACGAGCTGCCCTATGCACTGGTCGAGAAGTACAACGGCTGGGAATCCCGTGAACTCATCGAGTTCTACATGAACTACTGCAAGGCCATCTTCGAGCGTTACAAGGACAAAGTCAAGTACTGGCTGACCTTCAACGAGATCAACTGCGGCACCATGCCGATGGGTTCTGTCCTCGAGACCGGCACCGTCCAGGGCTACGAAGGCCCCATCTCGGAACTTCCGGACAACAAGCAGGCTCGTTTTCAGGCCCTGCATCACCAGTTTGTCGCCAGCGCAAAAGCCATTAAATACGCCCACGACAACTATCCTCAGTTCAAGATGGGCTGCATGATCTGCTTCATCACCAGCTATCCGCTGACCTGCGACCCGGCTGACGTCGTCGCCAACCAGCAGAAGATGCAGATCACCAACTGGTTCTGCTCCGATATGCACGTCCGCGGCGAGTATCCCTACTATATGAAGCGTTTCTTCGCCGAGAACAACATCTCCATCAAGCAGGAACCGGAAGATGCCGCCATCCTGAAGGCCGGCACGGTCGACTTCTACACCTTCAGCTACTACATGTCCAACTGCATCACCACCCACAAGGATGTCGAGGACGTGGGCGGCAACATCGTCGCCGGCAAGAAGAACCCCTATCTGAAGGCTTCGGATTGGGGCTGGCAGATCGACCCGATCGGCCTGCGCTACTCCCTGAACGAGATCTACGACCGTTACCACATTCCTCTGATGGTCGTCGAGAACGGTCTGGGTGCCTACGACGTCAAGGGCGAGGACGGCAAGGTCCACGACAGCTACCGCATCGACTACCTGCGCCAGCACATCGAGCAGATGGCAGAGGCCGTCAAGGATGGCGTTGACCTGATGGGTTACACCCCGTGGGGCTGCATCGACCTTGTTTCCGCTTCCACCGGTGAGATGGCAAAGCGTTACGGCTTCATCTACGTCAACAAGTTTGACGACGGCACGGGGGATCTGAGCCGCGAAAAGAAGGACAGCTTCTACTGGTATCAGAAGGTCATTGCCACCAACGGCGAAGATTTAGGATAACAAAAACAGGCCTCCGGTGGTTGAGGTGCACTCCGTCAAGTAGACAGTAAAAATAATATAAGATTAAATTCGCCGTTTAGATATGCTACCCCTAGAGTAGACAGAGTAAAAAACAAAACTCTGAATACTCTGGGGGTATTTTTCATGTCAAGAAAGAATAAGAGTTATCCGGTAGAATTGAAATATCAGGCAGTAGGAGACTATTTGAGAGGAGAAAGCTCTCAGCGGGAAATCTGCAAAAAATACGGAATCCGAAGTAAATGCCAGTTACAAGACTGGATAAAGTTGTATAATGGTCATAAGGAACTGAAATGTCACACAGGAGGTAGCCGTATGACCAAAGGCAGAGATACAACTTACGAGGAACGAATCACACTTGTAAAGGAGTGCATTGAGAACGGATACAACTACACCGAGATTGCCGAAAAGTACAAAGTCGGTTATCAGCAGATCTACACATGGGTTCAGAAGTACAAGAAGAATGGAGAGGATGCCCTGAAAGACCGGCGAGGACGGCATAAGAAGAATCGCAAACCGCAGACCGAGGAAGAACAGTTGAAACTGGAAGTCGCAACTTTGAAACGGCAGCTTTATCTAGCACGGATGGAGAATGACGTACTAAAAAAATTACAGGAGCTGGAGAGGGGGAATCGCTGAGCCTGACCAGACTGCTGCTTCGTTACCGAACGGTAAAAGAGCTGCACGAGGAAAAAGGCTATACAGTCCGAGACCTCTGCCCACTGGTACATATTGCGCGTTCATCTTATTACAAATGGCTGAACCATCCAAAAAGCAGCCATGAACTTGCAAACGAGAAGATTTCAGCGGCAATTCAAGAGATTTATAAGGAGCATCCGGATAAAGGACATCGCCGCATCCGTGATGATCTGGAGAAGGACTACGATATTCTGACCAGCAATAAGCGGGTTCTGCATCTCTGCCAGGTGCTTCATATCCAGTCTACCGTAAAATTCAGAAAGCAGGGCTGTACCAAAAATGCTTCTGGCCCACAGGTAACAGCGCAGAATCTTCTGCACCGGGAATTCTGGGCGGGGCATCCCAACGAAAAGTGGCTGACCGACGTAACAGAGTTCAAGTGGTACGAAGATCCAATTATCCACAAGCTCTATCTGAGTGCAATTCTTGATTTGTGTGATCGGAGAATCGTCAGCTACGTTATTCGGGACCGAAACGATAACAAACTCGTTTTCGATATGTTGGATAAGGCTATTCTGGAAAATCCGAATGCACATCCGCTGTTCCACAGTGACCGAGGATTCCAGTACACCAGCAGAACCTTCCACCAGAAGCTTCTGGATGCCGGAATGACACAGAGTATGTCCCGTGTTGGCCGCTGCATTGACAACGGCCCGAT